>SDBT01021030.1_pt1 | contig 10198 bp, 8 predicted proteins | sample 2277101 | NCBI WGS metagenome assembly SDBT01 (sample SAMN10404973, study PRJNA504765) | marine sediment metagenome | isolation source: marine sediment core GS10_PC15, 103 cmbsf | place: Arctic Ocean: Southern Knipovich Ridge | collected 2010
AGGCCCCGCTCCGACCTTGACGTCGAGCTATCCCCCGGTACGGACGATTCGCAGTACCTCTCCCTGCTCTCGACGCATCTGCCCGACGCCCTCGACAGGTCATCCCCCGATATCGTCTTCCTCCAGGGCGGGGCGGACGTCCTGAGGGGCGATCCGCTGGCGAGGGTGGACATGACGAGGGAGGGAGTGGTGCGGCGGGACGCGATGGTGATAGATGAGTGCGTCCGGCGTGGAATTCCGGTGGCGATGGTGCTCGGGGGCGGATATCGCCCGGACGCGTGGGAGGTGCAGTGCGCTTCTATCCGCAGGACGATCGAGACCTACGGGCAGCGGGGCGGGGTGCGCCCGTACCCTCGGAGGGATGCAACGCTCAAGGAGCGGTTCTATACGAAGTAGGCTTCCCCGGCGGCGCGCTGCCGACGTTGTTGGTCGGACCCGGGCACAGAGACGCCGGTGAGGCGTGCGCTGCTCGGACCGCTCAGCTCCCCATGAATCGAACGCCGACGGCGACGTGGCCGATGTTCAGCATCGCCTTCCGATCGACGCGGACGACGGTGGCGTCGAGCGGGCGATCCCCGAGGTTGGCGAACTCCGGACGCCCAACGCTGCCCAGCGTGACCCGCACGGAATCCCCCGCCCGCAGCGGCGTCGCCGCGGGAACGTACATCAGCATTCCCCCTTTGGAGATATCCACGCAGCGGCCGGGAAACTCCCTCTGTGACATTCCATGATAGAACTGCACGCTGGTCGCCAGCGGGTGCCTTGGATGCTTCCTCCGATCCACGGACGGTGCTGCTCCCATAGAGTGCTCCTCAATTCCGCTTCGCCCCATTAAATTTATCGGAGATGTAAGGACCCATTATTATATTCTTTGTCCTTTCTTCCGCTAGAGGATTTGACCGATTAGCATAACGGCACCGACCGGGGCGTGGCGGTAGGGTGTGTGGGGCGCGTATGCGGCGTGCGCGCAGGTACTTGCGGGAGCGATAGATGTCGAAGGAACTGAAACGCATCGGTATGCTGACCGGCGGAGGGGACTGCCCGGGCCTGAATGCGGTCATTCGAGCGGTGGCGAAGTCCGCCATGAGCGGCGGGCTCGAGGTGGTCGGGATCGAGGACGGTTATCTCGGGCTGATCCAGAACCGCATGCGCGTGCTGACCTACCAGAACGTCAGCGGGATACTGACGATGGGCGGGACGATACTGGGGTCGTCCAACAAGGCTAACCCCGCCCAGTACGCCGTCCCCGACGACGGAGGATGGGTCATCAAGGATGTGCGCGACCAGGTGGTGAGGCACTACGCGGAGGCGGGCCTGGACGCGATGGTGGTCATCGGCGGCGACGGGACGATGAGCGGGGCGGCGAAGCTCATACCCCGGGGGCTGAAGGTCGTCGGGGTGCCCAAGACCATCGACAACGACCTGTGGGCGACGGACATTACGTTCGGCCATTACACCGCCGTCACGACCGCCACCGACGCACTCGACAAGGTGCACACGACCGCTTCGTCCCACCACCGCGTGATGGTGGTCGAGCTGATGGGGCGGTACGCGGGGTGGCTGACGATGCACGCGGGCGTCGCCTCCGGGGCCGACGTCATCCTCATCCCGGAGATTCCCTTCAAGATCGAAAGCGTCGTCGACAAGTGCCTCCAGCGCTCCAAGGTCGGTAAGGGTTTCACGATCATCGCCGTCGGGGAAGGCGCCACGCCCGAGGGCGGGGAGATATTCGTCGATCACATCGTCGAGGACTCGCCCGACCCGATCCGCCTGGGCGGGGTAGGTAAGTTCGTCGCAGACCAGGTGGAGAAGCTCACCGGGCTCGACTCGCGAGCGATCGTGCTCGGGCACGTCCAGCGGGGAGGGACGCCCACACCGTTCGACCGCATACTGGCGACGAAGTTCGGGCATCACGCCTTCGAGCTGCTCGCCGCCGGTCGCTTCAACCGCCTCGTGGTCATGCAGAAGGGCGAGATCACGTCCGTTCCGATCGAGGAAGTGGCCGACAAGGTCCGAACTATCCCGCTCGACTACCCGCTGATCCGCGGGGCGCGGGTGATAGGTACCTCCTTCGGCGATTAGCCTTCCATCACCGCAGAGGTCGCCGACATCACGAGACCCAACCGAACAAGATTCGTCATGCTCGCGCTGCTCGCCCCCCTCGTGGTTCTCGCGGGGATCGGCGAGGCTCGGGGAGGTCCGAGCGGGAAGGGGGGCCTTGGGGAGCAGGTCGCCCGGCGGGTGGGGGCTTACGAGGCGTCGAGCGGGGCGATCGTCGGCCTCTCGGCGATCGACCTGCGCACCGGTGAAGCCCTGCTCGATACGCGCAGCGGGGAACTGTTCGCGCCCGCGAGCAACCAGAAGCTGCTGACCGGCGCCGCGGCGCTCGTGAGATTGGGGGCGGAGTTTGCGTTCACCACGAGCGTGTATCGACTCGGGGCCGACGTGGTGGTCGTCGGGGACGGCGATCCGACGCTGGGCGACCCGCGCCTCGCCGAGCAGGCGGGGGAGAGCATCTACGCCGAACTCGACCGCTGGTCCGCCGCCGTCGCCGGCAAGGTCGGCGGGGTCATCGAGGGCGATCTGCTCGTCTGCTCGCGCTTCCCGCTCACCGGCTTCCGACACCCGGACTGGCCTACCGCTCAGCATCACCGGTGGTACGCCGCGCCCGTCGCCGGCCTCAACTTCCACGACAACTGCTTCGACGTGACGTTCACCGTCGCCGATGCGAAGGTCGTCCCGCACGTCCTCCCGCAGTCCCGGTTCATCCGCATCGTCAGCGCGGTCAAACCGGGCAAGCGCCACATCTGGTCGCTGCAATCGAACGCCGACGATTCGCAGGTGAAGCTTCGCGGGACCGTCCGGCGGACCACGCGCGACCCGTTGAGCGTCGCGGCGAACAATCCCCCGCTGCTTCTCGCCCGGACGTTCGCCGACCGCATCGTCCGCACCGGGGTGTCCTTCACGGGTGAGGTCCGCTCCGTCAAACCCCGGGACGTGGACCTCTCCCGCGCCGAGCTGCTCGCCCGCACCACCACCCCGCTGTCGGTCGCTATGCGGCGTGCCAACAAGAGAAGCCTGAACATGGCCGCCGAGTGCATCTTCCTCCGCACTGGCGACGGGACCTGGAAGGGAAGCGCGGCCATCGTGAGCGAGACGCTCATCCGGGAGTTCCGCCTCGAGGCGAAAAGCCTGGTGGTGCGCGACGGGGGCGGGCTGTCGCCGAAGAATCGCGTCTCCCCGCGTACGATCGTCCGCGTGCTGCGGGGCGTGGCGAAGCGAAGCGACGCCGCGGTGCTCATCGCCTCCCTCCCGAAGAGCGGGATCGACGGTTCGATGCGCAGCCGTCTCAGCACGGCCACCTCCCGCGGGCGCGTGCTGAGCAAGACCGGGAGCATCGCCGGGGCATCTTGTCTCAGCGGATACATCCTCGGCCGCACTGGCAAGCCCGCGATCGCCTTCTCGATCCTCATCAACCGCGTCCCGCCCGGTGCAACCTGGATCGCGAGGCAGCTCCAGGACGCCGTCTGCGAGTCCCTGGTCCGCACGGCGGATCTCGAATAGCCCCTCATCACCAAAACCTTTCAGCGCGCGGGGAGTGTGTGCTATAACAATCGGCCTACAGCGATCCCGCTGGAAGGAGACAGATATGCTGAACGCCTTGACCCCCGCCGCCTGCAGCGCCGTTCACCCGTTTCTGGGAGCGCCCGGATTGAAGCTCCTCGCGCTGCTGGTCGTCCTGGTCCCGCTGCTGATCCAGGCGGGCTGCGGCGAGGGACCAATCGCCGCCAAGGGCCTACCGCTGCTCAGGCAGAACATCGATAAGGAAATAGGCGACTACGAAAAGTCCGCCAAGGCGATCTGCGGGGTGTACATCATCGACCTCCGAGACGGTGAGGCGATCACCGAGCTTCGCATCGACGACAAGCTCAAACCGGGCAGCAACATGAAGCTGCTGACCTCGGCGTTCGTCCTTGCCGAGCTGGGGCCGGACTTCGCCTTCACCACCAGCGTCTACCGCCGCGGAGACGATATCGTGGTGGTGGGCGACGGCGATTCGACGCTCGGCGCTCCGGAGCTGAGCGCGGAGACCGGAGAGGGTATCTACGCGGAACTCGACCGGTGGGCGGAGGCGGTCACGGAGAAGGTCGGGGCGAGCTTCGCCGGCGATCTGATCATCTGCTCGCAGTTCGATCTTAGCGCGTCGCGTCCTCCGGGATGGGCCGAACACATCTACCGCTTCGCATGGGCCCCTGCGACCGGCGGGTTGAACTATCACGGGAATCTGCTGGACGTGACGCTCACCGTCGCCGACGGGAAGGTCACCGTTGAGGTCAAACCCGAGACCCGTTTCTTCAAGGTCGTCAACAAGCTCATCCCGGGCGAGAAGACCGAGGTTACGCTGAACGCCAACGAAGACGATTCCGTCTTCGAGCTTACCGGGACGGTGAAGGGTTCATCCAGGAAGCCCGAGCGTTTTCCCATCCACCATCCGGAGCTGTTCACCGGGCGCGTCCTCGCCGAGCGGCTTGTGGCGATCGGGGTCTCGTTCAAGGGAAAGGTTCGCTACATCAAGAGCAGCGAGATCGACCTGGGCGGGGCGCAGCTGCTCCACCGGAAGAAGACGCCTCTCGCGGCGAGCATGAAGTGGATGAACATACGAAGCCTCAACATGCCCGCCGAGTGCCACTACCTCCGCGCCGGGGACATGACCTGGGAGGGGACGCCCGAAGCGCTGACCAAGTCCCTGATCGAGAACTACGGGATGAAGCCCGGAACCTTCGACGTTGACGAGGGCAGCGGGATCTCGGCCGTGGACCGTGTGACCCCGCGGGGGATCATGCGGCTGCTGAAGGCGTTTCTCACCGTCGAGGGGGGGCGACTCGTGGTCGAGAGTATCCCGCGCAGCGGGACGGAGGGGACGATGGCGCGGGACCTGGTCGAACCGGAATATCGCGGGCGCGTGCGGGGGAAGATCGGGCACGTCCTTCAGGGATATTGCCTCAGCGGATACATCCTGAACGAGGAAGGCGAGCCCGTGATGGTCTATTCGATCATGGCCAACGAGATGCCCGCCGGCGAGGAAACAGGCGCCAAGCCCCTGCAAATGGCCATCTGCAAGCTGCTTGTGGACTACGTGGACGGGAGGAAGTAACCCACACGAGGAATCCCGGAAGGAGACCCACACATGCCCGACCGTTCCAAGCCCGATCACCGCTCTGCGCTTCGTCTGAGAGCGGCGCTCCCCGTCGTCGTCCTGTTGTCGCTGGCGCCGCAGGCGGCGCTCGCGGAGGCGTCGGCAGACGCCAGGACCTCCGCCCTGCGCAAGGAAGTCGCCCGCCGGGTCGCCGAGTACCAGAAGAACCCGAACCTGGTCTGCGGGATTTACGTGACCGACCTGCGGGCGGATGAGGTGCTCATCGACATCGACAGCGAGAAGACTTACATCACCGCCAGCAACACGAAGCTGCTGACCGGGTCGCTGGCGTTGGCCAGGCTCGGAGCGGACTTCAAGTTCACCACCGACGTATATCAGCTCGGGAAGGACATCGTGATCGTCGGGGACGGCGACCCGACGCTGGGCTGCGCGGACCTGTCGGCCAAGGCCGGCGTCAGCGTCTACGCCGAGCTCGATCGCTGGTCAGCCGCGATCAAGAAGAAGGCTTCCTCGTCGTTCACCGGCGACCTGCTGCTCTGCTCGCGGTTCAAGATCAAGCAGTCCCGCCATCCGGAGGTCATGAAGCGCCAGCACCACCTGTGGTACCAGGCCCCCGTCGGCGGGCTCAACTTCCACGACAACAATTACAACGTGACGCTCACCGTCGCCGACGGAAACGTCGCCGCTCAGCTTCAGCCCGCCTCCCGCTTCATCGAGGTGGTCAACGAACTCAAACCGGGCAAGAGGGACGCCTGGACGCTGACGGCCGCTGAGGGCGAGTCGAAGGTGACCCTGAGCGGGACGGTGGGACGATCGACCAGCAAACCGAAGATCCTGTCGGTGAACGACCCGGCGATGTTCCTGGGGAGGGTGCTCGCCGACAGGATCGTCCGCAGCGGCGTCTCGTTCGACGGGAAGATCCGGACCGTCCCGCATGACTTCGATCTTTCGGGTGCGAAGCTCATCTACCGGAAGGCGACCCCGCTGAGCGACTCCCTGAAGCGCATGAACAAGCGAAGCCTGAACATGGCTGCCCAGTGTCACTTCCTGCGGACCGGCGACGGGACGTGGGAGGGCTCACGCAAGATGCTGGCGAAGGGAATCGTGAAGCACTACGGGCTCGACACCGATGGGTTCACGATTCAGGAGGGCAGCGGGCTGTCGCACAAGAACCGCGTCGCGCCCCGCCAGTTCGTTCGCCTGCTCGGGAAGGTCCTGAAGCGCAAGGACGGGAAGCTGATCGTCGAAAGCCTCCCGATCAGCGGGATCGACGGGACGCTTCAGGAGCAGAACCGCTTCCAGGACCCCGCCTACCGCGGGCGGATACTCGGAAAGACCGGGACCGTCGGGGGTGCGAGCTGCCTGACCGGTTACATACTGGACAAGAAGGCCCTACCGGTCATGATCTTCTCGATCATGGCCAACCGCCTTCAGCGGAGCGCGGAAGAATTCTTCGGACCGGCCAGGGCCCTCAAGGACGACATCGCCCGCATGCTGGTGGACTACGCCGACGGGAAGTAGCGATTGCGGCGAGGTACGGCGCCCGGCGCGGTCCCGATCACCAGGCTTCCAGTTCGCCGACGATCTCCTCGACGAGGTCCTTGATGGTCACGATCCCGACGTGGCGCCCGTCCCGTTCGACGATACCCATCGCCTCCCGCCCTCTCCGCATACGGTGCAGTGCGTCGGTGACGGTGACGTCGGCGGGGATGACGAGGGGAGCGGTCATCTTATCGGCCGGTGGGCTCAGGTCCTCATCCACCAGGACGTCGTAGATGTTCAGGACGCCCGCGACCCGCCCGTCGTCATCGAGCATCGGAAAGCGCGAATAGTTGTGCGGGCGGATGATCTCGATGAGATCGTCCCGCCCGGTGTCTCGAGGTACGGACACGACGCGGTCGGTCGGAATCATCACGTCGCCCACCGTCACCTCCTGGATGTGCATCACCCGGTCCGCCATCGCCGACTGGAAGCGCGTGAGGACGCCGCTGGCGTGGCTTTCATCGACGACGGCCGCCACCCCCTCGTGTCCCAGCGCCCCATTCGCCTGTCGCCCCGCACGGGTGAGCTTCAGCAGCAGCGAGGCGACGCCCATCACCAGGGGGCAGAGGCCCGTCACCCAGAACACGCGGTTGGCCGCTCTCAGCAGCCAGATCAGCTTGTACACCCCCCCCGCCCCCAGCCGCTGAAAGATGCTCTTGGGCCCGCTGTCGCTGACCACGAAGAACAGCGGCGCCGCCACCAGCAGCGTGTATACCTCGGCTCCGGCCTGGTGGCCGGCGAGGACGAACATCGCGCTTATGGCGAACGTGGAGACGTAGCGTGCGAGGTTGGTCCCGATGAGCAGCACCGCCAGCATCCGGTGGGGCCGCCGCAGCATCTGCTGAAGGAACACCGCCGAAGCTCTCCCGCTCTCGGCCTGAAGGTCCAGGCGGTTCTTGTTCATCACGTAGATGCCCGTCTCCAGCCCGCAGAACATCGCGTCGAAGGCCGCACAGACCCCCAGTGCGACGCCCCAAACGATCCATTCCATGGATTGTTCCGCCGCGGCGATCACGTCACTTCCTCCGTCAGCTCCAGGCGCAGCTTGCTGATCCGCCGACCCCGCATACTCTCCACCGTGAAGTGCAGGTTCCGATAGTCCGCCGCATCTCCGACCGCGGGAATCCGACCGAGCAGCGATATCACGAACCCCCCCACCGTGCTGATCCGCCGACCGCCCAGGTCGATCTTGAACGCGTCCACCCACTCGTGGATCGCCAGGTCGCCGTCGATCAGGTATTCGTTCTCGCCGACCCGACTGACCGGGCGGGTGCGATCGGCCTCCTGCGTTTCCTCGATGTCCCCGACGATCTCCTCGATGATGTCCTCGAGCGTGACCAGTCCGGCGACCCCCCCGTACTCATCGACGACTATCGCCATCTGCTTGCGCCCGACGCGAAGCTGGAGCAGGGCACGCTCGATGTTGGCCGCCTCCGGAAGGAAGGGAACCTTCACCACCAGTTCGCGGAGGTCGCCCCCGCCCTCCAGGAGCAGGCGCTTGGCGTGCACGACCCCCAGGACGTGATCGATGTCGCCGTCGTAGACGGGCACCTTGCGCAGGTGCGTCTTGCGGAACAGGTCGATCAGCCCGCCGGGCGGGCCGTTGACGTCGTAGGCGATCACGTCCACTCGCGGAACCATGATGTCGGCGACGCGGATGTCCGTCAGTTGGACGATCTCTTGCAGGAAGGCGTTGGCGTCGGGCCCGATGAGCCCGCGTCGGACCGAGAGGTCCAGTATCGCCCCCAGCTCCCCGGCGGTGATCTCGGGTCCTTCGCGGCGGGGTGCGAGCAGGCGCGTCAGCGGGGCAACGAACGCCGCCTCCAGCACGCGAACCACCGGAGAGAACACTCGCAGTGCGACCGCCACCGGCGGCGCGGCCGCCACCGCCCACCGCTCGCGGATGCGGTAGGCGAGCATCTTGGGCGTGACCTCGCCGGCGAGTATCAGAACGAGGACCCCCAGCACCGACACCCCCGCCGCCGCCACGCCTCCCAGTCCGCGAGCCGTCAGCGAGATCACCAGCACCGCTATCATCGCCGAGTAGGCGATATTGACGACCATGTTACCAAGCAGCAACGTCTGGAGGAGCTTGCGCGGGCGGCGCATCAGGGAGGCGACCAACCGGCGGGTTCGCGCCTGCGATCGGTTCAGGCGGTAAAGCTGCCCGCGACTCAGGTTGAACAGCGCCGTCTCAGTCCCGCTGAAGAAGCCCGAAACCGCCAGCAAGACCGCGAGCAGAACAAGCCTCCACGATTGCCCCAGCAGGTAATCGACCCAGCTCATCGCTCGTCCCCCACGCGGGATTGTTCGCCGGGTTCGTCAGATTGTTCCGATTCTTCGGACATCCCGATGCGGATGGATTATACCACTCCTCCCCGCTCAAAGCCATCGCTGATGCGGTGTCAGCGTGAGGTTGTCGTGCCCGGGGATGATGATGTCGGCGACCTCCAGCAGGTCCCGCAGCGACTCGATCGCCGCCTCAGCATCGGCCGAACCTTCCCAGACCTGTCCCCGCTCTATGTGCGCTCCGGTGACGGCGGCGTCGCCCGCCACGGCGATCGTCATGGTGGGAGGGGTCAGCAGCAGCCCCGTCGAGCCCACCGACGCACCCGCAAGCGGATACAGCGACACCTGCTCGCCGAACTTGTCCTGGGCCGGCCCGAAACGCTCCAGGAGCTTCAGGTCCGCCTGGATGGCGCCGGCGTCCTCCCCGCTGAGTCGCTTCGCCGATTCCAGCAGACCCTCCAGGTGACTGCGATAGGCCGCCAGCTCCTGTTCGCCCGCCCACCACTTCGCCCCCCCGAACGCCTCGATCCCGCGGCGGTGAACTGGGCGAAGCGTCGTGCAGAACACATCCGTAACCTCGCTGAGCTTCTTACCCGTCCGCTCGTCGAAGCGCGCCGCCAGCGCTGCGGCCGGTAGCGACGGGTCCACGACGATCCGCCGACCGGCGTGCTCCACGTACGTCGTCGTCGCGTGCGGCGTCCGCACGGCTCCCCCCTCGCCCCACAGGCGATTGTGCGACAGCGCCCCAATGCTCACTACCGTAAACTCGACGGACATGGCGGCGTCCTTCCCGATCTATGACAGGCCCAAGATACTCTCCCCCACCGCCCGTGGCATGCAAGAATCTTCCGGAACTCACCAGGTGGGGTGGGTCGATGTGCGGCCGAGGCGGGTCCGGATCCACACGTCGCGGTGGGTGGTGATGAAAAAGGACCCGGGCGAGTGATCGCCCGGGCCCGTCCAGTCTATCGACGCCTTCGTACTTCAGCACACTTTCATTCGGTACCTCCTATTCGGATCGTATGAACAGGTGATCGACGTAAATCGTGTCGAGGTCCTTGGCCTTGTTGTCGCGATTCGTGTCGGCCACCTGGATGTACACCGTTCCGCTCGTGTCGCCCGGTAGTCCGAAAGTCTGGTCCGTATCGTCGTCCGACGTCTTGGTGACCGTCAGCATGTACGTCCAGTTCTGACCGTCCGTCGAGTACT
>SDBT01021031.1_pt1 | contig 10198 bp, 8 predicted proteins | sample 2277101 | NCBI WGS metagenome assembly SDBT01 (sample SAMN10404973, study PRJNA504765) | marine sediment metagenome | isolation source: marine sediment core GS10_PC15, 103 cmbsf | place: Arctic Ocean: Southern Knipovich Ridge | collected 2010
CTGGGCTTATCCGCAAGGTTAAGCTCAGCAAGAGTATCCTCTACTGTTTGGCATTGCTCTGAAGCATCATGGGAAGCCAAATCAACTATATGAAGAAGCAGGGCAGCTTCGGTTAACTCCTCAAGGGTTGCCCTAAACGCAGTTACAATAGCAGGTGGTAACTTCTGGATAAAGCCAACAGTATCAGTAACCAGCGCTACACTCTTATCAGGCAGAGTTAACCGTCTGGTGGTTGGATCTAGGGTAGCAAAGAGCTTGCCCTCAGTAAAAACGTCAGCCTGGCAGAGGGCATTTAACAAAGTGCTTTTACCAGCGTTAGTATAGCCAACCAAAGCTACTGTAGGAATACCAGCTTTCTTTCGCTTTTGGCGATATAATGTGCGGTGCTTTCTTACCTCTTCTATCTGTGACGTTAAATGATGTATCTTCCGGTGAATAAGCCGCCTATCAGTCTCAAGCTGTAATTCACCAGGACCTCTGGTGCCAATACCACCACCAAGCCTTTCTAGATGGCTCCATTGTCCGGCAAGGCGAGGGAGAAGATATTGATGCTGAGCCAGCTCCACTTGCAATTGACCTTCGTGGGTTCGGGCACGCTTGGCAAAAATATCTAAAATCAAGGCAACGCGGTCAATCACCTTTACCTGGAGAGCTTCTTCTAGATTTCGCTGCTGCATCGGCGAAAGCTCGTCATCAAAAATTACTACATCATAGTTGACATTATCCTTTAGAGCTAATAGTTCTTCTAGCTTGCCCTTACCTACATAATGCGTTTTTGATGGTGCCGGTAGCCGCTGGATAAGTTTTCCTACCACATTGGCCCCAGCCGTACCTGCCAGTTGCGCCAATTCCTTTATTGATGCCTCGGCTGACCATTTGTCTTTGGTTCCTTTTGCTGCCACGGCTACCAAAAAGGCTCGTTCTGGCGCGGCTTTAGTAAGAACTGTAGTTCTAACGATGATAGTCTCCTTATGTCAACTTATTCCTTCACTATCCGCCGACGAGGATTACGCCAAGCGGCTAACCGCGACAAACCTTTTACCAGTAAAGCATCCGGGATACTTAGAGACAAGCGCACATAGCCTTCACCATTCTTGCCATAACCTACTCCTGGAGTAACCGCTACCCCGACCTGTTCTAATAAATCGGTAGCAAAGTCCATAGAGTTATAGCCTTTAGGAACCTTAGCCCAGACATATAAACTTGCCTTTGGCACCTTAGCTTCAAGCCCAATACTATTTAACATTTCAATAATTAGGTCACGGCGTCTCTGATAAATGGCATTATGTTCCTGGATGCAATCTTGAGATGCGGTCAAAGCCTCGATAGCAGCGTATTGGATGGCTTGCGGAATCCCCGAATCCAAGTTTGACTTAAGTCTCCTCAAGGCATCTATCATCGTGGCGTTACCGACTACCATTCCTATTCGCCACCCGGTCATATTATAGCTCTTGGAGAGGGAGTGAAACTCCACTCCTGTTTCCTTGGCTTCATCTGCCTGCATAAAGCTAACCGGCTGATAACCATCGAAGGCAACTTCTGAGTATGGCCCATCATGACAGACAACCAAGTCATGTTGCCTGGCGAGTTTAACTACCTTGTTGAAAAAAGCAAGGTCGGCTACGGCGCTGGTAGGATTATTGGGATAGTTTATCCATAAAAGTTTGGCCCCTTTTAAAATATAAGCAGGAATCTTATCCAAATCAGGTAGAAAGTCTCTTTCCTCTTTGAGCGGCATATAGTACGGGCGACCGCCAACTAACATGGTGCTTATCGAGTAAACTGGATAGCCTGGGTCAGGCACCAAGGCAATATCTCCATGGTCAATAAAACAAAAGGCAATATGGGCAATGCCTTCTTTGGAGCCAATAAGGGGTAAAACCTCTTTGTCAGCATCAAGAGAAACACCAAAGCGCCTTTCATACCATCCAGCTATAGCCTGACACAATTCAGGTAAACCGGCTGTCTCTGGATAACGATGATTAGCCGGGTCTCGTGCCGCCTGACATAGTCTATCAATTATATGAGATGGAGTAGGAATATCAGGGTCACCTATAGCGAAACTAATTACCTCCTCGCCTTTAGCTTTTTTCGCGGCAATTTTTTTGTTAATTTCCACAAAAAGATATGGTGGTAGTTTTTTGACTCGCTTTGATAATCTCATCTTCTACACCTCATCTGGCCATTCTCCGCTGAATACTTTTTCGGCAGGGCCGCTAAGTAACACTTCCCCTGTTCCGTCCCACTCCACCTGTAATATACCCCCCATCAGGTTTATGTCGACTTTATTATCAGTGTAACCGCGCAATTGGGCAGCAACACCTACAGCACAGGCACCACTACCACAAGCTAGCGTCTCTCCTACTCCCCGCTCCCAGACACGTACTTCTATCTGCTGTCGACTCACCACCCTAGCCACCTCAAAATTTACCCGATTTGGAAATATGTCCAGGTGCTCCACTTTTGGTCCTAGCTGAGATAATGGGAAATCAGCTACCGGATGCGGCGAAAAATAAACAGCATGTGGATTACCCATCGAAACAAAATTGAGAAGCAGGTCGGTACCGTCTACACTAACCGGGTAGCTCAGTATTGACTTTATGTCAACTGTATTATCCCTCCCCGACTCTATTACCACTGGAATGTCAGCAACACCAAATTTTGGCTTGCCCATCCCGGCCCGAACATTAATCAATTTGCCCTCTCTTTTACTAAGCTTAAGTTCCCTTATGCCAGCTACCGTTTCTACTGATATCCGGTCAGTCTCGGTACTAATCGGTTCCCTTTCGAAAACATACTTGGCCAGGCACCTTATTCCGTTGCCGCAGGCTTCAGCTTCAGAACCATCAGCATCGAAAACACGCATCCGGAAATCAGCTTTATCTGAAGGTAGAACCAGTATCAGGCCGTCACCGCCGACACCAAAGTGACGGTCACACATAGCTCTTGCCACTGGTGACCAGTCACGCTGCATATCACTGGTCTCCACCAGAATAAAATCATTGCCAGTCCCTTGCATTTTGGTAAAATTCATAATTACCTCGTTCTCCTAGTTTCTATTTATCGACTCCCCTTTCTAAATATGTAAGAGAAGGCCTTGCCTTTATTTACTCACTCCTTAAGTAAAAATCTAGTTAGAGTCGCTTCGATTTCCGAATCCACCTGCCTCGTTACATCAAACCAATGTATTCTATCATCTTTCAACTGGAACCAGTTATACTGGTGCCGGACCAACCGATGAGTCTCAAACTTGATTTGCTGTATGGCAGTCGCCAAAGTCAACTCGCCTTTAAGAAACAGTCCAATTTGCTTGTAACCAATGCCAGACATAGCTGGCAAATTAAAATCATACCCCATATTCACTAGTTTTTCCACCTCAGCTACTAACCCTTGCTCTATCATCTTATCAACTCTTAAGTCAATTCGACGATACAGTTCTGTCCTGTCTGCAGTTAGCCCTATTATGAATGCATCAAAAAACGGTGCCTTCTTCTCCTGAAGCGGTGACAAGGACGTTCTTGTTTTTCCATACACCTCAAGAGCTCTTATCACCCGGCGCACATTACGGGGGTCAATTTTCTGCGCCGCAGCTGGAGCAATCTTCATAAGTTCCTGATAAAGCTCATCGGTTCCGGTACCGGCTGCCTTCTCCTCCAAACTATGTCTGAATTCAGGGTCAGGCGGAACCGGTGGTATTCTCCAGCCTTCCAATACCGCCCATACATATAGTCCACTGCCCCCGACCGGTAGCGGTAATTTATGACGCTGCTTAATATCCCTGATCACTCGGTAAGCCAGCGCTTGATATTGAGCCAGACTAAAAGCCTGGTCAGGATTAACTATATTAATCAGATGGTGACGAACCAGAGATAGTTCCTTCGGATCAGGCTTGGCGGTACCAATATCCATATACCGGTACACCTGCCGGCTATCGGCGCTCACTATCTCTCCATTGAAAGCCTGAGCTAAACGAAGCGCCAGCCGACTCTTGCCGCTACCAGTAGGACCGACAATAGCTACCAGGTGGTTCATCTTTTAATCGCCGAGGTTTGGGCTACGATACTCAAAAATTCAGTAGCCTTTAGACTGGCACCACCGACAAGGGCACCATCAATCTCGGACTGCTTCATAAACTCAGTAGCATTGACAGCAGTTACACTGCCCCCATATAGAATACGTATGCCTTGGGCAACCTTACCATTATATAACTTAGAGATATTTCGGCGAATTAGAGAAATAGTTTCATTTGCCTGTTCCCCAGTAGCCGCTTTACCGGTGCCAATAGCCCAAACTGGCTCGTAGGCTATAATCAGGCCATTTAGATAATCTATACCAGTCAGAGATGACCTTAGCTGCTCAGTTACCACCTCTTCGGTCTTGCCTGCCTCATTTTCTTCTAATCTTTCCCCTATGCACAAAATAGGCTTCAGGCCCACTTTCAATGCCGCCACAATCTTTTTATTAACAATCTCCCCAGTCTCATCAAAATACTGCCTGCGTTCAGAGTGCCCAATGATAACAAACTCACACAGGTCGGCTATCATTAATGGCGAAATCTCGCCGGTGTAGGCACCCTTTTCCGCAAAAAATATGTTCTGTGCCCCCAATCTTATTGAACTGCCTTTAATTAACTCCCCTACCGGAGCTAAAGAAACAAAAGGAGGGCAGATTACCTTATCAACGTTACCTATCTTATCAAGCTCGACTCGCATTGCCTCAACCAATTCTATGGCTTCACTCACTGTAGTATTCATTTTCCAGTTACCGGCAATCATTGGTATACGCATTTTGTTCTCCTATCTAGTCAGTGATATAAGGGAAGCGAAGTTTCTGCTCAACTTCTTTATAGTCTCGGTTAGGCACCAAACTTTGTCAACTTCAGGGCATTAGCCATAGCCAAAGGCATAACCTGCGTAGCCGGAAATCTTCCCAGTCCGCCGGAAACACAGGCTGATTCAGAAAACTCACTTACCCGGTCACGACGGCACCACCTAGAATACAAAAGAATAGGCACCGGATGCCAGCTGTGCCCTTTAAGTAAGGCTGGTGTTGAATGGTCACCGGTAACCACAATGACATCAGGTTCCAGACTTATTAGCTCAGGTAAAGTGTTATCAATCTGCTCTAAAACCCTGACCTTGCGCTCAAAATCACCATCCTCACCAGCACTATCAGTTCCTTTTATATGCAAATAGAAAAAGTCATAATCAGTGTAGCTCTGCTTTAGAGTTGTAATTTCATCCTCAATAGTTGTTCCTGTTTTCAGAACCTCCATACCAACTAACTTAGCCAGTCCCCGGTACATAGGGTAACTGACAATAGCCGCTGGCTTCAACTTATATATCTCGCTCATAGATGGAAAGTGAGGGTGTTTGGAAAAACCACGCAGGAGAACCATATTGGAGGGATAATGTTCAGCCAAGAGTGTCTTCGCCTGAGTCATAAATTGATTGGCAACACTGGCTAGTTTGCCGGCTTCTGGACTCAAGGCAGTGACAGGTTTTGGAGTCACTCCTAGTTGCTGCGGGTCAGAATCACTTACTTCAGGAGCCAGCCCATCACCACGGAATACCGCTACCAAACGATGTTCTCTTACCGGAGAAACAAATACCTTAACACCATCTATTAATCTTCCGTCAAGCAGCCGGCTTAACTCAGTGCATTTCTCAGTTGAGATACGACCTGCCCTGCGGTCAGTAATCAAGCCCTTTTCATCCACAGTGCAGAAGTTGCCTCGAGCCGCCACGTCTCCTGGTTGAAGCTGGAAATCTATTCCAATAGCTTCTAGCACACCTCGGCCAATATTATGGCTTACGGGGTCGTAACCAAATAGAGCCAGATGGCCCGGTGAACTTCCCGGGGTTATCCCGGGACCTACTGGGTCAGTCAGGCCACATATACCTTTAGCCGCTAATTGGTCAAGATTCGGGGTATTAGCTGTCTCCAGTTCTGTCTTTCCGGTTTCAGGATCTGGTAATCCGCCTAACCCATCGATGACTAGCAACACAATCTTACTGGGTGAGAGTTGGGCAATTTCCTTTATTCGCTCCAGATTAGTTGTGCTATTTATCAACCCTATCCCCCTTTATCCCCCTCCCCCTTGATAAGAGGAAGGGGGACTGGTTATGCTAGAGGGACTTCGTCCCTCTAAAACTTCCTATAAGCATATCTGGAGGCTTCACCTCTTTCTGACTCTCCCTGCTTACGGCTCTTTATCTAGCAATGCCGCCACGCCGGGCAGTGTTTCACCCCCCAAAAACTCCAGAGAAGCACCACCGCCGGTAGAGACAAAAGTCATCTTATCCGCCAATCCCATATCACTTACTATGTCAGCGGTAGAGCCTCCGCCAATAATAGTAGCTGCATCAAGACTAGCCAAGAGTCTAGCCATTTCTTGTGTTCCCTTGGCAAACCGGGGTATCTCATATATACCTACCGGTCCGTTCCAGAAGACTGTTTTGCAATTTCGCAATTCTTCACCGAAGTTTCTAATAGTTTGCGGACCTATATCTACAATCTTCTTATCCTTCGGTATATTCCCCACGGATACTGTCTCGACTTTAGCTTCAGTATTAGGTTCATGAGCAACGATAACATCAACCGGCAACAACAAGCGCACCCTTCTTCCTGTTGTCTCTTCTATCAAACCAGCAGCGGTGTCCACCATGTCTGCCTCAACTAATGACAGTCCAACTTCGTAGGATTTAGCTTTTAAGAAGGTAGCTGCCATACCACCACCAATCAGTAGAACATCTACCTTACTCATAATATTTTCTAACACACCAATCTTGTCACTTATCTTGGCACCACCGAGGAGCGAGCCAAAGGGACGAGCCGGATTCTCTAAAATGCTACTTAAGTTGTTAATCTCCTTTTCCATCAGAAAGCCAGCAACTGCCGGAAGATATTGGGTAACGCCTACAATTGAAGCGTGAGCCCGATGGGAGGTGCCGAAGGCATCACTAACAAATACGTCACCTAAGCTAGCCAAGGCCTGAGCAAAGGAAGCGTCGCCTTTCTCTTCCTCGGAGTGAAAACGAAGATTTTCTAGAAGCAAGGCATCACCGCCCCTCAAGCCAGCTACTGACTTCTCTACTTCAGGACCAATACAATCCGAGGTAATTCCTACGGGCTGCCCTAAGATTTGTGACAAGCGCTGGGCAACGGTAGCCAGTCGTAACCCATCAATTACCCTTCCCTTAGGCCGACCCAGATGAGACATTAGGATAACCCTCGCTCCCCGCTCAATAAGATATTTAATAGTAGGCAGAGTAGCTCGAATGCGGCTGTCATCAGTTATTTCCCCTGTTTTTTCATCGAAGGGAACGTTGAAGTCAACCCGAACCAAAACCCTTTTGCCACCGACTTCTGTGTCCCTGACCGTCATCTTACCCATTTATCACCTCTGAGCATATATAAACTTAAACACAAAAAATATCAGACGCAAGCTCGGACACCTGATCAAAATGGGGTGGTCTCTACTTTACCCTCGACCGAAGAAACAGAATCATGGTTGGGAAACAAGGTTAGGACCTGCCGGATTATCCCTTCAGTATCTAGACCATACTTAGCGCGAAGAATAGTTGGGGTCCCCTGCTCAACAAACTCATCAGGAATACCTATACTTTTTACCTGCACATCATGAATTCCCGATTCTTTAAGAAACTTGGTTACGCTACTGCCAAAGCCACCACTCAGAGTATTCTCCTCAATAGTAACCATGCATTTAATACGGCTGGCTAGGTCTATTGTAAGCTCAAAGTCCAGTGGCTTGGCAAAACGAGCGTTAACTACTGTAGCCTCAATCCTGTTTGAGGCTAACTTCTGGGCTGCCTCAGCGGCAGGAGCCACCATACTACCTATGGCTAATATAGCTACATTCTCTCCATACCTTACTACTTCCCATTTACCTATCGGAATCTCATGTAGTGTTGTATCTAATTCTACTCCCACTCCAGAACCACGAGGGTATCGTATAGCCATAGGCCGTCCTGATTTCACTGCAGTGTAAAGCAAATGCTGAAGTTCATTTTCGTCTTTAGGCGCCGATACGATAAGATTAGGAATTAGTGTCAGGTAAGAGATGTCAAATGTCCCTTGATGTGTCTTGCCATCACCACCGACAATACCACCCCGGTCAATAGCAAAGACAACAGGCAAATCCTGAAGGCAAACGTCGTGCATAACCTGGTCAAAAGCGCGCTGCAGAAAGGTAGAGTATATAGCCACAATCGGTATAAAACCCCTGGTGGCTAATCCAGCAGCAAAGGTAACCGCATGTTGCTCACAGATTCCCACATCAAACACCCGCTTCGGAAATTCAGTCTCAACAATACTCAGACAATTTCCTTCAGGCATAGCCGGGGTAATTGCCACCAGTTTGGGATTCTCCCGGGCCATTCGAAGCACAGTTTGAGCAAATACCTCACTATAAGTTGGTACTTTCTTGGCGCTTACCCGTTTAGCCGGCACACCATGAAAATAAACAGCATCACCCTCGGCAGGAAGATAGCCCTTGCCCTTAGTAGTCATAACATGAACAAAAGTTGGTTTGAGATGGTAATCTCTGGCTTGAGTGAGAGCAGTTTCAAGGTCAGAAATGTTGTGCCCATCAACAGGCCCAATATAAGTAAAGCCAAGTTCCTCCCAGATCATTGTTGGCATAACTAATCCTTTGAACCTACCCTTAATCTGTTGACTTACCTGCCACAGCTTGTCACCCAGCGGGAGTGCTGTAAGCATGCGTTTGCTTTCTTCTTTTGCCCGATAGTAACGAGGGTTAAAGCGTACTTTGTTTAGTAACTTAGCTAAGGCACCAACAGTAGGGGAAATTGACATCCCATTATCATTTAAAACCACGATAAGCTTGGAGCCCAGATGCCCTGCCTGATTAATTGCCTCAAGAGCCATCCCACCAGTTATGGCACCGTCACCGATAATAGCCACCACATGGTAGTCATCACCGGAAAGGTCACGAGCAATAGCCATACCAAGGGCAGCCGAAACTGAGGTGCTAGCGTGACCAGCACCAAATGGGTCATGCTCACTCTCATTAGGGTCGGTAAAACCAGATAATCCTTCGTATTGGCGCAGCGAGCTAAAACGCTGTTTCCGGCCGGTAAGCAGTTTATGAACATAACTTTGATGGCCTACATCCCATATGAGCTTATCTTGAGGGCTATCAAATACCCGATGCAAAGCTATAGTAAGCTCAACGACACCCAGATTAGAAGCCAGGTGACCGCCGGTAGTAGTTACCGTGTTTACTAGCTCCTGCCTGAGCTCGGCCGACAATCGCTCAAGCTCCGATTGCCTCAATCCTTTCAAATCGGCAGGGCTATCTATTCTATCTAATAACCTCGACATTGTTTGTCACTTAACGATTATGCTTAAAGGGACAACTTAATACTAACAATCTAGATAAGCTATTGTCAACTCATAAAAGTAAGCTCCTTTTCAATCTCAAAGGAGGCAGAACATTCTTCTAAACCAGCTTGACGCTAATGGTGCCCATCTGCTACACTCCCGAAGTGCTATCGCTGGAACAAGAGTTACTATATTTTATAAGTTATATCTATAGCCTGATACAATGGCCCGGGGTAGTGGCACTTATGGCTATAGAGAGTGCTTGTATTCCCTTGCCCAGCGAGCTAATCATGCCCCTTGCTGGCTGGATGCTTATTAAAGAAAAGTCTTTGGCCGCTACATATACACTGGTAGCCGGCGCCTACGGGGCTCTAGGCAATACTATTGGCTCGGCTATTGCTTATGGTGTGGGTATGTGGGGAGGCCGTCCCTTTTTGGAAAAGTATGGGAAGTATATCCTTATATCGCGACACGACCTTGACTTGGCTGACCGCTGGTTTGATAAGAGTGGCAGTTGGTCAATCTTCGCCTCCCGACTGCTGCCAGTGGTGCGCACCTTTATTAGTCTCCCCGCCGGGATAGCCAGAATGCACTTCGTTAAGTTTCTAATCTATACCTTTCTCGGCTCTTTCATCTGGAGTGTCGGGCTAGCCTACGGAGGTTATCAACTCGGTGAGCACTGGGAGCAAATACGAACCATCATGCGCCCCTTTGACCCTTTCATTATCTTCATATTCATTGTCCTTATTGGTCTCTATATTTATCGACACATAAAACACTCCAAAATAACAAAATAAAGAATAGAGCACCACCTTGACCTTCCCTTCCCTTC
>SDBT01021032.1_pt1 | contig 10198 bp, 10 predicted proteins | sample 2277101 | NCBI WGS metagenome assembly SDBT01 (sample SAMN10404973, study PRJNA504765) | marine sediment metagenome | isolation source: marine sediment core GS10_PC15, 103 cmbsf | place: Arctic Ocean: Southern Knipovich Ridge | collected 2010
GAGATTTACATCCTTGAAAAAGGAATGTAGATTGAAATGAATAAGCCGGTGTGATAGAGACGTGACTCCACTCCCGTAAAGTTTCAAACGATGAATCTGCATAGTCTTTCATTAGTTTTTCCGATTAAGCATACAGTCCGGTCATACCCGCTTGCATATCCACAATACTACGCCTCTTTATTCTCAAGTCAAGGGGAAACGGTTTATCTACGCGCCAAATATGTACCACAGGCCATATCAGAAGAAATAATCGCTACAACGGAATGCTGGGCGCTTTAAATCGAAAGTTGGTGGGTAGGTATTGTGAAATGGTTAATCCTTGATCGATCTTTTCGCGGAGTCTACCCATCTCAGAAATTTGTCAAGAAACATCCACATTTCTATCAGCACTTTTTTCAGTCTGGACATTTTGAGTCTCCTTGAAAGCCACGTCTTTCTTGATTAATATCGAATATTCCCTTGAATAAACTGCTGTTTTCACATCCTTGCTACCTCAGGCCTCCGCACCTGAGCATTCTGCTTTTGCCAACCTTCGTACAAGTCTCGCTACGATGATTTCCGCTGTCACCCCATCCTATCTTGCTTAGAGTAGGCATGCAAGATTCCTTTATCGTATGACGTGCTCTCTGTTACCGTCAAGTCCGGATAGAACATATACGCAACTTCTTCACCGAATAAGCAGCCATCATCGGTCAGGCGAAACTCATTATCGATTAAACCATTTTCCAGAAGGAATTGAACCTCTTTTTTATATCGAGAAAGCACAGCAGGAGCGTCAGGAACAAGTGTATAGTCAACTATCGCACGGATAGCTTTCATTGCCATCTTGTCCTCCTCGGTGAGAGTCAACCCGCGTTGCACAGCCAGTTCACCGGCTTTAAGTCTATCTGAATAGAATGGATTACGACTATTTATAAAACATACATCTCCGATGTGCGAGTATGCTGTAACGCCAAGACCCGCTTGAAAACCAAGCCCTGAGCGTGAATCTAGGCATGGAACGCGTGTTGACCGCTCGCGTGCTTCATCAGACCTGACATAATAGTGAGGACGGGTTCGTTCATAGCGACTATCCCCCTTGAGCAGATGCTGGTAAATTGCTCGCATAAGGATATCTTCATGCCAAGTTGGGTAGTAGTACCCCATCTCATGAAGTTTGCTCCCACTAGCTACACGAAGATCAAGAAATGAAAGGGAACTGGGCGCTAACTCAAGAGCTCTCATGACGGTTTTCTCAAAATCGTCATGAGATTGTTCGGGTAAGGCGAGCATCAAATCAAAGTTAATTTCGGGAACTCCGGCTGCACGAACCATTTCATATGCATTTACGGCTTGATCGGCATCATGATCACGCCCGCAAATCTTAAGGATGTGATCTTGGAAGCTCTGAATACCGATACTAATGCGGTTAATGCCTCCATCAACAAATGCCTGCACTTTCTCTGAGGATAACGTGCCCGGGGAGGATTCTGTAATCAGAAACGCCTCGTTTTTAAATTCAACAAAACTATGGATAGCCTGTAGCAATGACTCTATCTGTGCGGGGCTCAGGATACTCGGAGTACCTCCACCGATATATAGAGTTTCAGCAGTTAACCGCTCCACGCCCAAACGCAAACAATATATCGATAATTCGTGTTTCAGACATTCGATATAATTCTGAACGTCGCTTTCCTTAGGTTCCCCAGCCTCGCTCTCGTAGAAGCAAAATATGCATTTCGAGCGACACCAAGGGATATGTACATATAGGCGAAGCGGCTTGTCTACCGTGATCGACCAATCAATAATAGTCTCATCGACATCAGACCATTTTTCTGGTACTGAGATCGGGTACACATGGGCCTTTTCGTGTACTACCGCAGGACGAATGTGTTCCATAGCTGCCAGCATATCCTTAGGAAACGCTTTGATTCTATCTTTGCATAGATCAATTATACTCATCGAAAATCTCCTATTCCGGGCTTACCATGAAACCATCCGTTACAGAAAGAATCATGTGCCGGTATAGTTTCTAAATCTTGTCTTGCATTTATTCTGGTGGCATCGTCCTCTATAGTCGTTAGTTTTGATGATAACTTACCTAGGACTCCGCAGGCTGTCTTGATATTCCTCTCATCAAGATAGCGGGCATCAATAAGAAAATCGTTAATACCCACATTTTCAAAGTCGATAATGTGCTCAATCAAATCAAGGCTACGTTCTGAAATAATTTCATTCTCACGAATTTGAAACAGTACGTCATTACTACTCTCTTTGCAGGCCAGGAGTGTGCCGTTTTTGTTTATGTAAGCCTCACGACGTGCAAAATTCTGTAATACTCCGAGGGTAATGTGGCCGTGAATAATCACTTGGAACGCAATAGGGGCTTTAGAAGCAAGTGCGGATATCTGTGCAAAACTCATCTCCGGTGATAGCCTAATCCGGCTCACGCCGAAATCCTGCAACACCCTCGCGTCTTGCGAACAGTAACAACAAACAAAGTCACTTGCTGTCAGAGCCGCATCTACTCCGAGACGACGTACTGTTTGTATTTCACCCAATGAGTTTGCGATAATCTCGTCAACGCCAGCATCACACGCGGCCAGGATGATCTCCTGCAGCAATTCCTTATTGCCACTCGGAGCAATCAGTGGCAGCAACAAAGCTTTTTGAATGTTGTAACCGTCAATTCTGCCTATTTGTGCTACGAGCCGTTGGATGTAACTATCAATATTACCGGAAATGCAAAGATCTCCAATCTGTATTGTCGTAACATCTATTCCTGCTAGGAAAAGCAGATCATTGACTCGACTATTAAGCCCTAAACATAGACTAATGGTGTTCATGCAATGATAACTCCAGTATAGGGTCCGGCATAGCTTCAAGACGTCTGGTAGAAACGAGACTTCTTAGTGTTTCCACCCACTCCGATTTTATTTCCCACTCCGAAGGCGACTCGATATATGAGTCCACCGCTTGTCGGTAGACCGAGACAACCTTTCCGATCCAGTCCGAACTCTTCGTGCGTCCGTTTATTTTCAGCGATGTAACCCCCAAAGCAGCCCATTTGGGAATGAGAGGAAGGGCACAGAACTCGACTGGAAAATGTTGGAGGAGGACTTGCCTTCCAGTGGCAAAGTCACGGTAGTTCCGACGACACGGATTGGAAATTCTCTCTTCGTGACACTCCATGGGCTTGCACTGCCGAGTCAATCGTCCGCGAACGCCACCGAAGTAGGAGCCCAAGCGGCACGTTCCGTCAAGGAGCGAACATGAGTTGCCGTGCGCAACTGCCTTCAGCGGAACATTGGCGTGGGTCTGGGCTCCGCCGATTTGAGCGCCCCTGCTGATTGTGACAGCACTGGCTCCAAGTTCGCTCAGCGCTTGTACGGTTTCCTGGTCCCACGTCCCGGATAGGACAGAAGCAGTGATGGGAACACTATAGTGTTCCTTTATCCAGCTGATAAGCCCCATGCTAGCAACTATGACGACGTCTGGAGATGTAGTCATCAAAATGTCCAGATAGTCAACACATTCCTGCCAGTCAAGTTCGGACGGAAAGGCGTTGAAAACCAGGTAGTACTTTTTCCCGGTTCCCACGCAGAACTCATTGATGGTCGTCAAATCCGCCAGAGAGCAGCCAACATTACAGAACTCGCGGGCGTGGAAGCGCTCACCACTGCAGTAGACTGCATCTGCACCAGCATCAAGAGCCCTGACTGCAGACTCCTCAGAATATGCGGGGGCTACCAGTTCTATTGCTGTTTCCATCGCATATAATTCCCTTCTATATCAACCCCACTCGCAGGAAACTCGGCACATGAGGCAACTATCCCATGGCAGTTTGTCATTCCAGTGTGAGAGAGGTGGTGTATTTACGCCCCGAACGAGTGTTTAGAAAAACTCCAGTAATGTGCGTTTTAAACCGACCCAATTCACCAAATTCCATGAAGCCCTTCAAGCGGTCCCATCGCTCCTGACGGCTTTCGAAATCATCAAGTTCAGCCTTCCCCAGACTTTTTGACGAATAGTGCATGTATATGTTCAGTTGGGGATCATCATGGCTTTCATCAAAGCTCAATACACCGTCGATTGTATCCGGCCAGCATTCCTTAGCATTACCACTTGGTCGTCCGAATTCTTGTACTATATCGCACACAGTTAACAAAACCGCCAAAGGAAAGTCATTAAACGTTATCACCTTCCCGTACTTGCATTCTTCTCCGAACAATTCCTGTATTAACTTTACTGCCCCTTTCTTGGCACGTCGAGCCGCCGTCGTTGAGTGCTTATCCTCTTTAACCATGTCGTCAAGCCATCCAGCCCATTCGTAAACATGATGAAGTAAGATCGGAAGAAGAATGTGTTTGGCAACCATCCGGTAGAGGGGGTTGGTATCGAATTGTGATATCTTTGGCCCATTAGCTACAAGTTGCATGGCGACTGCGACGGCACTTGCCATCGCGTGGTGTTTCTTTTCAAAAGTAAGTCGCCTTATGACCCACCACAAGTTCTCTGGAGAAACACTGGTCCCTGGTGCCCTTTCAGAAATCACCTCTGAGAGGAGACTGGAAAGATCACGTAGTATGGTGTAAGTTCTGGGGTCGTCGTAGAGAAGCTCATCAATTCGTATGCGTTGGGGAGCACCAAGATGCTCATCATCCAGATGCAACAGTTCTGCCACTTGTTTCCGCAACATGTCGGATACATCATCGAAATCCTGAATAGGGTTCCCCACATCATGCAAGGTAGACACCAGGAACCATGCTCTCTTCATGAAGAGAAGAATAGCGTCGTCATCCATATCGTTAAAGACACCATCATCTCCCGTGCAGAGGGCGTTCTTGAAACTGTCATAGTAGCGTGCAATGAACAGTGTCCCCATAAGGAATGTTTGAAATTGATGTAACGTATGGTCCCGGTTATACATTTTGATGCCGCGCTCAATCTCCTCAAACTCCTTGAGCACTTTATTCAACGGCATGTCTTTAGGCAACAGCCATTTGTCCCTTGCATTACCCAACAAGACTCCTGAGTCAACTAAATCACTATAGATAGCTTCTTCAAGCATCAACACGCTGCCAAACACGTCACCTGATTCGGTGCCGAGATTGTGAAACATGATGCGCTTCATGTCATTGCACCAAAGCGGCGGAAGAGATGCATCGCCCCAAGTGAAACGATACGTGAACGGGCTGTCAGACCCTAGGCGCTGGGCTGCGTTCTCAAGCAAACTGGGCGTGACCTCGGTCAAATCCTTGATGTTGGGCTGTATGAGAAGTGAATATAGCGGAGCGACAAACTGGTAGGCGTAATACTCATGTAGATTCAAGATTAAGTCAATAAGGGAGGGAAGCTGATCCGTGTCAATTTCAAGTGTAATACCTTCGTGTTTTATTGTGAATGGAGACTCAGATTGATAGTAGGACACAAAAAGGACAAACGATTCATCAGTAGCCAGGACAGGAGTTGCGATAAGGGCCTGACCCTGGAAGTCTCTCCGGATGTCGTCACTTATAGTCCACTGATGTCTTCCTCCCGGCATTTGCACTGGAGATTCTTCGGTCCCAATATTCTCAATGACAATTGAAAGCGGAGTTTCATCTCGTCTCTCACCTCTAGACATCTTTGCCAGTTCGTGTGCTTCGGCATGCATGCACTCAAAAAGGTGACCTCTTATGGTTTTTTCTGGCTTAAAGCCAGAGTGACTTAGAATTCTGTGAAGCTTCTCAATCCTATTCGACATGCGATCCCGCAATAGCTTAGGCCAATCACCCCATCGGATAGAGATTGGTCTTTCTAATCCTGGCACGAAGTAAACGACTATGGACCTAGTGCAGCCCAAGAGAGCAAGAGGAGAGTAGTGTTTTTTTAGAGTACTCTTGATCCAATCGTGAACAGGCAGTTGGGGATCACGATCTGCAATATCCAAGGAAATGTTTCTGCGATATTTACCAGCTATTTCGAAAGCATACTTCGCAAATGCAAAAAGGTTATTATCAACCTCTTCCCTGCCACTTTCCCTGGCAAAGAAATCAATAACATCAGCAATATTATTTGTGGATGCTGTGTGCATAGTCTATACCTTTGTTGCCCATGATAGACGCTGTTCCAAGCCAACAAGTAATTGGTTCAGTATGTAACCGACCATACCTACAATAATAATAGTTGCATACATTTCTGGAACACGAAGCAGCATGTGGGCATCAAAGATGCGATACCCCAAGCCACTTGTTGTTCCCATGAACATCTCGCCGATGATAGCCATGTGAAGGCATATTGCGATGGATAGACGCAAGGATGCGGCGATCGACGGGAGAGCATCCGGAAGTGTCACAAAGAAAAAACGCCTTGCATTGCTGAGCCGAAACATCGTAGCCATTTCTCTACGAATCTTGCTTGAGTTCCTGACACCATACATAGTATTTATGGTGACAAGCCAACAGCAAGGAAAGGCTATCAACACAATAAGAGACTTCGTCCCCCAGCCCAGACAAAGCATAAAGATTGGGAACAGTGTCGTTGCTGGGAGCGACCGAATCGCATCTACTGGTAAGATCATCGCATCATGCATTCGCTTCCATGACCCCATCGCAGCTCCAAGCAGTATGCCTATTGAGACTCCCAACAGAAATCCCAATGCTGTCCGATACAGAGTTAGGCCTGTGTCGGCCCAGAGTTCGGCAGATATGATCAGTGCACCAAGTTCTTGCACAACAGTCCATGGTTCCGGAAGGATTATCTTCTTCACTCCTGTGAAGAGGGTGATACACACCCACAGGACCAGAAGCCCCACAGGCACTGATAGAGTGGTCAATTTAGAATACTTCAGCTTCATTGAGCTCTCGCCTTGACAAATGCTTCGGTCACTGTATTGGTCAATTCAAAGAAGGCACGACTACTCTTAAAGTCTTGGTTTCGTGGGCGATCTTCAGATATATCGAAAATGTTGACAGGTGTCATGGGGACGGGCGATGTAACGACGACTTTATCAGCCATATAAACAGCATCAACAATTTGGTGACTTACCAGCAAGGCGCTAATTCCGAACTGAGGATCAAGTACACGATGGAAAACATCCTGGATGTTCCTGCGTGTTTGAAAATCTAGCGCTGAAAATGGTTCGTCAGCGATAAGAACTGGAGGTTCCAGTACTAGTGCACGAGCTAAACAGACCAGTTGCTGTTGGCCAATACTGACTTCACCAGGATGTCGTTTTAATGGCAGTGAATTGGTGAGTTTTGAAACAATATTTTCCGCTTTTGTACGTGCCTTTTTCTTCGAAATCCCATTCATATACAGTGGGAAAGCAATGTTGTCAAGGTTGGTCAGCCACGGAAATAAAGACTCGCTAAAAGCCTGTGGAATGTAGCCTATCTCCGTCTCGGTGGGCGGTTGCCCGAGAACGGTAATGCTTCCACTGCTGGGATTCAAAAGACCTGCGCAGAGTCGAAGCAACGTACTCTTTCCGCATCCATTGGGGCCGAACAGACAGGTAATCTCACCGGATTTGATAGTTATGTCGAAATCCTTCACGACCGTGAGTTTTTTTTCGTTGCTGTCATATGCAAACGAAAGGTTTTTGCCTGCGATAGCAATGGTGTTGCTCGATTTTTCCATATCGATCATTGTCATTGTTGCAGCACACTCCGAGAAATATAAAGGCTCTTCGCGTCAATTCGTTTGTCGAGGATGCCGCTACCTAGGAGAAAATCCAAGTACTTCTGCACTATATCGTAGTCGGTTTCATCTAACTTCCAGTACCCGATTAAATCCATTTTATCAGCTACTGCCACATCTAGTTTGGTCTCAGCAGCGATTATCTGGCGAGTTTGTGTTTCATTGGACCTCATAAAGTCGATAGCATCGTACATAGCAGCAATGAAGCGGCGGGCTGTCTCAGGTTTTTTATCCATAAAGGATTTAGATATCAATCCTGCGCCCGTAGCCATGGGATTCAATATATAATCATTTTCAGGTCCTTTCACCATGACCTCTGCAATTCCTCTGACTTGTGCCATTGTTACAATTGGGTCAACTGTGTACAATGCATCAACTTCGCCCGCACTTAAAGCCTGTAGTTGTAGTCTTGGACTGACTTGTAACATCTCTACTTCATTCGGATCGAAGAAACTCTTGACACAGACTTTGAACCATGCACTGGCAGTTGAACCAGGCAACGTGCCGACCTTTTTACCTTTCAGGTCTGCAAGTGACTTTATTGGAGAATCCTTGGGGACAAGTACTGAGAAGAAAGCGTTTTCTTTATGGAAGACCAGAGTCAGATAAATACGCATTATATCAGGCTCTTCCTGTTCCATTCTAGCACCAACTTCTATCGACCCGGCAGGTGTAGCATCAATCTGGCCTAACGCTATGGCTTGAAGCATTTGGTTCGTTGACTGGAAGGTTGTGCCTTCAACAGTGACGCCATGCTTCTCAAAAAGCTTCTGGGTGAGGGCAACAAAGTAATTCTGATATCCCGAGTTTGGCTTATAACCAACTCGGATTACGTAGTCATCCTTGATTTGTGAACTGAAGTTAATCAATAAAAGCGATATCAATCCGGCAGCTACCAAAACAGCAACAAAGATAACTATCCAACGACTTTTAGAGTTCATCTTTTCTCCCTTCAATCAGAGGATTTGAGTTCGCTTCGATCAAGGTCTTTACGTAACTCCTCAATCTGCCGCATAGCCAGTGGCGAGGGCTTGCTTTTACCACCTTCCCATCGATTGGACCGTACTGAAGGTGCAACCGACCTTGTGGCGAATTGCTCCTGCGTCGAGCCCAAGCTTGCATGCAACTGCCTAATCATCAGTGCTAACTGATTCCCTTTGTCCTTGGACATGGCTTTGTCCCACATTGCAGTAATAGTTTATCACAGTATCTTCCCATTCCCTATGGCAAATAATATAACGTATGATATTCGGAGAAGAAGGGCCTGTAAAGCCCAATCTCGATTAATTTTCGCTCTGTTTTGGCCGTTAACACCATTAGCAGCCTAATTCTGGCACGTTCTCAACCCGGTGAGGGAGAATGCAGATGACCAAAGCTCAAAGCGAACTCATGAATGACATCAAAACCGGAATGATCACCTATATACTATCAAATCAATATCAAATGCGCTACCTTAATATGGGAAATCTGGTTCAAGACAAGTTCGCCGTTTAACCAGGGATTTTCCTTGACGGGAAGGTGGCTAATTTGGTACAAAGGAAATGGATGAAATGTGTAGTTTTGGGGCTTCGTTTTGTAGGGTTCCGAAGCTAAATGGAGTGAAGGATATTATAAAAAAAAAGAGAGCATCCCATGCAGGGCATAATCACAGTTGAGGATTCCCGAACCGCCCGTGCAGTTGCACATCGCTTTTAAAGGGTACTTGGAATTGCCGGATTAGCCGCCATAGCATCCCTTGGTTTAGCTAATAGAGTTAATGCAACATCTGTTGATTTAGATGGTGCTCCAGCAGGGGGCTATATTGACAGAGAGTGGTATCATCTTTTGGATGAAGGCCAGTATCAGTACCTCGACAGGGGACAGTATAATTTGCTCGGAGAGCTGGGCTACCTGTTGGGTCATCCCGGCTATCCGAGGCTATTTGAAAGAGAAGTAGACCAGGCGGTTGGATTTACAAATAGACAACATACAGCCTGGTTTAGTTTCGGTGGCGAGCAAGTTCCAATTAGCGAGTATGCCGTCTGGAGCCGCCACTTTAACGCGGGGGATTATATCGATAGAAAGCGGTATCATTTCTTAGACAAGGGACAATACCGTTATCTTGATAGAGGACAATATAATTTGTTAGGAGGGTTGGGCTATTCGTTTGGACGTCCTTATTATCAGATACGATATGATTGGGGTTTTTATCAGTTCGGAAAATTAGGTCAATATTCTACTCCAGAACCTTCCACAATTGGATTTCTGGTATTAGGGGCTTTAGGAATCTTAGTCCGTAAAAGATAACGCTGTCAAGGCTTGGACAGCCAAAGTACATTAAAAAAGCGTTCCAGAGCAAATACGAGACTCCAGAACGCCGTCTAACGGACGAACTCGAAAATTACGGGAAGAACTCTACCCGTTATGCCAACCGAGGCGTTCAATAATCCCGCGAATAGTTGCTCCATGCCAGGGCGTACCTTTACGATTAGGCAGGTTTTCTTTGTTCAGGATGGTTGCTATTTCGTACGGGCCAAGACGTTTTTCGTATTTTGTTTTG
>SDBT01021033.1_pt1 | contig 10198 bp, 8 predicted proteins | sample 2277101 | NCBI WGS metagenome assembly SDBT01 (sample SAMN10404973, study PRJNA504765) | marine sediment metagenome | isolation source: marine sediment core GS10_PC15, 103 cmbsf | place: Arctic Ocean: Southern Knipovich Ridge | collected 2010
AAAGAATATAGCAAATATTGTAGTTGATCTCTCAGTAAGCGCCACCGTTAACGGTCTTGATACTGGAAGTGAAGCTGACAATACCTTCTATTTCCTTTATCTAATCGGAGATTCAACTGGAAGCAATCCTGTAGCAGGGGTCTTTTCTGCCAACTCGGTTCAGCCAGATCCAACCTTCCTACTGACTAATGGGTACGACGTATTCAGAAGAATAGGGTCTGTACGAAACGATGACTCGTCTAACATAATACAGGGCGCAAATGTGGATGGGCTTACAATTTATAGTAATGAAGAGTTATTTAGTACTATTCCTCCGGCAACAACTTGGACATCATTCGCATTTTCAAGAGTTAGCGATGCTACACTTCTTGTTCCACCTACTACTCGAAGAGTTTACTTAATGACATCAATCCAGGTGGCAGACGATTTTTCTGCAGATAAGACCCTGTTCTTCTCAAATTCTGACATATCTATTGTTGGTGGAACCTCTGGAGGTTACCGAGTTAACTTTGTAGCAGGATTAGTTGGCTTCGGAAGGCAAGGGTACGATTTACAACGCTCGTTTGTAGATACGGACGCTTCGCAGGCTATACTTTTACGTGCTTCCTCAGCCATTGCTGGTTCTTTTCAGGGTGGTGTTGCTGGTTATTTCGAATCGTTGTAAATACGCTTGTAAGTTTGGAGTAAGCGTTTATGAAAATCTTCTACAAAGGGATGCTAGCTACTAAGCATTCCTGGTCGATCGTTGGCACCGAACTCATACTGGCACTTGAGAAATTGGGTTGCGATGTCGTTGCAGAGAGCAATAACGGTAATGGCGGGATTGATCCTCGAATCGCATCAAACCTCGCAAAGAGAGCTAACTTTAAGCCGAAAGACTATCTAGGCCTATCTTATGCTATCCCGCATAATCTAAAACTACAAAAGACAGACCATAAGCTCGTAGTGTATAACTACGAGACAACAATTATGCCTCCAGGTTGGTCACGACTGATGAACCAGGGGGCAGATTTTATTTTGCCTTCTAGTCATTTTGTCAAAGAAATCTTTGCCAGGAATGGTGTCGATAAAGATAAATTGATTGTCGTTCCACATGGTGTAGACATGGAGCGGTACAATCCTGACATTCCTGCTGCGAACATACGGAACGATAAATTCAAGTTCCTTGTTGTTAGTTGTGCGCATGCTCGCAAAGTGTTTGATGTGCTTGTCAGGGCTTTTGCTGAAGAGTTCTCGTCTACAGAACCTGTCTGCTTAGTAATCAAAACTTCACGTTTCAAACGCAAGCGTCAATATTATGAGATAAATATTGACGAAGTTATTGCAGACGCGACAAAGCGCACAAAGCCTCCAGAAATTATTGTCGAAGAGCAGAGCTATAATAATCTTGCGTCGTTGTATAACGCATGTGACGCCTATGTCAGTACCACAAGATCAGAAGGCTTTGGCCTAACAGAATTAGAAGCAATGGCATGTAAGCTTCCAGTGATCACAACTGGCTATGGCGGTGTTCTAGATTTCCTCACACCAGAGATTGCGTATCTAATCAAGCACAAGATTGTACCGGCTAACAAAGAAACGCAGTATTGGCACTATCATAAGAACGCCACTATGGCAGAGCCTGACCTTCAACACTTAAAGATGTTAATGCGCCATGTTTATACCTCTCATGCAGACGCATATGAGAAAGCACAACTTGCATATAAAAGCGTTGCAAAGTTCACATGGGAGAATGCTGCTAAGCAGATATTAAGAATAGCTCTTGGGGAACCTTGGAGCAGCAAGTACAAGACAGATCTAGACGTTAAGGAGCTCGCTATCAAGAATGAGGCTAAAGAGATAGAGCTTACAAAGGCCGAAGGAATGAGAAGATCGCTAAGAAGACGTGAGATTGAATTGCAGAAGAAAAAGAGCGAGGCGTTAATGAAAGAGAAAGTGGCAAAAACTAAGAAAGCCCGGAAGACCAAAAGTACGAAACCAAAGCTCACAGTTTCTCTGCACTCAATCATTTTTAACGAAGAGCGTCATATTGGTGGGCTGTTACAGAATGTGTTTAATACTTTTGATGAATTGGTGATTGTTGATGGTGGCTCTTCAGATGGAACAATAAAGATCATCAAAGAGTTCAAGAGCAAGTATGACCACACAAATAAAATCAAGCTCTTCATAAGACCACAAAGAGGTCTACGTTACACTGAAGGTTGGAATCAGTCAGAGCAGCGAAATTTTGCGCTAACACAATGCACCCAACAGTGGTGTTTCATGATGGATGCTGATGAAAGGCTAGACAAATCTTTCAAGGAAGAGTTGAAAGCAATCCTCGCCTCCGAAAGAACGATAGCGTATGCACTTCCAAAATACCACTATTGGGAAAGTCTTGCTCGCATTAGAATAGATAACATTTGGTTCCCAAACTACGGATATCGAATTTGGAAGAACAACTTAGGGATTAAGTACGAAGCGAAGAACAGACATTGCCAGCCAATGATCCCGAGATATCCAAACGTACTCCCGCATCGTAAGCACGAAGATAGTGGGCCATTTTTGCTACATCCCATACATCACTTCCATCACTACAAGCTTGAAAGCAACCAAGGGACTTATAGGGCAAACGATAAGGATGTCAAAACACTTCTCGATCTTAGACGAGGAATGAAAACAAGGAAAGTGCCGCAGTACTTTGACTTAGAAGAGCTATATACTTCCGAACCAAATGCCTCCTATAGTAAGCTAACGGTAGAGCCGCTGGAGCCCGTTAAAAACTTGTATGGCAAAAAGGTAAGGGAGAAGAATACCAAACCTCATACTCAAGTTAAAAGAGTGCTCTTCTATTATGAGAACTTTCCTTTTTATTCCGGCGGCCGTTATCATTTGTGGGAGGCGGCACTTGCAATGGCACGGCAGGGAGTTTATGTACACATGTTGACGACTAGTCCGTCGATTTATGTACGAGACTTCGATGTGCCAAGCAATCTTGTAGTTGAGGTGGTCCGTAAACTGAAGCCTGGTGTTGCACCAAAAAAAGCCAAAGAGTTTGATGCAGTCTTTGCAACACCTGCAGGCAGTGGCAGCACAGCGCTTTCGTATGCAAGAGATCATCAGATACCTTTGTATTCAATAGTACTAGAGACACACAATCAAATTTTAGAAGGCCGCAGCACTGGTCTGAATAAGGACGAGCATCCAGAATACTGGGATGATTTTCAGCTTGCCCTGAAAGCGTCAGCAGCAATATATGTCTCTACTAAGTATGGTAAAAAGAAGTTGCTCGAATGGATGCCCGAGATTAAGCCAGAAGTGGTACTCGTAGTACCGCCAGCGATAAACACAGAAGCAATCTCCACTGCACCAGTTGATGAGCAGCACGAGATTGTATATGTCAGCAGAATGGTTGCTCACAAAAACTTTGAGCACATTCTAGAAGCAGTGAGCGACTTAGATAATCCGCCAGTTATTAACTTGATCGGGCATGGAGATAAGGCTCTACTGAGAAAGTACTCTGACAAACTGAAGTTCAATATCCACCAGAACATTACAGATAAGCAAAAGTTCGAAATATTGCAAAGAAGTAAGCTTCTAGTTACTGCCTCAACCTATGAAGGCTTTGGAATGTCTCCACTCGAGGCATTCTATTGCAAGAAGCCAGTAGTTGCATATAGACTACCGATCTTTGAAGAAGTACACGAAGACCGTATAGACTATGCTGACATTAACGATGTCAAGATGTTGGCAAACAACATAGAAAAACTACTAACTGATGATAAGTACAGAGCTGCAAGAGGAGAAGAGGGTTACAAGAGTGTAGTAGGGAAATACGGCCTAGAGGCTATAGGCAAAAAGACAGTAGCAGGCTTTAGACAGAAGACTCAACCACGAATATCTGTTTGTTATATTGTTTGTAATGAAGCAGAATTCTTAGAATACTCTATAGCCTCGATTTACGATTTCGCTGATGAGATCATTATCGTTGAAGGAGCTGTTGAAGCCTATGCGCATGCAGCAAACGAAGATGGCAGCTCTAAAGATCAAACAGTAGAGCGGATTAAAGGTTATCCAGACTTTGAAAACAAAATCACTTTCGTTCAAAAGAAAGGAGGGTGGAAAGACAAAGAGGAACAGCGATCCGCCTACATGCAGCATATTACTGGAGATTGGCTGCTCCAAGTTGATGGCGACGAAGTCTATAAGAAAAAAGATCTGCAGAGACTGTTGAGCATGGTCCAAAAGGACAGGAAGTTGATGGGAGTTACGTTCCCACTGCTGAACTTCTGGCACAACTTTAGGACGGTGGTGCGAGGTGGACAATGGGAGCTGCAGCAGAACAGATTCTACAGAATAAAAACTGGACACAACTATAAGACACATCATCAAATTCACGATAAGGAAGGACAGGCGATTTATACCAGCCTTAAGTATCGTTCATTTGTGAGACCATGTCCAGGAGTGAAAGTATACCACTATGCTTATTGCAAGAAGGGCCACAACGTTAGAGATAAGTTGAAGTACTATAAGGATAGAGGAGATCTGATAGAAGATACTTGGAGCGATTGGACAATAGGGGATAAGAACAAAGAGACACATCCAATAGCATTCAAGCACAGCCCAAAGGCCAGAAAGCACTTTGGTAGAGGGCACGCAAGGAGATTTATTGATCCGCATCCAGAAGTAATGCTTAAACATCCGTACTATCATTCGGAGTTCATAGAGTAATGGTTCCTAAAGTTAGCATAGTTATGACAGTGCTGAATGCGTTTGATTTGACCCAGAAAGCACTCAAGAGTGTAAACAGCGTCGCCTACAAGAACAAAGAGATTATTGTTGTAGATAACAATTCGGAGCACAATGTGCGAGCACTATTATTCGCAGAGCATGGGAGAAAAAAGATCGACACTCTCATTCTGAATAGCACAAATAGAGGATTCGGTGCTGCTTGCAATGAAGGAGTGAGTGCGGCATCTGAAGACTCAGAGTATATTTGTTTTTTTAGTAATGACGTTGAAGGGATGAATGATGATTGGCTAGCACCTCTAGTCGAGGTAGCAGAAAGTAAAGAGGATGTTGGTATGGTAGGATGTCGACTAATCTATCGACCTGACCATCCAGAGGGGAAGAAAAAGGGCAAAGTGCAGCACGCTGGATGTAAAATCAAACTTGGCAAGTACATGAACCAACCGAATCATGTAATTAACGAACACCAATATCGTTACTATCCACCTTCTGATGTGAGGGTTACTACACAGAAGAAAGTCGAAATGGTTACCGCCGCATGCTTTCTAATGCGTAAGAGCTTATTTGAGAACATTGGTGGTTTCGATCCTGTATTTGGGATTGGGTACTGTGAAGATCTTGACCTTTGTCTGAGACTCCGAAAAGCCGGCTATAGTATTTGGTACTGTCCTCAATCGTCGCTATATCATTTTGAGATGATTGCGACTACTACAACTGTAGGAGGTGCAGCCTATAGAGAGCAAAGGACTAAGAACCAAGAGATTATAGACAGAAGATGGTTAAAGTTTGTTAAAGAAGGTCAGCACGAATATGAGCAAGCATAAAGACTATAAGCACCAAAGAAAATACTCTGTGTGCAACATCGCTTATAATGAGGAAGAGTTTCTTTATTACTCGATAAAGTCAGTGTACGACTTTGCGCACGAGATTATTTTGCTGGAGGGTGCCATTGACGAATTCAATCCAAAGCTCCCACCGAAGGACTCAGGACAATCAACTGATGAGACTCTTAAGGTTCTCGAGCGACTAAAGAAGGAAGATAAAGAGAATAAGATAAAGATTGTTCATAAGCGGTGGAAGAATGAGTTTGACAAACGCAATGAGTACTTAGAGCACGTAACAGGCGATTGGATCTTCATGGTGGATAGCGACGAAGTTTATACAGAAGATCAGCTACAATATATTGCTTATACATTAGAGCAAGACCGTCCTGAAGCTGAGACTTGCCGACTTCATGGTAGAAACTTTTGGAAAGACTTCTATCACTACTACGATAGCGGACCAATGTATCGCTTATTCAAGTACGAGAAGGGAAGTAAGTACTGTCAACGGAATTTGCTGCGACATGCTCATGATGGCCCCTATGAAGGAAAGCCGTATGACCATATGATGGCTCACGGGAAGATAGAGCATAAGGGCATTCGCGAGAAGATGGTAACTCTACATCGTAATAGCATAATGACATTTCATTACTCAAGAGTACATAGCGACAAAAAGATGAAGCAGAAGCTTAATATGGTTGAAGCGCTTCGTGGTGTGCAACCAAATTGGTTCGAAAAGGTATGGAAAGGCGTAGAAGATAATCCACGTCTGCTTCTGCAATATGGCCACAGTGAATTTAAGGTGCATCCGCATGGTAGGAGATTCAACCTATACGACTATGAGGGTAATCACCCACTGATTCTTGATACACACCCCTACCGCAAGGTTCGGAAATTTGGTAAGGTTGATAAGATTCTCAAAGGTAAACGTGGGAAGAAAAAGTAAATGGACATCAGCGTTGTTGTCTCAACCTATAATCGGCTTGGATACCTCCGACGTCAACTACACTGCTTTAATAGTCAGACGTGCGACTCGTTCGAAGTAATTATTGCAGATGATGGTAGCGATGACGAAACAGAGGCTTGGTGCAAGAGGAAAATTGATAAACAGGCATTCAACTTTCCTCTTAGGTATGTTCGGCAAAAGCACAAAGGATTTCGCCTCGCTGCAGTTCGGAACCTTGGGACAAAGATTGCCGAAGGCAAAAGGATTCTTTTCACAGATAACGACTGTTGGCATGGTAAGCGTTCTTTGGCGGCACATGCAACTCAGATAGGACAGAATACGATTGGCGTAGGACTTATACATTGGCTTAGCAGACGTCACAGCAGGATTATTCTGAACTGTGAGGCTCCTTTGCCAACAGAAAAAATAATGCGACTAACTGCGAAAGGTGAGCGACGTACTTTTAAGAAAAAGCCGTTAGCAATAGAGGTCTGGGGAGGCAACTTCTCTATCGATAAGCAGTTGCTGGAGAAAGCCGGCGGCCATGATGAAGCTTTTAATGGCTATGGAGGTGAAGAGATCGATTTAGCTCTTAGATTGACCAGACACTTTGATCAATCTAAGGTTCATATTCTTTGGAAATCAATAACATTCCATCTCTGGCACGAAAGAAAGAAAGTGCACAATCAGAAAGTCGGGCAAACACTTCTGAGCAAACGACGTTCAGGTGGATACTATAAACAGAAACAATTAGGATCGCTTTGATATGCTATTTAGCTTGCTGGTTACAAATTACAATCATGCCGAACATCTAGAGGAGTTGATAGTAAGTATTGTCAACCAGGCATATGATGATTGGGAAATCATTTTCGTTGACGATGCCTCGACAGATGGCTCTATGGAACTATTTGAACAGCTGTGTAAGAAATATCAGATCTTACGAGACTGTATAACGTCAGCTCGCCACGCAAAAAATCAAGGGTACGGTAAGGCACTAGCAACTGCTACCGATCAGGCTCAAGGTGATTATTTCTGCATTGTCGATGCCGACGATGTGCTGGAGACTTCAGCTCTCTCAGAGGTCTCAATGTTTTTAAGGAAGAATCCTAACTGCGAGTTTATATACTCTCAGTATAGGACAATCAACGCAAGCTCTAAGGTAATAGGAGAATGCGGGACATGTAAAGCTCTTCCAGATAGCCACACAGCGTTAAGTTATTACTTAGCAACTAAGCGGGCTGTGATCTCGCATCTTAAGGTCTTTTCGAAACGAGCATACTTAGCTAGTGCACGATTTGATTCTAGAATAAAGAAAGCGGTCGATCAAGACATAATTTTTAAGCTAGAAGAGATCACAAAGCCAACTTTTCTTAACAAGAAGCTCTACAAGTACAGAATACACGCTAATCAGATCACGAAGCATAATATTGGCGACCTCACTGGGCGGCAGTGGCATGATAAAGTAGCTGAAACGGCTCGAAAGAGACGAGGCCTAAAAGGAGAAGGCAAATGAGATACATGTAATAGATGATCTTTCGACTGGACATGCGGAACCTATATATCCAATCTGTAAGGACATTCCGCTGACTAAAAAGACATTGGGTGCCAATGGCTCTGCTGAAGCTGTATATCATGTTGTGAAGGAGTTTAAGCCAACTCACATACTCCACCTTGCAGCTCAGCCTCGTGTACTTTATTCAGTTGAACATCCGTGGGAGACTGCAGAGGCAAACATCACTGGCCTACTAGATGTTTTAGAGGCTGCTCGTAAAGTTGGAGTTGAAAGAGTTGTATTCTCTTCCTCTAGCTCTATCTATGGAGAGTGCGACACAAGACCGACTCCAGTTTCAGCAGGAGGCAGTGGACCACAGTTAAGTCCTTATGCTCTCCAAAAGTGGGTTGGTGAGCTATGGTGTAGAATGTATTCTGAGTTATACGATCTCGATACTGTTTGCTTACGTTACTTTAATGTCTATGGCCCAGGTCAACTTGGCAATAGTGCTTACGCTACAACGGTCAGTGCCTTCTCTACCTGCTTCTGCTCAGGAGTGCAGCCACATATAGATGGCGATGGCGAGCAATCAAGAGATTTAGTTTATGTCGACGATGTTGCTCGTGCCAATATCATGGCCGCAAATTACTCAGGTAGCCTAAAAGGCAGAGCATTCAATGTAGCAAATGGTGAAGCGTTCACAGTTAATACGATCTTTGAAAAAGTAATGCAAGAATGCTTTAGACAAACTGAGAAGCTGTTGCCTGAGAATATCCTTGATGGAGCAGAAGAAAGACCTGCCCGCCTTGGGGACGTTAGACACACACTTGCGGACATTTCAGAGACAGCAGACATACTCGGCTGGAAACCTATAACAACATTTGAACAAGGTTTGATGGAGACAATCAAATGGAACATCAAGTGGTGGGATCAAGAGGATTAATCAAGATGGTATCTCGTCGTAAAAAAATGCACAGTAGCGATTGTTGGGCAAAGTACAAGACCAATGAGCAGGGATATAGATTCTACGTTGACACAGTAGCATCATTCATCCCAAGGGGTAGCTTTCTCGTCCTGGATCTCGGCTGCCGCGAAGGCTTAGTCGCAAGTGTTTTAGCGTATAGCCGAGACAGTATTGTCCATGGACTCGATAGCAATCCAGAGAAGATTAAAAAAGCCACAGATGTTTGCACAGAGCGCCTACTGGCTTGTGTATTCGAAGCACAAAACATTGGTAAAATCAATCTAGAAAGACACTACGACTATGCAGTTTGTGTCGACGTTTTAGAAAACATATCAACATACAAGAACCTATTCAAGATAATGAGGGACAATGTAGATAACTTTACTGTCTTGACTGTACTTGACCCAAAGTATCATAGGCGCACCAAAAACACTCCTCGTCGAATGCTGCCACAAGACCGTGTAGAGAAATTGTTTCAGCAGCACAGCCTCTCATTCAAATTGGTTGAACGCAAGCGGCGCTCTTGCGGCGGAGATTTGATTTATAAGTTATGGAATCAAAAGACGCAGACAAAGAAGACAAGAAGGATTGTGATACGCCGCTAAGAATAGCTGGTGACAGAACAGAATTAATCATATATATTTATATATCTAACAGCCTTCAATAGGTGGACTATGAAAGTAGCAATCACTGGTGGCAAAGGTAACCTAGGTGGTTATGTTGCTGCAGCATTCCGCGATAGAGAATGTCAAGTTTTTCCGTTTAGTCATGAGTACAGCAGAGTAGAAGATCCTTCTATTTTACGTAAAGCGCTTGACGAATGCCAGCCGGATGTTGTTATCCATCTTGCTGCACTCACCGACTTAGGTTTATGCGAAAGAGAAAAAGAGTTAGCTCATCTCGTCAATGTTGTGGGGACTAAGAATGTCTCTGAACAATGCGCAGAGAGAAAGATACCAGTCGTCTTTGTCAGTACATACTATCTTTATGCTAGTAACGATGGAGAGCCAAAACAAGAAGACGCAGTGATCGAAGCAGAAGGGCTACCGAATTATTATACGACAACTAAGCACGAAGCTGAATACTTTGCTAGACAGAACGATCTTCACTATATAGTACGGTTAGGCTCATTGTATGGTAGTGGACTTGAAGACAAAAAGATCATTGGGTTTATTTGCTCGAAGCTTCGAGGCAACTTCGAAACCGTCCATTCCCGGCATCATGACATCGAGTAGGATGACATCCGG
>SDBT01021036.1_pt1 | contig 10197 bp, 17 predicted proteins | sample 2277101 | NCBI WGS metagenome assembly SDBT01 (sample SAMN10404973, study PRJNA504765) | marine sediment metagenome | isolation source: marine sediment core GS10_PC15, 103 cmbsf | place: Arctic Ocean: Southern Knipovich Ridge | collected 2010
GGCGTGGGTATCAAAAGCGAGGCCATAGGAGACTACCGCGTGGTATATGCAAGAAGCCTCATGGAAAGCGAAGACATCAAAGCGCTTCTTGATAAATACCGCAAGATAGACTACGAAGGCCCTATTACCCCGATCAACGTATGACCATAAGACGATTCTTCGATCAAGATATAGTAGTCAGACGCTTAAAAGAAACTACTGGTAGGAAAAAAGCCTTCCAAGCAACAGCTACAGTTGAAGGACATATACAGGAACTAGATCAAAGAGCGCGGCAAACACTAGGTATAATCCACGAACAGGCTTGGGAAGCGTGGTTTCCAGAGGAGGTAGAGGTGCAGAAGGGAGACAAATTAACAGATGAAAACGGGGTTATCTACATTGTCAGGGAAAAAGTTGTAAAAGCCTATGGTATTAACAGACACACCGATTGTGTCTTAATAGAATTCAATGAGTAACATAACAGTAACAATTAGACCATCGTTAGATAGATTAGCAAAAGCCTTTGGGTCAGTTGATGTACCTTCGTTTATAAGTGAGAAAGCTAAAGAGCTTGCCTTTATGGTTGAAAGGGAAGCAAAACTTGTAACGCCTGTAGACACAGGTAGGTTGCGATCAAGTATTTTTACAAAAGGAATACCACTAGGCGCTATAGTTAGCACGAATGTAGAATACGCAGCTTTTGTTCACGAGGGTACAAGATATATGAGAGGAAGGCCGTTTATGGAACTTGGAGTAAGACACGCAGGACTTGGTTTTGGAAATAAGATAGCAAGAGATTTAGAAATGAGGATTGATAAAAAACTACCATAATTGACATTGTGGCCTTAATGTAGTACAGTGTCAGTATGAAAAGTAAAGCAAGATTTGGCAAGCAAAATGGAATGTATGGTGTTAAAGGTCTTCAATCTTGGCACAATATATCTGGGTTAGGTAAAGGGTTTCATGGTAAGCATACTGAAGAAACCAAAAAGAAAATAAGTAAAGCAAATTTAACAAACAGCACAAATTATTGGACTATACATAAATGGCTAGTAAGGTGGAGGGGAAAAGCTTTTGGTTGTGCTAGATGTAACACGAAAGAGGATAGAAGATATGAATGGTCAAATATATCAGGAAAATATAAAAGAAATCTTAATGATTATGAAAGTCTTTGTGTACCTTGCCATAGAGCAAAAGATGGCAATAATACTTTCGGAAGGGAGTAAATAACATTTCTTGGACAACATTAAGACCACAACTTAAAACATTACTAGATGGAGTAAGTACAATATCAGAAACCTCCAAAGCTCCAAAAATGAAATTTGGTAGTTACCCTGCTGCTACTGTAACGCCTTCAAGTAATTCAGGGGATTATGAAACTACCACCGAGAATATAAGAACCTACGCTTTTGCAGTAAGAATTTTCTATGAAACCAAAGATACATCTATTGAAGACGCTATCGCAGCTTTGGAAGAAGTAATAGACAGCGTAATAGACGCTTTCGATCAAGACGATCTAAAGGGTGCTACTACTAGAACTGTAGGAGTCGACCTTCCAACGGGATATACTTTTATAAATATATTTGCTACTCCGGGGGCTTGGCTTGAGGTTCCAGAGGAACAGCTTGTTGTCGCAGAGGTAACAGTTCAGGTTAGAGTCTCCATAGATATAACTTAATTGTGATATAATAAATATATGGCTAAACCAATAGGCAGACGAGTAAACTTAGGAATAGGTAAAGAAGGTACACGAGGCGCTGGTGTAGCACCTACCTACCACTTACCTAAAGTCGGTTTCACTTTTGATGACAAAATAGTACAGGCACGTTCAATAGCTTCTGTTAATAGAATAGAGGACTCTGAGGAAGCCTTTGTTACCACACGATACGGACAGGGAGATGTCGAAGGCGAGGTAAGAGTCAGTTCCTTCGGTCTTTTCCTTTATGCTATGCTCGGAGCGCTTTCATCAGCCGCCGTAGTAGATTCTTCTTATACCCATTCTTTCAGTATCGCTAACACCAACCAGCACCAGTCTCTAGGTTTCGTTGTAGCGGACTCAAACAACACCGAACAATATAAATTAGTAATGCTTGACTCCCTTAACCTAGTAATGGAGCTTGACGAGATAGTTAAATACACCGTCAGCTTTATGAGTAAGAAGGGAATCCCCACAGAACTTACAGTCCCAGCGCCAGTAGCGGAAAGCAAGTTTACTAAAAAGCATCTGTCTTTCAAGGTGGCAGCAGCCGTTGGTGATCTTACAGGAACTAGCACAGTTTCACTTAAAAGTCTTAGTTTGAATATAAGCAAGAACGTAACTCTTGATGACGTACTAGGAACCGCAGAGCCGGAGGATATACTAAATAGACAACTTTCAGTAGAGGGTGAAATAAGATTAAATTACGAAGACGATACTTGGAAAAACTACTTCCGCACCCCTACCAATAGGGCGATGGAAATTAAACTAACAAATACAGACGATACAATAGGCGCAGGTACTACCAATCCATCCCTAACGATGCGGCTACCAAAGGTTGACTTTCAAACTTGGGAGCCTGACTACGCTTTGGATGAGATAATCACCCAGACAATTTCATTTAAAGGCAACTATGATGTTGCAAACGCTCTTGCAGTAATTTCTACCTGTGATTTAGTAAACGGCATAGCAAGTTACTAATGACTAAATTCAAAGTAGTAAAAAAACTTCCTCTTGATTTCCTCGGTGAAGGCTGGAAAGATGCTTATATCAATTTCCAAGTTTTAACTATTGCCGATATAAAAGATAAATTCCCCTCTTTAGCAGAACTAAATGTTGACGACCCTAAATCTGTAGTAGGTGCTATGGAGATGATACTAAAAATTCTTACCGAAAAATTTATTGATGGTAAAGATAATGAGGGTAAGGAAATAAAAGTAGAAGACTTAAAAGAACTACCTGCCGAAATGATGAAGAAGACCCTTGATTTTTTATCCCAAGGCGTGATTACGCCCTAGCTTCCTCCATTGTTGATGTTTTAACTGCTACCCACTCTATAGAAAACCCAAGCATCCAAACTACAAAAGCTATGTTGGTACTACAAGAATTTGAGTACCGCAGGACTTTTGGTCTTACTTACAAGGAATATTTAGAGGAACCTTTAGAGAATTTTATTGTTAATATTGAAATTATGAGTATAAAAAACGATATTGAAGCTAACCAAGCCAAACGTAAGGTGGTAAAATAAAGATATGACCGCAACAACAAACGTACAAGTAGTCATAAATGGTAGAGATAACGCTTCTCATGTTATTAGAGGAGTTGGAAAATCCTTTCAGGGTTTAAATCAACAAGTAACTAGCGGGCTAAAAAAGATAGGAACCTTTGGGTTAATTGGAGTTGCAGGGCTTACAGCTTTTGCAACAAAGGCTGCCTTTAGTGCTGCAAGAGTAGAAGAACTTGGATTTGCCCTAAATGCTATAGCAAAAGCTAATAATATTTCCCAAAGAGAGGTTGATAAAACAGTTGAAAGTTTAAGAAAATTTAATATCGCACACGATAAAGCCTTGCAAGTTACTTCCCTTTTTATACAAAGCGAGTTAGATTTATCGGACGCCGTCAAACTAGCTACTGTCGCTAAAGATTTGGCTGTTCTTGCAAGTTTAGATTCCTCCGAAGCTACAAAGGAACTAACTCGTGCTATTGTTACCCAACGACCTATTCTTTTAAAGCAGTTTGGAATACAAAAAGGCTTGGTTGAAATCTACGATGACTACGCTGAATCAGTTGGTAAATCAGCTACAGAATTAACTCAAGCAGAAAAGAAACAGGCGTTTTTAAATACAATCCTCAAGGAAGGTAAAAAAGTAGCAGGAACCTATGAAGCAGCTATGGGTTCTGTCTCAAAACGATTCCGTTCCCTAACTGGTCGTGTAATCCCCGACTTCATGGCGAAAATAGGTAAGGCTTTTCAGCCTGCTTTAACAGTAGTGGTAGATGCTCTAAGTGATTCTATTGAAGAACTATCTGGTTGGATTGACAGCAATCAAGAAACGATAACTGAATGGGGTAGGACTTCTGGGCGGGTTGCTGAATCAGTAGTAAGGTCTTTCGGAGGGTTCGTTAAGTTTCTAATAAATAATAAAGAAGTTGTAGTAGGTGTCTTAGCTGCTTTCGCCGCAGGTATAACAACAGTAGGGGTAGCTTTTGTAGCCTCCCACGCTGTAATTATTGGTATCTTTACTGGCTTTATAGCAGCCGCCGTGTTACTTGGTAAGGCTTGGGATGCTACGGGTATAAAAGTGGAAGACTTAAAAAAGGTTTTCTTAGTCTTTTGGCAAGTAACAAAACCTATTTTTGAAGACATAAAAAGATCGCTATTAGATATTTGGAATTCCTTTAAACAAGCCTTTGGTATGCTAACAAAAAGAGACATAGAAATTCTAGTTAAAACCTTAGTCGTTTTAATTGGTAGTGTTTTAATGGTACTTTTAGTATCTTTAGCTTCTACTCTTAAATTGGTGGCTACTGGATTTAAAGTAATATCTTTTAGTATTAGAACTTTTGTCACTCAAGTTAAAGCAGCTATCGGTTGGGTTGGCAATCTTGTTAATAAACTAAGAAGTCTGCCAGCTAGATTTATTCCTAAAGGTTCTCTAAAAGACCTTTTGCCTACTAGACAAACAGGTGGTATAGTCCCCGGCCCCATAGGATCGCCACAACCGATCCTAGCACACGGCGGAGAGGAGATAAAGCCTCTGGGGCCATCTGGTGGCCTTGCAGGCGGTGGTTTAACCCTTAACGTAAACATTGGGACATTTATCGGTAGCGAACACGATAAGCGGAATCTAGCCGAGGAAATAATGAAACATCTAAATAATATTGCAGCGATGCAAGGAAAGAGGTTGAGTATAATAGAATGAGCTATATATTAGGCGCAACTACATTACCAAACCCAAAAGAGTTCAACCGAGAGTTTATAGAAGTCTCGGCAGAAAATCTATCTTTGGAAGGGAGAACTACAAAGGATATTTTCAAACGAAAAGAAAGATTTTTTCTTAAATTTCAGCATCTTACTCCTGCGCAGGTAGCCAGTATACTTTCAGAATATAATGCCGAAACCGAAAAGAATTTTGAAGTAACTGAAACCAATCTTACAATAGCTGCTACTCTTGTACATATAGCTTTTTCTCCACGTGATTATATGAAAGGGAATGAGTACCGTAGCGACTTTACGCTTATTCTTACGGAGGTGATCTAATGCTTTCATCTATAGCCACAGCCGACAGGGGTGAGTTTACTGCTTCTACACGCCACCCAAAGTTTAAACTACGTATAGCATGGAACCGATCTATTGACGACACAATAACTTTTGCGGTTGTTGACTCAAGCACAGTTGGTGGTAAGGATATAGTACAAGGCACGCAGACAGTTTTAACCAAGTCTGATTTATTTAACTACACAGATGAGACAGAAAAAGTCATTAAGATAGAAACCGAAAGAATCCTCGAAGAACCCTTAGGCGGTATAGCCTACGCCCAAGCGGATATAACACTAGACAACAACGATAAAAGGTTTACCCCCAACATTTCCGCTACAGTAGGAACAGCGCTTTTTCCTAACAGGCCAACCAAAATCTACCTCGGCCTAAAAATAAGGGATGTAGATAAAGCAGTTCCCAACGTCTATGGCCTAACCAAAATGCCACGAGAAAACAAATCAAACAGAACTTTAGAAATCCATATCTTTGATTACCTTAGATTTATAGACGATTTCGCGTTAGAATCTACCATGTATGAAGACCAACGCAGCGATGAGATCATAGCGGATATTTTAGTCAACAAGATAGGGTTCAGCACAGACCAGATGGTTTTAGCCGAGGGCTTAAACGTAATCCCCTTCGCTTGGTTTGAAAAAGGCACAACCGCAGGGCGGGCTATCCGTAAAGTTTGCGAGGCAGAAGAAGCTATCCTTTATCAAGATGAAACAGGGATGCTTAAGTTTGAAACCAGACGTAAGGCAAGGGAAGCTCCTTGGAATGCTGCTGTTTACACTATAAACCCAGAGGATATTTTACTATGGGAGGAAGAAAGAAAGCCTATTATTATAAACAGATGTATTGTAAAAGGAGAACCGCGTACAGTTAAATCTTCAAAAGAGATATGGCGTGATGGTGCAATAGAAGAAGTCCCCGGTAATGGTTCTATTGAAGTATGGGCTACCTTTGAAGACCCCGTTACGGCTATAACTGATCCTGTAGCAAACACAGATTACCTTGCCAATGCAACCTTTGATGGCTCTGGGGCTGATATGACAAGCGACATATCTATAGTAACAACAGCTTTTGCAAGAAGCGCTAAATTGGTTATAACCAACGCCAACTCTGGGGCGGCACACCTTACCCTTTTAAGACTTAGAGGAACACCCGCCGAAGTTACCAGCAAGGTTGAAGAAATCTACGAAAGTGAATCCTCTATATCTAAGTATGACAGGTACGAAATAACAGTAAAAAATGATTTTATAAACACCGCTAGTTTCGCCCATTACCTCGCAAAGACTTTAGTAAACAAATACAAAGAGCCAAAGAAAAGTCTAATCCTCACAGTTCCGGCAATACCTACACTACAGCTAAGAGACATTATTATAGTTAAAGACAAAGATCAGGGAACCACAAAAGAATATCGCGTAATGAGAATCCAAGCTAATATGTTTCCCGCAGCCTACACTCAACGTATTACTTTAAGGGAAGTTTACAGCAAGGAGACAGACGCTTGGGCCATAGTTGACTCAACAACTGTTGGGGATACTGACGAATTGGTAGGTATATAATGGCTGATTTAGAGGAACGAATAAAGATAGACCAAAAGGTAAGAAAAATAGATGGGAAACTAGCTTCTCAAGAACTACTAAATCTTGGGCTTACAGCTACCTCTAGCGCTAGTGTTAATGTAGCAAAGGATGGTACAGTTACTTTTACAGTAATTACCGAACACGCTGACGGGTTACAAATATTTGCTACTGAACATTTTTCTCTTTATGAAACTGCCGTTGCCGAGGCCAACAAAATACCCGGCGGTGATGATGTTGGAGCCAATGATTATGAGACAGCCTTTTGGTACGATTGGGGTGCTACAGATGACAAAAATGTAGTTCTTATAGTTTGGGTACATAACAGGTCAGGAGCCGCCCAAGATATTCTTATCCGAGTTAATACTAGATTTATAATAGAATTGGCTACCTCGGAATAATGACAAACTTAGAAGAATCAATAAAAATAGATCGTTTGAAAAGAACTAAGGATGGGCGCAAAGCCTCTTTTCCGTTTATTGGATTAGAGGTTAGCGGTGATTCTTCTTCCTCTGTATCTTTACCTAACGGCTCTCTACTTGAAGTAACCCAAAAGGAAGGCTACCCCACTAGCGGAACCCCCGGCGATAGATACTTTGCGATACCCCAAGTCTCTGTTTATCAAGATTCTGTAGCTGCTGTTAATAGAATACCTGACGGAAGTACCTTTGACCTTCCTGCCACTACAACTTTTGGTAACGATAGTTTGGGTGCTGATGACGTAGCAATAACAAATACTATTCGGGCTAGCCACTTTACTACAGTAGAAGGAGGCAGGGCAAACTCAATAACAGTATATTTACTTATATTTAACTTCGCGCATAAAGTTAAATGCGCTATTTATGAGTATGCCGCTTTGGGAAATGCTGGCGCTTTAGTTGCAGAAACAGAGGAAAAGACTATTGCCGCAGGTACTATTGCATTTACAACTTTTAATTTTACAGGAACAACACCTGTATTGTTACCTAATAAAAATTATTATTTAGCTGTATGGGCTAATAAACCGGGCGGTGTGAACGATGCGCGTACCCACTCTTTGGCTACTACTAATAAAGGAATATCAAAGTCATTAACTTATAATGGCTGGCCTAATCCGATGGTAGGAGAAGCGTCTCAAAATACAATGCTTCTTATGTATTGCACTTATATACCTGACTCAAGATACCTTTTTGAACATTGGGTAGATTTAGACGATTCTGATGCTAACTATTGGGAAATAGTATTTAAGACTGCTATACTAAACAGGACTGGTTCCACCCAAACAATACTTTATAGAGGCAAGGTAAAAAGAATAGCGAAAGGAAACTAAATGAGGAAAGTAAAAAAGATAACTTTTTCCGATGGTAGCGAGGGATTTGTTGAGGGCAATATTAAAGTTTCTATATCAGGAATCAAACAAGTAAAGGAAGAAGTGATAGAGGTATCTGACGAGGAGTTTGAAAAACTAAAACCAAAAAAGGCGCGTCAGCGATCCCAACGAACAGATGATTCACCACCGGGGCCTGCTTCAACAGAACAGCGAACATAGTAAGCCTCGAAAACTTGATCGTAGGAGTGGTATTCTTCATCAGTCATGTACCAAGGTTGGGTGATATGAGGATTATAAATATCGCCTTTATTATATGTTACGCAACTTGGTTGCTTTGTAAAACCAACTTTATGCCCCTGCGCCCTGATACTAATAATAGTAAAGGCGAAGGTAGCAACCAAAACTAAAATGAAAAGGATTAAAATATATCTCATATATTACAATAGTAACATAACCTGTCAAGGTTATCTATATCTGATATAATAAACGTATGGTCATTGTAATACCAAAATCTCATGTTGCTATAAGTAACGCAGCTAAATTTGCTTTAGGTAAAGATTTAAAGCATTTTACTATTGCAAAAGAACATTGTCCACGAACTCCCGAACACCGCGTTTGTAAACAACAAATCTCTACAGGTTCTATATTTGCCGTTTGTCCTACGGAAGGGTATAAACGGTTTACTATTAGATGTAATAACTGTAAAGAAGAACTTGCTGATATTTACGCGAAAGATAAAACTTTAAATGATTGGCGCAGGTTTAGATATAAAAGTTGGCATGACATAAAGTATTGGCATGGTCTTCGAGGTGCTAATATAAATCCCCAAACAAATAGAATTACTCTTGAATGTTCATGTGAGCCTAATATTATAAAAACACCAGATGAGTTTACTATAAAGGAGACTAAATAATGGCAGCTTATGCAGCAGTAGTTTGGACAACCGGAGACGTAATAACAGAAACAAAACTGGATAACATGGTCAGCAACGATCAGAGTGAGGATGCGCACGCAGCCAATGGTTATATAGCCAATAATGCCGTTTGGTATAAAGGTAAAGATACAGGAGGCACAGCCCAAAATCTTATTAGAAAAAGTGCTAGTGACATGATTGAGATTGGGCTTGGCGAAATGGCATGGGAGAGACTCGGTGAAACAACTCTTGGCGGTGCTGCCGATGTAATTTCAGTAGCAAGTCTTGTGGCAAGAAGGTTTCTAAAAATCCTAGTATTCCTAATCCCAAGCGGTGCTATTGATGAGAATTTAACATTCAATAATGACTCGAGTTCAAACTATGCAAGACGTTCAAGCACCAATGGCGGGGGTGACGCTACCGATGACGATGCGTCTTTACTTGCAATAGGTTCGGCAACTTCAGCAACATTAAAATATAATGTTATAGATGTAGTTAATATCGCAGCCCAAGAAAAGTTAGTGATCGCTCACAATATTGACGCAAATACAGCAGGAGAATTAAACATACCTACCAGAAGGGAACTAGTAGGTAAATGGGATAATACGGCTGCCGCTATAAGCAGAGTGGACATAGCTAACACTCAAGCTGGTAGTTATGCGGCTGGATCAAAAGTAGTTGTATTAGGACATGACTGATGGTAAATAAAAACAACAACACAATTAAATGGAGGGTGTCTCAACTAGAAGCTAACTATACTAACCTAGCTGGTATGATAGATACGATACGGACTAACGAACTTCCCCACATACAAACCTCTTTGACATCAATGAAGACCAGAATAAATATATTAACCGCAGTAAACATAGGTGCGATTGTTTTAGCTATTGTAGTAACTAAATTATTTTAGTCATGGCTAAATTTATAGCAGCCCACCGAAACAACTACATGGTCGGGCGTGGTGGCTACAAAATTAAATACATTATCATCCACTCAATAGTAGGTTCTGCATCCTCAGCTATAGACACCTTTAGAAATCCAGACAGAAAAGCATCAGCCCATTATATTGTTGGGTGGAAAGGTACTATTTGGCAGATGGTTAAAGAAAAAAACAACGCTTGGCATTGTGGTAGCAAGTTAATAAACAAGCGAAGTATAGGAATAGAACACGAT
>SDBT01021037.1_pt1 | contig 10196 bp, 15 predicted proteins | sample 2277101 | NCBI WGS metagenome assembly SDBT01 (sample SAMN10404973, study PRJNA504765) | marine sediment metagenome | isolation source: marine sediment core GS10_PC15, 103 cmbsf | place: Arctic Ocean: Southern Knipovich Ridge | collected 2010
ATCGGAGGCAGCGATATGTTGCCTGAGTGTTTCATGTTGAAATACGCCTTGTCATGCGGAAACCGTTTGTCGCCGTATTCGTATATCGCATCTTTCTTCTTACCCGTCTTTGCCGGATGCCGATGGTCGAACTGGATAAACGACCGGCAATCAACAACCTCAGACCTCTTAGACGCCCGCAAAAACAAGTCTGTATCAACGAAATTGTGATAGAAACCCTCGTCGAATATCTCCCGATAGTTGTCATACCATCCCCGCGAGATGATCGGGTGGGTCGGCTGCGAATTGAACAGCCCGTCCCCGGCCCACAGGATTGCCCCAGGTACTTCCTGTGCAGCACGACCAATTAACTCCGTGCCTTTGTCGGGCCACAGGTCGTCGGCGCCACAGATCAGTACGTCCCAATCAAACTCAAGCGTATTTTCCGCCATGTAGTTTTGCAACCGACCGAAAGAAGCCCTGTCGCCCAACCACAGCTTATCGACAGTCGCTTCGTGTGCCACGAATAGCTTGCGTGTGAGCCGCTGTTCCCATGTCCGCTCCTGCATCAGCGCTGCCCGTGTCTCCGGGTCCCATGTGAATACCACGACATGCACGCCGGCTTTCTGCCAGGCCCTTACGACCTCGACGGCCTGCTCTGTGCGCTGTCCTGTTGGTATTGCTATGGTTACGTTCATGCCGCCGCCTCCTTCTTGTTCGCCGGTTGCTTCGGCGGCGGTGCCTGTGCCTGCTGCATCATCTGTTGTATCCCAGCCTTGATCTCGTCTTTGTTCGTCAACTCCGTAGCGTCGATGAACACATCCGGCGGGATCATGCCGTACTTGTCTTGAATCATTTCAAGCTCAAGCATATTCTGCATCCGGACCGTAGGAGCATTAGCCGACAGCGATACGACTATGCCGTACTGGCCCACCTTGTCGCTACGCAGTTCCTTCAACAGCATTTCGATTGCGTGCTGCTTGATAACCTCGTCCCAGTTCTGTTTGAGTTCTGGATACCGCTCAGCGTACATCTGAGCAGCACGTATGCCCGTCTTAATTCCCTCAAACACCATCTGCTGGTCTTCCGGTTGCACCATTGCCATCATGTTCGGGTTCGGTGCCAGTTCCTCCGGAGTCGCCGGCAACGGCAAGTCCCCGCCGACCGACTGAGTAAGTTCGGCATGTGCCCGCTGCAACATCTTGAGATCGAGCAGGTCCGACTCCGATACAATAGCCCTGACCTCGTCATCCGTGTAAATGTTGAGTTTCGTAATCACCTGCACTAACATCGTGCCGAATAGTTGCAGGGTCCGGTCGAAGTTGTCGAAGACCGGCTCATTCGTCCGCATACCGGCGCGTTCACGCAGTTGGATCGCCTTGCCGGAAATAACCCTGTTGTTATCGATACCAAGCATCTCGTCGTTGACGCCGGAAATATCTTTGATGTCCCTGGCCGACTGCTCGGACAGGATCATGTGGCCTGCCGATAGTGGGTTGGGCTTGATCTTCTCGATAGCGCCGTAGTCGCTTTTTTTGAGCACAAGACCATTGACTGATCCGAATTGCTCTAACTTTTTAATGGCCTTCGGTGATCCCTTCTCGATAATCCATCCGCTATTCGTCGTCTGTCCCAAATATCGAGTAGCCAACGTGCGGTTGATATTCTCCTCACGATTCAGACTGATAATGTCCTCGATTGCGCTCATGGCATAGCCGTTATCAAAGTCAGGAGAGAACCGGAAATATGGAATGTCCTTAATCTGGTCACCGAACGGATTAACCTCGTCCTCAAGTACGACCTTGCCGAGCATCACGGTTTTGTGCAAGATAGTCCCCGCCTCATCGGCAGTGATATAGTTCGCATCGCCCTTGAGCCGCTTGCCGAGCTTCGTGAGGAGTTCACCCGATATGACCCGACTGAACCCCGTTGCCTGATCGAGAACACGCAAGCCGGGCACTTTCTCTTTCCACCATATCTCACGGACCAGATACCGATACTTGCGCCTGTTGATATCGCCACCAGCCGAGGACTCATCGTACTCATCCACCTCGTCGTCATCGCACAGATAAGCTATGATGCCGCTCGGGTCGTCATATTCGCCGGGCAGCCCGATACCGTTGCCGATCTCGGCGGTCTTATCCGGGTACTTGAAGTCGATCTCCTCCTTGTCTACCCACTCTCGATCAATCACAAACTTGGCCGACTTGTTCAGGTCGTACTCAACCGCGGCCGGGTCCACGTCAACATTGAACAAAGACCGATGACTGATCTCGATGTCCCCGCCTGGCGAAGTGTACTTGTCGATACTCAGGCTCAGATAGGATTCCGTTTTTACCAATCCATCCTTAAACACTTCCGAAAACACGTACTCACCTTGTGGCCCAACTGCGTGCTTGCACAGTGCCGTAAGCACTTTGGCTACGGATTCCGTGCCCTCACGTCCAGGGCGGACCTTGATATCCCGCTTGTTCTGTCGCTGTGTACCGGAGATGCTCCGTACTGTGGGCTTACAACGATTGATGGTGATGGGCTCGACGCCCTTGCTCCTGTAAATGTCATGTTCGGCCTTGGTCCACTGCGCGCCGCGATAGAAGTCCTGTGAGATACCTGCGCGTGCCTTTTGGTTGGATGCTTTGAAGGATCCGTCCACCGTCTTGATAAACTTCATGCACTCTATTTGGGCTTGTTCCTCTTTGGGAGTCATTGGCATTATAGCACCTGCCTCATAAGCTCTGAATCACTTCGTTCATTCGCATAACCGTACCCGCCGCCGCGTTCCTCCACTGGGTCCACAAACTGAAGGCCGTATATGCCCTGGATGTAACTATCCGAATCGTCGGGCGAACAGCCCAATTCCTTCTTGACCTCATCTTTGGGCAGCAAAATTATCTGTCCGGACCCCGTAACCTTATATCTTGTCGCCAACGGTATTTGCCGTAGCAGTTCCTGGCGTGTTATCGCCTGCACGGTCATGGCCTTTACCTGCATCGAAACATAAAATGCCGCTTCTGCTTTCTTGTTTGCAAACAGAGACTTCTGCTGGCCTTTTTTTGTCGGCGCATTGCTTGGTTTTTCCGCCGAACCGAAATACTGCACATTGTAATTGGCCTCATCTTGTTGCAGGCCGTCAGCGATGCCTTTGCCGTTCCCGATGCAGTCAACGATGAAGTTCTTTGTCTCTATTTCCTGAGCCATCAACTTTGCGGCGGCGACAATCTCATGGGTCATGTGCGGATGGAATTGCTCGTGGGCAAGCTCCCTGTTGTTCTCAAGGCCCTTCACGTCGCACAGGTCCCCACCGAAAGCAGGGTCGATTGATACGATCCGCCTCACGTCCTTAAATGTCTTCCGGGTGATCGCCCAATCAACATTACCCAGCGCCTGCAGCATAGCAGATGTGATAAGCGTGCGCTCCTCCTGGGTTGTTCTGCGACACCTGAACTCCTGCTCGTAAATCACAAGCGGGGCCTCATCCTTGGCAATCTCTAACGCCGTCCTGGACATTATTCCCGCCAATTCAGCATCGACCCTGCTGGCGTAATACCCCGGCTTCATCTTCACGGCCTTGCCACATGCCGGCAGCGTACCTCCTTCTCCGAGGCAGCACGCCTTATCGAACCCGATTGTCGCGTGATTTATCCCTTTGGGTGTGTAGAGGTTCATCACCCAGCGAAAAGCACCCGTCCCTTTGAGATGCGGAGGCAGCGGCCCCATGATGATAGGCAGCAATATCTCCGTCCACACGCTCTCCTTCATCAGTGCCCGCTCATCAAGTGCGGCGCCGACAGCATCAATACCACGAATCGAGTCCGGCTCATCAGCTCCGCCAAACTGGATCATGCTGCCGTTTGCAAATGTGAGAAGCATCTTCGTCTCGTTGGCCTTCCAACCCATCTCCCGCTTATCAGGCAGTGCGCCCGGAAGCATTGTCGGATCGTCCCAGACTATCTTTCTGGTTTCAGCCTGGTATGGCGAAAGGTAGATGTATTTCGCCCGCTCGTAACGACATGCTTCTCGTATCAGCAAGTTCACGGCAAGCGTGGTCTTTCGATGACGACGTGCCCATTCGAGCCAGAAACTCCACGTCCGCCCATTGTCAAAAGCCTGAAGCACGTCTTTCTGGTGCTCGTGCATACCGTCAACGAATTGTTTATTGGGAATCATTGTGGCTCCCAAATACTACGATAGTAAGCGGCAGAGGCTTGCTCTGCTCGTTATCCTTCTTGAATATGCCAAGATGCTTACCCAGGTCGCTCAGGGCGCCGAGCTTGCTGTGAAACTTCACCTTGACCTTCTCCGTGTAGCCCTCACTGTCGCCGCTATCGTGCCGTATATCTGATTGAATCGACTCTACTGCTGCTGCAATCTCGTCGGGCAACTGCGAAATGTCCAGTATTTCGTTATCCTTACTCAGGACCGATTTTACGTTCGCAAACGCCACTTTCGCGTACTCATTGATAACTCTCTCGGCGCTAATGCCGGTCTTTTTTTCCAACCCCTTCCGTAGTTCGCGAATCCTGGCCTTGACCTTAGCAATTCTTAGCGTCCGTGACGCCCCCGACTCGGCGGCTTTGTCGGAGCATTTATACACTTCCCGGTACGCCCTGGCCCCATTAAGGTCTATGACGTACTCCTTGCAGAAGTGATCCTGCAATGGTGTCGGTTTCCCTTTCCTCTTAGCCGCCGTCATGGTTCGCCTTCGCTACCTCCAACGCAATCTCACGGTCGATGATTAGCTCATTTAGTTTCTTCTGCAGCACCTTCAATTCCTCAAGAAACGTCAACTCCTCAATGTTCTCCGAAGAAGTATCCATGATGAGTCTCCACAAATAGAGCCTCAACTCTACAGGTATAGTATACCACGAAAAAGGGGGATTGTTCCGGTATCGGCATGGTTTCTGTTTCAATGAAACAAGATAGGGCGCAATGAAACGAAATACTTTGCAAATTTATGGTTATTGTGCAAAAAAGGGCTTGACACTGCGCCCGGCGGGACTCGAACCCACGACCTCCGGTTTAGGAAACCCAAGAGCAAGTACTTTTGACCTTATCGTAACCGCTTGTCTCATAGGCACTTACGGATTGTTCTTGACGCACCTGCCCTGACACGGTATCTATTGGGTTTCGGTTTGGGAGAATTGCAATGCCAAAAAAAGTCCGAATCTGGTATCGCGAGCAACGTGGGAGGTGGTATGGTGAATACTGGGAAGGCGCTAAACGCCACGCCAAAGCGTTCAAACATCACAAGGACGCCCGCCGGTGGAAGTCGTGGATGGAGCATCATCTCAACTATGAAGCATGGCAAGGCGTACAGGGCGTGCGTTGGTCGGATTTGACCAGCTACTACCTCAACGACAAAGACGCTGACGGGATCACTAAGACAGCCAGGACCGAAATTATCAATTCATTGAGACGGTTCGAGGAGCTTGTCGGCGCCGTACAATCTAACAAATTCTGCACCCGACACATCCAAGAGTTTAAGCGGGCCCGCGTACAACGCAACATGAAAACCAAGAAAGCCCAAACCGTGTCCCCCCGCACGGTAAACAAAGACCTCGAAAACCTCCGAGCCCTGACCAACTGGGGAGTTGAAAATCATTACATCGATGTCGATGCGGTGAAAATAGTATTTTTGAAAGTACAGAAGAAAAAGTTTCAGCCGCCGACAATGGAAGATCTCGCTGCTCTATTCAGGTACGCCCAAACCTGCCCTCCTCTATACTTGCGAATGGTTCTGGCTCTGGCAATGGGCGTTCGCCGCTCGGCTTTAGAACGCATCACCCTGCTCAAATCGGAAGCCTACCACATCGACCTTGCCACCGGGATCGTGAAAACCTACGAATCCAAGGGTAAAGAGGAAACGATAAAGCACTTGGGTAAAACAGTCATGTCGCTCGTGAACAACTATGTATGCGAATACTTACCTGAAGGCAGCACGAAACTATTTACGGAACCGTGGGGTGGGAAAATACGCAACGCATGGGAGGTGGTACGCACAAAGGCGGGCTTGCCGAAGTTCACGTTTCACAATTTTCGGAATACCTCAGCTTCCTATCTTGCCGATCAGGGCGAGTCTGGCTCCGTAATCCAAAACCACACAGGACACAAACAACTATCAACAACCGAAAGATACATCGGCATACACTCCAAAGCAAGAGAACGTGTTACTCAGAAATTAGACTCCCTGTTTGACGAGATCGTTTCTTCTTCGTCTTGAGCCACTTCTTTATATCGTCGGCGAGCCACTTACCATCCTCCGTAGGCTGCGGCGCCTTACCATCGCGCACCCATTTCCACCAGTTGCTGCGACTCATGCCACACATCTTAGCCATCTCCTGTGCTCCGTACATCAACCTGTCTGCGTCGTTAGTCAAGTTATACTCCCGGTCTAAAGATATACGGGCAGGGTATTTGCATGGAGTCGGTATTCTCGCCGCAAATAAGGTTTCGGTTTGGTCCGCTCATGCCTTCACCTCTTTCCGTAAATAATCGCAGGTCTCACCCACACCTTTTGAAAAGCGTTCCAATCTTTGTGAACAGGATCGGTCCACAGCATAGCAAACGGGGTAAGTCCTAACGCAAGCACTTGATTAAGTCTGCACTCAGCTTTTGTAAATGTATCATTCGGATAACCGACCAGAACATAACAACCGATATGGTGGCCCGGATCGGGAAGCAATCCGGCATCAGTCAATCGTTTTGCCGCAACACGCAAAGGCTCGTAATCGTCCGGGGTGTCGTAAGCAAAGTATATGGATTTCGGTTTCAGCTTTGCAAGTTCGTGAACGTGCCAGTCTTCTAAGATCGCCGCTTCAAGCCCACCTGTGAACTCTGCTTTTTCAGGTTGTCGGGCCAACATTGCAAAGACGGCCCGGATATGGGTTTCGGAGCACTGGAGAAAGTTGTTGTCCTGTACGATCCACCCGTCTGTGATTGGCAGTTCTCGGATATTCCCTTCGCGCTTGTGAGTTAAGCAGAACCAGCACTTATTATTGCACCCTCGGGACGTAATCACATAACCCTTTGCCAAGTATCTGCCCGGCACAAAATCTCCACCGGGATCGTCGTATGCCGGACCGCCGAGTTTTACTTCGTAGCCCATCTTCGCCCATTCCCGTGCTAAGGTCTCCGCTTTCGGTACGTCCCATGTAAACGTACAGCTTACGTGCACTTCATCTTTGTCCGCTTGCCAAAGCCTGTGGGCGGGTATTGCATCGACATAAACGTTTGTAAATGTGTCTTTTTCTTCCGGCGTAGCTTTGGTTTTTCTCGGGAATACGCGGATCACGCCTTCACATTCTTTCCTTTCTCATCCCGCACCATCAGGCCGGTCGCCAGTGAGTAGGTAGCTACATGGTGTCTGCGAACGAGGTCTCGCCATAGCCTTCGCGGAGATCGGATGAGGATTTCTTGCAATATATACTTATGTATTACTGTAACTCCGTACGGCTTGGCCAACACAAGCAATCGCGTCGCCCACCCCTCGCCATGCTCAGAGCATATCTCGCGGTCTGGGTCATCCAAGTGAAGTTTCTTGAGCATCCACAGGGGCATTGCGAAGCGTAGTAAGTCTCTTTTAGAATAACCCTTATTTCTCAACACGCGCAACTGAGCCCACAGTAAAGCAGTCTTAAACGATTCGTCCGTTACCTCGAACTCCAGATACTCCCACCGCTCAGGATGTGTAAACACCTCAGACGCAGGCCGTGAGACTGTGCCGTTAGCGTCGCCGCGCATGGTGGAGGTGTAGCAAGTGCCGACAAAAACCCTTTCAAGAAACCCGCCATAATCTACTGTTTCAAAATCGCCAGCCAAATCCGCTATCCACGTCTCAACATGCGAATACCTCGGCGTGAACAGATTCGGCAGCCACGTGCCTAACGCAACCAAATCATCGACAAGGTGTATCTTCCGGCCTTTGATAAATACGTTCCGCCATTCAAACTTGGCTTTGTAGAATACGAATCTAATCTTCTTCATGGTCGCTCTCCTTATCTTCTTCCATTCGCGCATGAAACGTTACACGATGGCATTTCCGGCAAAATATAACCCTTGCCTTTTCCGGGGCGAACTCAACCATCGACGCCGCTTCGTCGTTGTGCCATTCACAAACCCATTTCATGGTCGCTCTCCTTTGTTTTATTCGGACATCCATCGTCGCAATAATTATCATCTCCCGGATCGCATGGCATCTGGATACACTTTACTTCTGCGTTATAAGGACAGGGTAGATTATATTTTTCGTTCTCGGCTTCTGTTTCACGTTTGCTTTCTATAACTATCAGAATCCATGCAGCCACGGCAATCATCAAGTCTTTGTTGTTTTTTGGCACATCTTCCCAAGGCTTTGCACTTGCTTCCCGTGTTTTGTAACCAAAATCAGGAGCTAATCGCTCATACGTTTCGTGGAACAGCCTTGCTAATTCTTCAGCTTTCATTGGTCGCTCTCCTTCAGGGCTTGCTCGGCTTCCGATATTATCTGCATCATAAGGTCGGCATAACGTTCTCGCTTTCGTGGGATTTTTCGTATCGCTTCCAGGGCATCCCGCAGTCGCTTGTTCTCGGCCAATAGCGGATTCACCGGAGCATTAACGCTTTCATAGGCAAAGACTAATTCGTTGAGACGCTTGTTCTCGTCTTTGGCCTTGTTTATCGCGTCCAGTGTCGGGGTTCTTGCTTCGATTTCTGTAGCCAGTTGCCCACACAAGTCCTTGTTTATCTCTTGTACCGTGGCGAGTTCGGCTGCCACCGCATCCGCAACATCATAAATGTATCCACGAATGGTGATTTTCTTCATGGCTTATTCTCCTTCCGGCAAGGTTATTGGTTTCCAGTGGGTAATGACTTCATGGTTATTCTCCCACCCTTTTGCTCCAGAATGGTCAACAAAGCACCATAGCTCACGCCACCATTCTTTCCCGTCCGTAACAGCGTAATACCCAACCTTGTCCGGCAACCGTTCCTCTACAGGTATCCAGCGGTACGCGTCGAGTTCGGCTTGGAGTTGCTCAAGTTTGGACGGTTCTGGATTTTCTGCCCACAGACTGTAGTCCCGACACTGGCTACATGGTGGGATATATTCTGTGCCTCTAATGTTATGCAAACAATTATTGCATCTCCTATCGCTCATGGCCTCACCCCCAACAACATCAATAGCTCCGTTATCATTCCTGCGGGCAATGCCTTGATAATCTCTGCAAGACTCTCGGCGTCAAGGATGGATGTGCCGACCTCAGCCTTACCCAAGTCTGGAATCTTAAACTTCATGCGCGTTCGGTTGGAATCAGTCAGGCATTGCCATTGTCTTGCCGTGATTACTACACGACCGTCAGGATGCTCAGTTCTCTTTGCGCTCCAGCCAGAGCACCCGCCGAGCAGCAGGGCAAGGGTGATGAATAAGGTTTTCATCTGTGTTCTCCTTCAGCATCCAACTTCATAGCATATGCAAGTATCATTAAGGCTTGCCTCGTCCTGTGGTCTCTGCCGCCACCAGCAAACGTACGCTTTCTTATTGATTTTATAGGTGAATCAGTCATCTTTGCAACCCACGCATCACCATCAATACTAAAAACGACCTGTAGCCACGCTTCCCCCGGTGGCGAATCATCATCTTCGGTTTGGTATACTATCGTGGTCTCGATTTCGTCAAGCCAAAAGGGGCTTTCGAGAATGTCTTTAATCTGTTCTGATTTGCTCATTCTTCTTTCCTTTCAGCCGCCATCGCAGCGGCGATTAAGTTGCAGCCAAGCAACACTTCTTGAACTTTTTGCCAGAACCACAAGGGCATGGATTGTTCCTGCCAATCTCCTTGATGCGCTTATTTCGCAAGATGCCCAGTTTCGTACGATGGTCAAATTGTGATACCATCCTCTCAACTGCTTGCTTAGGCGTCATGTCCGTTTCTTCGATGGGTTGCAAAAACACTTCGGCCTCATGCTTCTCAAGTTTCAACTTCTTTAATATGTCGCCAAACGACGGCCCACTGTGTATTTCACCTGTATCTGTTCTCATTCTTTGTTCCTTTCCGCCATCGCAGCGATAATAAGTACAAGCCTTGCATCTTCAGGCTTACATAAGTTGGCAAGCCAGTCATAAACTCGTTTCCGGGTTGAAGCCCGCTCGGGATACATTACGTCAAATACCTCTATTGCCGCCCGAATTAACATTTCTTCATCACACTTCCCCTGCCAATACTTCGCCGTGTTCCAGTCGAT
>SDBT01021038.1_pt1 | contig 10196 bp, 10 predicted proteins | sample 2277101 | NCBI WGS metagenome assembly SDBT01 (sample SAMN10404973, study PRJNA504765) | marine sediment metagenome | isolation source: marine sediment core GS10_PC15, 103 cmbsf | place: Arctic Ocean: Southern Knipovich Ridge | collected 2010
ACAGCCTTTCTTAACTGGATGGATCTCGATTTGGAATATATCGATCAGTGGTCTCTATTGCTCGACCTCAGTATCCTGGCAAGAACAATTCCAGCTGTTTTAAAAGGATCCGGGGCATCTTGATGAATTAAGTTAGTCACGAAGGTTTTTTGCATCAAGCGAAGCGCTCCTCCAGCCTCAAACCGCCGAAGGCGAAACGCCTCAAACCATGCTTGCCCAGTGAAATTCACGATAGTGAAGGGCAATGCCCATTTCACCGGGGAATCCTGACAAAAAATAAACGATTCACTTTTGAAATTGTGCATGTTCTGCACCAACATCCCCTTTGATCCTAATATAAGGGGTTATTTTATCTTCTCACGGCTAAAGATATGGCCGCATTCCTTTCTCTATTCTCAACATATTCATACAAGGGTACAAATTGAAGATTTCAAACTTAGCTAAGGATTGCAATTTCCCTAAGAAGGCAAGCAGTCCCATTCTTAAAGGCATTGCGACAACAATTCCGCGTCAAAATTGGTTGCAGATGGGAAGTGACTTATTATCAGGGGCAATGGTGCGTAAAGGGACGGTCACGCTGATTGACCAGTCTGTGACCAGTGCGACGAACTTCGTGACTGGTGTCATTATCGGCCGGGTATGCACAAAAGAAGAATTTGGCCTCTACATGCTCGGCTTAACCATAACGCTTTATGTGACGAACTTGCAGACGTCGCTTATTTTGACACCATACATGATTTATAGTCCTCGGCTAAAGGGGAATGCAAAGGCACTTTACACTGGCAGCACTCTGATTCACCAATTGACCCTGTCTGCCCTGGCAATACTCTGTTTAGCAGTAGGTGGGGGCGTGCTCTCTCTTGGAATGGGCCCCCAAGGGCTGGCGCAGGTCGTGTGGGCGCTGGTTGTGGTAATTGCATTTATTCTGCTCCGGGACTACGCCCGGCAAGTATGTTTCGCGCGGCTACGAATTAGGACCGCCCTCATGGTGGACTCATGCGTAGCGGTAGGGCAGATCAGCGGTGTGTTGCTCCTGGCATACCTGGGCGTGTTGTCCGCCAGTAGGGCTTACTGGGTGATTGGCGCCGCCTGTGGCTTGACCGCCTTGGCTTGGCTCATCTGGATGCACACGGAATTCACGTTGAGAATCAGCCAGGCGATACTGGACTTCGGGCATAGCTGGTCATTTGGGAAGTGGGTCTTCGCAAGCGGCTTGATATGGACTCTAAGCATGAGCCTCTACCCATGGTTCCTAGCAGCCTTTCATGGGACTGCGTCCGCTGGAGTGTGGGCGGCATGCCTCGGAATCGTTGCTATCGGAAATCCGCTGCTGCTTGGCGCTCAGAATTTTCTTGGTCCAAGAATAGCGCATTCATTTGCGGAAGGCGGACGAAGTGCGTTGCGGCGGTTCGCCCTCAGGGCGAGTCTGGCCTTCTTTGTTCTAATGATTCCGCTTTGCCTGATACTACTGGTCTTCGGCGGTTCGCTGATAGCCTGCTTATACGGCGCCAAGTATGCCGGCAACGGCATGGTGGTCTCCGTGCTGGCGGTGAACCTTCTTTTCTCGGCCGCGTCTTTTACCTATTCACGAGTTCTCTTTGCCATTGGGCGCGCGGATGTGGACTTCATGGTTAACTTCGCTGCTCTATTCGTTCTGATCACGCTGGGGCTTTGGCTTGTAAGGGCTTGGGGACCTCTCGGGGCAGCCTATGGCCTCTTGATAGCGAATATCGCGGCATCAGTACCGAGGGTTGTGATCTGTACTGTGCTCACCGGTTCCTCGCGGCGGGGACAAACGGGATGAAGAATGATGCGGTAATAGGCTCACACTCATATCTCCGAGACGCAAATGTGCCGTGGGTTACATTTATCTTCCTTGCAGTCGTGTTTTTCGTCGCGGAGCATGATTTGTTTTTCTCCATTCGAGAGCAGTTCACTTTGTCTGCCGAAATTTATGAGGCAAGAGCACTTGGAGGGAGTCTCCCACGTCGTGCAGTCTTCTCGATGCTCGGTCTTTTTGGAGCCATCAACCTGCTGCGTAGAGGCCAGCATCGTCTCAAAATCAACGGTGTTCTGGGGTGGCTTATACTGTTTTATCTTGTTTGGGCGTCTTTAAGCGTCACCTGGGCAGATGACCTCGCCTTAACACTCAGAAGGATAGTGGTTCTGTGGATGCTTTGCCTTGGTGCTCTGGCCGTGGGTAAGCACTTTTCTCTTCGCGACATAATCCTGTGGGTATTTTTCACTACCACTCTATATCTACTTGTGAGCCTCTCTCTCGAGGCTGCCTTAGGCACGTTTCGCCCCTTCACGTCTGGCTATCGGTTTGCGGGAACACTCCATCCCAATCACCAAGGGGTGAATTGCTCGCTGTTTCTACTTGCGACTGTAGCGGCTAGCAGGTCCACAGAGCGCGGCCACAAGTATTTCCTTTTATGTGCGTTCGTAGGGATTATTTTCCTCATTCTCACCGGATCGAGGGCAGGGTTCGTAAGTGGCATTGCCGCCTTACTCGCTTTTTACTGGGTTTTGTTGTCATCGCGCTTCCTTAAACTGACCTGGCTTCTTGGTATCAGTATGGGTGTGTGCCTTATTTTACTGCTTGTCGTGAACGACCTTTTTCCAGCCCTCCAGAAGGCCGCACTGCTTGGAAGGACAGATTCCAGCATTTCAACCCTTTCTAACCGCATCCCTTTATGGGAAGAATGTCTGGATTATGCAGCAAAACGGCCCCTTCAAGGTTACGGATACAACAGTTTCTTCACCCCTTCACACATAGTTGAAATCTCCGCAACTCAGGGGTGGGGGATTGCTGAGGTTCACTCTGCCTTTTTTGAGCTCATCCTTGGCACAGGGATGGTTGGGATGGTTTCCTTCGTGCTAATACTGATCGTCGGCATTAAACGCGCAATTGAAAATTATAAAGTGTCTCCAAGTCCCTGCTATGCTTTCTTTATTGCGATATTCCTCTTCTCCCTGTTGCATGGGGTTCTGGAATCAACGGTTGTTTGGGCAACCATGTTGTCATTCGTAGTCATGGTTATCTTGGTGCACTTGGGATTTACTGTTCCCCAAGCCCGCACGAACGGAATTCGCAGAGGAAGGGGTAAGGTATGCAGCCAATGATCAGCGTCGTTATCTGCACCTACAACAGGGCGGAGATGCTCCGGGGGGCACTGTTGAGTCTGATATGTCAGGAAACTCTTGGACAATTTTCCTACGAAATTGTCGTCATTGACGATGGTTCAACGGATGGCACACGCGGTGTTGTTAACGAAATTGCGACCCGTTCCCAGGTCGTTGTAAGATATGTGCTTGAGGCAGGTCACGGGATCGCCCGAACCAGGAACAGGGGAATTAGTGAATCCCGGGGGGAGTGGATAGCATGGTTCGACGATGATCAATTGGCAGAGCCAGATTGGCTAAGTCAGTTTTTCGCTGTGGCCTCCAGAACGGGAGTTGATTGGGTCGGAAGTGACCGAGTGCTTTCGTTACTCGCTGAGTCGATCATTCCGCTGAATAAAGTTACCCGATCGCTCCTTGGTGAAATAAGATACCATAAAGAGACGTACTTATGCAGTCATAAGTTTCTACCGACGACGGGGAACATGCTAATCAAACGTTCGGTTCTTGATTCAGTTGGATTGTTTGACACTTCAATGGTGAGAGGTGGGGAAGACCGCGACCTGGCTTGCAGGATTTGGGCACAGGGTTTCAAGTGCTGGTCGGCACCCAAAGCTGTGGTGCACCATTTGGTTCCGGCTTATCGACTGAGTGCCGAATACTTCAGGTGGGTTTCTTTTCGCGGGGGCAGAAACCTTGCCTATATCGACAACAAACAGTGGGGTTGGAGGAAAACGCTGCTTGTCGCTGTTTCCAAGATAGGGGTGGCACTGTTGCACAACGTGCCGCTCTTATTCTGGGCATTCATAGTGCGGGACAGGGCGGATATGTTTGGGCGAAAATGCCTTCTCTGGGTTGCCGTTGCTTATTCGCGGGAGACATTCTTTCTTTTTGCGCCGCGGTTATTCCCCCAGAAACGCTTTTTTTCTGCATTAGAGTTCCGTAAAGAAAGAACATCGTTTACAAAATCTCGATGACGTTCGCTGGAAAAGTAAAAGCCGTAGATAAAAGTGGCGCAAAGAATGGTGGTCTGGTAACTTTCCGATAGAGAACGCAGCAAATATTCAACTTTTTTGGAGAAGAACCAAGACCTAAGAGAGGAGAGCTTGCATGCTTGAAGTAACGGTGATCATGTCGGTTTTTAATGGAATGCCCTATTTACCTGACGCGGTGGAATCAATTCTCAATCAGACTTTTCAGCACTTCAAATTCTTGATCATTAATGATGGGTCTACGGATGGATCAAGAGATTACATAGATGGTCTTAATGATCACAGGGTCCAGATTGTTCACCAGCCAAATTTGGGTCTCGGAGCTGCATTGAATGCAGGCTTGGCAGCGTGTGAGACTGAATTCATAGCTCGGATGGATGCCGACGATATCGCCCTTGCACCACGTCTCGAAGAACAACTATTTTTCCTAAAGTGCCATAGGGAGATCGGTCTAATAGGGTGCCAAATTTCCTATATTGACAAAGACGGTAGAAGAGGCTTGTCGCCGCCCCTGCCATGTTTACACGAACGCATAGATAAGAATCTACTTAATGGTGAGCATGCTATGTGTCATCCGGCAATCATGTGTCGTACGTCGCTACTCAAAAAGATTGGGGGGTATCGTATTAGTGGTGTTGGTCAGGATTTAGATATGTTTTTGCGAATGGGAGAGGTGTCCCGACTTGCGAACTTGGACAAGGTGCTGCTGTTGTATCGGACGCATAGTGGATGTGCTAACACAACGCGGCGAAAAGAAATGCGCGAACGATGTGCATACGCCATTCAATGCGCACAGCAGCGCAGGGCAGGCAAGCACGAGTTCAGTTTCGATGAGTTTTTAGGCATCTGGCGCTCTATGCCACTTTGGCAACGGGTGGCTGAGGCTATGGATATTTACGCCTCATATCAGTATCGCCTCGCTTTGGCAGACATTTTGGGCTCACATCGCCCTCGAGGATACGCTCGTATGGGATGGGCAGGTTTGTGTTCACCTGTGAGAACCTCAAATAGGATTGTGCGGGCAATCCGCAAGCGTAGCGGATAATATCTATTTGGAGATGCAATTTACTTTTTTTTGAGACGTATTGGCCGTATGAGGATGAGTGTGTCATGTAAATTAAATGGCTTGCATATGGCTGTGCCGTGTGCTGCGTGTCCGCATGCCTCTCAGAACTCAAAATCCGGATCCATTTTATTCTCATGCTTTGTTTTAAGATACTTGTAATACCCATTCCGGCTGACTCCCACAACACGGTACAAAACGGTTACGGGGTAGGCCTCCTGTTGCTGCCGGATAAAATCGAATCTTACTTCGATTCGTTGACAAAGAAGGCCGTCGCTTTTTTTAAGATTTCACGCTCCATTCGCAGCCTCTGGTTCTCTTTGCGCAACCGTTACAGTTCTTCTTTTTCCGGTGTAATATGCCCTTTGCCTGGAAAAGATTGGTTGCCGTCGGTTTCAAGCTGCTTTTTCCAACGTCTCAGAGAACTGTGGTGGATGCCAAGGTTTCGAGCGGCTTCTGATACTTTGTAGCCTTGTTCGGTTACGAGTTTAACAGCATCGGCCTTGAATTGCTTTGAATATTGTTTTCGTTTTTGGATCATTGGACAGCTCCTTGAAGCTGGTTCTTATAACATGCTTTTCGGAGTGTCCACTTTAACTATACCACTTCAATTGTTTTATAGAAGGGGATAGCGACAACCAATGCCTTCATATTTACAGCGAAAATTCCCCCACCTCTTCTCCTATCATGATCCCCACTCCCTTGTGAATCGAGCTAGAGCACGACGCGCGCATCACATTTTTCAGTATTTTTCGAAGTTGGAAAAGTTTAGACCCACTGTACGAATTCTTGATATTGGTGGCACTTATCTTTACTGGCAAACTATCGGTTTGTTGGGCACCATGCACAAATATCACATAACGCTCTTGAATAAGAACAGAACCGATCTGGTTGGGGATATAGAAGGTTTCGCTGCTATCGAAGGCGACGCTTGCCGTCTGGAGTTCGAGCGGGGAGACTTTGACATCGTATTTTCCAATTCTGTCATCGAGCACTTGGGAAGTTTTGAAAATCAGAAGAGAATGGCATTCGAGGTGCGAAGAATCTCGGACAATTATGTCATCGAAACACCTTGCTTTTTCTTCCCCCTAGAACCTCACTCTCATGTTCTGGGTTTTCAGTTCTTGCCGCATTGGGTGAGGGCAATTCTGATCCGAAATTTCTCCATCAACTACTTTCCGAAGAAGGAGACCTTCCGTGATTGTGTAGAGGTTTCAAAATCAACCCTCATGCTGACAAAAAGAAAGTTTCAGCATCTGTTTCCCGACGCTACAATCCACGTAGAGAGGTTCTTGGGACTCGCTAAGTCATATACGGCTATCCATGGATTTGGAGATGAAGCGCATGATGGCAATGCCCCGGTTCAGCGGAAACCTGTGCGATGGATGGGAGTACCCCGTTGAAATGCGGGATTTGCTCTGCAGGTAGACAATCTGGTTGTTCCGGCTGCGATTGTAAATTTACGGCATTAGCCGCCTCCTCGGGGTTCCACTCGTCAGCGTATACACCGAATTGCGTCTCTCCGACCGGTTCTATGATGGTATTTGCTCAAGTGCAGGGCGGCTTCCATGAAACGCTCCCGATGGATGGTTGATTCGAGATCCGGCTTTTCATCCTTAAGCTTCAAGAAAGCGTGCAGGCCGTCACATAGGCTGGCGTGAGATGAGCAGACTCTCAAGACTCGACAAGTAAAACTGGAAGGGCGCGAAACGCAGATCTTCGCCAAACGCGACCGAAACCTTCACGCAGCTCGGCGAAACGGGAATCGTTTTTGCTGGCGAACAACCTGCCAAGGGATAACCCGCCAGGATCGTCAGACGATGAAGTTGGAAAGGTCGGGGTGATAAACAATTGATGTCGCGCTCCTCCAAAAATCTTTATCGGATAATAGACCGGCCATGCCTCAAAAACAGACAGTTGAGACGGTAAGTACAACCGACCATACTCATCCACAGAAATCGGCGGTTGTCCAATTCCCGCTGAACCAGGAAGCTGACGGGCATCGTGCCTGGCACGGTCGACAAGTTAAGCGTTTGAGCGAGAAGAACGAGACGCCTTGCCCTAAACGCTGGTTTATGGAGAATGAGCCCAATGCAATCCGCCGACAAAGAAACGAGTCCTAACCGAGACACCGCCAAGAAGGGCAAACTCTTCGAAAGGGACGCGGCCGAGGAAGCGATACACTTTGATGCCCGCATAGAGAAACGATCTCCTCCGCGGGCGTTCGATATAATGGAGGAGTATTACTGGCCGCTCACCACTTTTGGCGAGAGGGGCACCCCTCGTTTTCGCTGCAACAACCGCTACGCATTTTACAAACGCCACCTGGACTACCTGCGCACCTTCAGTGGCAAACACGTTCTCAACGTGGCATGCGGCAGCGGCGAACTCTCCCTGTACCTCGCCCACTGCGGACTTGACGTCACGGCCCTCGACATTTCTCGTAAGGCCACAGAATATGCGCGGGAGATGGCGCGCCTCAATGGCTATGTCGATCGGATAAGAGTAGACCTGCAGGACATCCGGCACCTCGACTACAAGGACGAATCGTTCGATCTGATTACGGGGGAGGATGCTTTGCATCATCTGATCAAGTACGAGAATTGCCTCGAGAACATGTACCGAGTTCTCAAGCCCGGAGGTGTTGCCGTTTTCATAGAGAACTTTGCATTTGACCCGCTCATCCGTCTTATGCGCCCAGTCAACTGGTGGATAAAGGGACATGCGGGCGAATATTCCTTGGGTACCGAGGATCTGCGGTATGCCAGGAGCGTCTTCGACGATGTCGGCATAAGCAACCACGCCGTGTTCTACACCTACTCCCGTTTCTTCGCCACGCCTACTCTGATTAACCGGAAAGTTGCCCGTTTTCTCAAGTGGATGGATGAGGTGCTTCTCCCGGCGTTCCCGTTTTTGAAAAGGTTCCACTCGCTCGCGTTCCTGGAACTGCGAAAAAAAGGCCTTCCCAATGGGCCGCCTAGTGAAGCTGCCCCACCCGTTTCTGCTAACATGTCGGGCTGGGGACAGATTCGTGACTTATAGTAACATAAAGCAGAGGGGGAATATGGATTCCGTCAAGAGAGTTGATATTCTCGGTTGCCCTTTTGACGTGATTTCTTTTTCTGAAACAGCTCAGCAGATCAAAAGGGCAGTGCTTGAGAATAAGAGATTACAGTTTTGTCCGGGTAGTATAGACTTTGTCATGAAAGCTAGGCGGGATCTTCGATTTGCCGAAGCACTTTGGCGGGCGGACTGTGTGTTTGCGGATGGTGTCCCAATCGTCTGGGCTGCTTCCCTCCTTGGTCAACCGTTGAAAGGCAGAGTTGCTGGAACCGATATCGTCTGGAAGTGCGCTGAGATATCAGCGGAAATCGGTTGTGCCGTCGGTCTTATTGGCGGCAAGTTCAGCCTCACAGAACTTGCGGCAAAGAGAATGGTGGAACGGTTTCCAGGAGCGAAGATGTATCCTATCCCCACCCCATTTCCTCTTGGCCCTAAAGAAAATGAAAACTTAGTCGAAAGACTTCGATCCATCGACACAAGAATCGTCCTGGTGGCGCTAGGAGCGCCTCGACAGGAAAGATGGATACAGGAATATCTCCAGGCCTGCGGAGCGAATGTTGGAATAGGGATTGGCTCTGCATTCGACATTATAAGCGGGGATAAGCCCCGCGCGCCCAAGTGGATGTGTGACCACGGATTGGAGTGGTTCTACAGGTTGATGCAAGACCCTAGACGACTCGGGAGAAGATATATCATCGACGATAGTCCTTTTTTGCTTCTTTTGTCGTTAGAAATAATCAGAAGAAAAATGTACGTAAAAAGGAGAAAGATATGAGCGGACGTACAGCCCTTGTAACAGGCGGCTGCGGTTTTGTTGGTCGTCATTTTGTAAAAAGACTTCTTGAGGATGATTACCAAGTAACAGTTGTGGACGACCTTTCAACGGGATTATCGCCTGAGAGATGGCCCTCGCATCTCCGAGTTCTGAATGGAAAGGAGAATCAGGTGACATTTCATAATGGTGATTTCCGGGATTACGCAAAGGAGGCTTCACCCGATTTCGATCTCATTGTCCATCTTGCAGCGGTCGTAGGTGGCAGAGTGACCATCGAAGGCGACCCGCTGCAAGTTGCCACTGATCTGGCCATAGATGCAACCCTGTTCAATTGGATCGTCAAAAGCCGCCCAATGCCACGAAAGGTGTTGTTTTTCAGTTCCTCCGCTGCATATCCAATAACCGAGCAGACACCGACTCACAATCGGCCCCTTTTTGAAGAGATGATCGATTTCGACAGAAAGCTGGAGCTTCCGGATATGACGTACGGCTGGTCAAAACTTACGGGAGAATTTCTCGCCGGCTTTGCGGCTAAACAGTATGGTATAGACGTCGTAATTTACCGTCCTTTTTCAGGTTATGGTGAAGACCAGGATTTCACCTACCCATTTCCGAGCGTGATTCGTCGGGTTGGCCGAGGCGAGTCCCCTATTATTGTCTGGGGAAGTGGAAATCAGCTTCGCGATTTCATATACATCGATGACGTGGTTGATGCTGTTTTTGCGAGCTATAACAAATTGAAGCCCGGGGAGGCGCTTAACCTTGGGTCCGGGACAGGCACTTCATTCCGGCAATTAGCCGAGATTGCGTGCAAGGTGATAGGGCACAAGGCAGAGGTAGTGAACGACGCCCTTAAACCAGAAGGCGTTTTTGCGCGGGTCGCTAACCCTGACCGTATGTTTAAGTATTATAACCCAAGGACTTCGCTGGAGAGGGGAATAGAAATCGTTCATGCTTACCAGCAGCAGACTGGACTGTTAGAAGCTTAATCTTTTTTGAAAATCGCAAAACACGGTAAAGAATAACTGGGTTGCGGGACGCCCCTAAAATTATAAGTTTCTATTCATCCATCAATGAATATCCATTTTCTGATGCTATTTGCTCTCCACGCTGAGCGCTCATACTGACCGCTGGCTGTGAGATATTGAGCTTCGGAGCTAAATCCGCCATTGTAAACCCC
>SDBT01021039.1_pt1 | contig 10196 bp, 10 predicted proteins | sample 2277101 | NCBI WGS metagenome assembly SDBT01 (sample SAMN10404973, study PRJNA504765) | marine sediment metagenome | isolation source: marine sediment core GS10_PC15, 103 cmbsf | place: Arctic Ocean: Southern Knipovich Ridge | collected 2010
CTATTCTTTTAAAAGTTAATAAAAGGATTTTTTTCAATTACACAACGCCTTAAAACGCTTAAAAACACTATTTAAACGTATGTTTTTTTGATGTTTATTTGTAAAACAAACCCTAAACAATACATTTCTTTAATACTTACTACTATAAAACGAAAACAATACATTAGAAAGCTTTAAAATGCGTTTAGGTGCATATTACAATAACACCCCCTATTCATAATACAAGACTGGTTTTTCAATTCCATTACCACCTCAACAACTACAATTATTTACTTAATTTATAAAATCATGTAATTAAGCAATTAATTTTATTAAATTTATAATTCATTGATAATTAGCGGATGAATCAGAATATCAAAGAAAGGGAATAAGATTGATAATAAGTATAAAACATAGATTTTGTCTTAAATACTAATCCTCTCTAACTTCAACTTCTTGTTTCAGTTCCCTTTTATTAATGTTATCAGAGAAAAGAGAAGAATAAGATTGTTAAGTGTACTAGAACTTTAAAGTCTATTCTAGATACTAATCCCTTTTCTTTTCTCTTCTGATTTCAATTAGTACAATTATAAATAAAAATAATGCTAAAATTTGATGAAGTTTATGGTGTTGATATAAGTAAAGATTCATTTGATGTGTTTAACACAAGTGGCATACATAATCAATTTAGAAATGAGTTAGACGGATTTATTGCATTTTCAACGAAACTAACGAATAAGTCATTAGTGGCAATTGAATCAACGGGGGCTTATCATGTCGGTATTGCTGAATATCTTCACGCACAGGGTTATCACGTTGCAGTACTAAATCCGTTGTCGGTAAAACGATTTATCCAAATGAAGTTGTCAAAAATTAAGACGGACAAATCTGATGCAAAAGCAATTTGCGAATTTGCTCAAACAAATCCAGTTCCTCTATTTTATCCAAGAGATAAAGTCAATAAGGAATGTTGGCAATTAATTAGTTTGATAAATAGTTACACCAATCAAAGAACAGCGTTGCAGAATAAAATAAAGGCGGAAAAAGTATTAAATGTTCCGTCTAGAAAAGTTTATGATTCAATAGAACGCACTCTCTTATTCTTAAAAAATGAACGTATTATACTTGATGAATATTTGTTTAATTTGGTAAAAAAGTATTACCCAGACCAATTAACTTTGTTAAATAGCATACCTGGAATTGGAAACAAGACGGCAACTTTTCTAATTGTAATTACAAGAGGCTTTTCACGATTTGAAAATTCAAAACAATTATGTAGTTATGCGGGTATCACACCAATAATAAGGCAGTCTGGAAGCAGTGTTAGGGGAAGAAGTAGAATAAGCAGAATGGGAAATAAAAATCTCAGAAATCTACTGTTTTTCTGTAGTTTATCAGCATTTAAGTGTAATAAAGGCTGTAAAGAACTTTATGAACGTATCGTAGGAAAAGGGAAAAGTAAAAAACTGGCTTTAATAGCTGTTTGTAACAAACTACTGATACAAGCCTTTGCTATCGTTAAATCAGGTTTACCTTATGATGAAAATTTTGTATCGAAATTAAAATAATGTCATTAACTTAAGATGTATTAAATTATTAATAATCTTTTTTTAATTCTATTTACCCACCTCAACAACTACAATTATTTCTTAAATGATATAAGTCATAAGATTTTAATATTGAATAATTTAAATTCGAGTTAATTTATTGAAAGTTGATTAATTATTAAAAAATAAAAATAAAATGAATACAAAAACTTTAACCATATTACTAATTGTTTTTTTATCATTAACTTTTTTATCTTGTTCAAGTAATTCTGAACAAAAAAATGTAGTGATACAGTATCGTGAGGCTTGCTCTAACTTTGATTTTGAACACGCTTATAATATGATCTCTGATGATGATAAATCAGTGAAAAATCTTAACTCATACCTAAATGAAATGAACATAGATGGATTAGGCGATTTTAAAGCATTAACGGATAAATCATCTTTTAAAATAATTAGCATTACTAATAATGATGAAAACAAAGCCATTGTTATTATTGAAAATACAACTCCAGATGTCATGAAATTAGCTGGAGAACTAATGCCTTTAATGATGTCAAAAAATAGTGAAGAAACATCTTCATTAATAAAGGAAATTTCAAATAGGAAAGATCTCCCTATGATTGTTAAAACTGACACTGTCAATTTAATACAAGAAAATAATGAGTGGAAAGTTTTTCTAGGTTGGAAAGCTTTAAAATTAGAACAAGAGAAACAAGATAAAATTCAAAAACTTCTATTAGAAGCCAAAGAATTGCGAGGAGAAAATAAAATAAATGATGCAATACTAAATTATGAACAAATTCTTACTTTGGATTCTAATAATAATGATGCTCTTGAAGAAATAAAAGAGTCAAATTTAGAATTAGAAAGACTCAAGGAAAAACTGAAGTATATTGAAAATATTTCACTTTATGATATAAAGTCAGGGTATTATGACACATATCTTGATGGGAAAGTTCCTGGGGTTAAATTTAAGCTAAAAAATAATGGTAATAAATCATTGAAAAAAGTCAAAGTAACTATCTATTTCAAAGATAAGAATGGCTCAATAATATTTGAAGAAGATTTTCATCCTATATTAGTTACAGAATACTCGTTTTTAAATGATAACAAACCCTTAAAACCAAATTATGTATGGTCGATGGGACGAGATAAATTTTATAAAGTTGAGTCAGTACCTAGTGAATGGAAATCAGGTAACGTAGAAGCAAAAATAACAGATATTGAATTTGAATAATTAATATTTTTCAAATTGTTTTTTTCTGAGATTATAATTTTTTAATTCTATTTACTCTCCTTAACAACTGCAATTATTTAGTAATAAACAATAATTGATTTTAATTGATTAATCAACTTTTTTCAATCTTTAGTTAACTGCTAACTTATTAGATAAATTTTAATGAATAGGATTGTCTTAATTCGTAATAAGTAGGCAAATAGTGGGCAAATGAATAATAAAAAAACCTTTATATTTCTATAAAGGCTTGATAATCAGCGTGACCTCGACAGGATTCAAACCTGTAACCTCTTGAGCCGTAATCAAGTATTTTGTTGTTTGTTAATTACCTCATTATTACCTAATACCTTTAGAAATACCTTTGTAATAACAAATATAGTGTTATTTGTTAATATCTGATATGTGTTTATTATTGTTTTTTATGGGCAAATCGTGGGCAAATGATTATATTTGTTTAAAATAAAAGACAATGAGTTACAGTATATCAATAGTATTAGACAAAAGACGTGTAAAGGCTAATGGTAAATATCCGGTTAAACTGAGAGTGTTTAATAGAATTTTAAAAAAGGATAAACGATACTTGTTAGATATTGATTTAACCGATAAAGAATTTGAAACTATTTGGGTTAACTCCGAAAACAAAAATTTAAGGGGAACAAATAACGAAATACGTTTAAAACTTCAGGCGATTGAAAACAGAGCAAACAAAGAAGCTGAGCAAATGACTGTTTTTGATTTTGCAAAGTTTGAAATGAAGTTATTCAGAAAGTCCTCAGATAATAATAATGTAAAGTATCATTTTAATTTAGTAATTGATAAGAATATTAAAAATGACAAAATCGGAACGGCTGAAAGTTATAAATATACCCTAAAATCATTAGCCGATTTTAGCGAGAATAAAAAGAATTGCTCGATTGATAAATTAACCTTTGAAAGTATTAATGTTGATTGGCTTAATGACTATCAAAAATTTATGATTTCAAAAGGCAAAAGCTACACTACTGTTTCAATCTATACAAGAACGCTGAGAGTTATTTTTAATAACGCTTTTGGTGTAAATGATATAAGTAAAGATGTTTACCCTTTTGGACTTAAAAAGGATAATAAATACAGGATACCAAATACTAAGAAAGTAAAGAAAGCTTTAAACTCAAACCAGTTAAAGACTTTGTTTGATGCTGAGGTAACTAATGATAACGAAGCAAAAGCTAAAGACTTTTGGTTTTTTAGTTACGCCTGTAATGGAATGAATTTTAAAGATATAGCCTTACTTCATTATTCGGATATTAATGACGATAAATTCACTTATTATAGAGCTAAAACATTTGATAAAACAGCCGAAAAGACTACTATTACTATTTACTTAACAGACTTTACAAAAAACATTATTTCAAAGTATGGCAACAAAAATAAAAGTAGTTTTATTTTTAATATTGTTGATGCTAAAGATGACAGCTTAACCCAATACAGAAAAATTAAGAACTTTATAAGATTTGTAAACGACTATATTAAAAGAATAGCCAAAGCAAACGATTTGCCGAATGATTTATCTACTTATTGGGCAAGACATTCATTTGCAACAAACTCATTGCGTAAAGGTTCAAGTATGGAATTTATAAGTGAAGCTTTAAACCATAGTGACCTCAGCGTTACAAAAAATTACTTTGCTGGATTTGAAGATGAAGCAAAAAAAGAATTTGCAAAATCATTGTTGGATTTTTAAAGAATAGTATAGATGTTTTTAGCAAAAAAATGTTAGTACATAAAGACCTTAAAACTACACAGGTTTACGCCAAAATAGTTGATGAATCCAAACGAATAGCAGCCAATAGAATTAAATTGAATATTTGAAACTAAATAAAATGTACGAAATTAATGCGCATAATATCAACGAAATCCGCTTCAATTGTTGTGAAACAAATTTCACATTTCTCAATGAAGAATTTAATAGTTTAACAATACCCGAACAAAGTAAACATCAGCACTTAATTAAGAAATTTAATATCCCAAATTCAATACTTAACTTTTATCACAGTAGAGTTAAGTACTCAATTAAAAATTACGGTTTAAGCAAATTTCAAAATCAATTCAACTTCATTCATGCAGACACATTATTTGACCCTTTTTCAATAATTATTAATGGTGCATTTTGGGATAAAATTAATTTATGTCATATTTTGACCAATTTTGAAAATGAAACTTATTCATTAAACGGTAAAAAAGTAAAATCATTAGAAACTTTAAAACCAATATTTAAAGAATATTCCAATGGTTTTAAAAAAGGGTTTTATGAGTTTGAGAAGAACAAAATAGAACCGTATCTAAACACCTTTTCAGATAAGCAGGATTTTTTTAAGCTTGTATTTCAATTTATTACAGGAAAAAAATTATTTGGAAAAACTTGGTATACTGTAAAAGGTTTATCCATGAATATGGATCGTGAGATAAATATTCATTCAGGGTTTGAACTTGGTTTGCTATTTGGAAATTTATACAAGGCATGGAGTATTATATTTTCAAATAATTCAAATTTCACTATGATTTTTGAAGAACAAACAGAAATCCGCAAAACTCAACCAAATAAAAGTCAAAAACCTGAATTGGATGAAGCGTTAATTTCATTTAAAAGCCCTGAAATAATTAAAAAATTACATAAAGAGATGAAAGGGTATTTTCAAAACAAAGAAGCTGAACTGGAAAGAGCCTTCCAGGGTGAACAACTTGCTGAATCACTATTATTCCCACACCACCAAAACAAGTTTGTTGAGGTTTTCAAAAGGCTAAAATACAACGGATATTTGCTAAGTACGCCTAAAGAGATTGAAAACTGGATTTGCTCGAATTTCTACTATCAATATAAAAAAGGAAAAAAGAAAGAAGTACGAGAATTTAACACCTCAACCGTTCACGATATTTTAACAAAAGACAAAGGCGAACCACAAAAGAAAGAAAGAATTTGCACTACCGAATGGTTACCATACAAAGGTTATTTGACACGCCTAAGAGAAGCCGAAAAAGAACAACTTTAAAAAACTTAACCCCTATTAACCCCCCAAGCCTAAAAGGGTATTGATAGGGGTATTTATTACCCTGTTTATTTGCTGCATTAATAATTTAAAATGTAGTAAAATGAATAATCCATTTGAAGTAATTGAAGCAAAGCTATGCAGTATTGAAGATTTAATACATGACCTTAAACGAATACCAACACAGGTTGAACCCACAAAACAACCTGAACAACTCTTAACCGTTCAGGAAGCAGCTAATTTTTTAAGCCTTTCCGTTCCTACTATTTACGGAAAAGTGAGTAAAGGTGAGCTTCCAGTAATGAAAAGAAGCAAACGTTTATACTTTTCCAGTATAGACTTAATGGACTATCTAAAGGCAGGGCGTAAAAAGTCAAACGCCGAAATTGAAGCAGAAGCAGAAGCGTATTTGTCTAACAAAAAAAAGGCTGAATAATGGAAAATCCAAAAAACAGCCCGAATAAAAGACAACGGCAAGATACGAAATTTAAAGCACAATTAGTAAGGGTTTATAATGCTTTTAAGGTGAAGCCTAGCACAATGTTAGAAGTAGCCAAGGCGACTAATGTAATGCGCTCAAATATTTGCTGGTATGTAGATGATTTAATAGAGCAAAACCGAATTGCATTCATTAGAAAACGTAAATGTACTATTACTGGTTATCCTTATGTAAATGAATATACAGCCGATATAGATTTATTTCCGAAGTCCAACCAGCTAAAGATGTTTTAGAGATGAGGTCGAGCAAGCCAATAATATTGTATTTACCTGATCTTTTGATTAATGAATTGGATAAATATTTAAAGAAGTATCCACCTAACTATAAATATCAAAGGATTTACTTTTATTATGTAATTCATCACTTAACTATTAGGCAGATACAACACAAAAAAGATAAATATTTCTGCCTAAACAAAAAGTATTTAAGGAGTGTAACTGCAAGCAATATAGACAGATACATCATAATATTAAAAAATGGTGAATTTATAATCAGTGATAAATGTTATACACCAGGAATTAAATCTTTGAAGTATAAAATAAATGCAAAATTTATTAAAGGAATTGTAAAGGTGGAACTTCAACAAGACTATAAAATATGCAAAAAAATAATAAAGAACCTTTACAAAAAGAAAGCGCATTACAATAGATTAGAGCCTCATTTAAAGGCTATGAAAGGCGAATTTATGAGAATGGATATGGACTATCAAAGTGCTATTAAATGGTCAGAAAACAATGCCAATGACACCCAAATGTTGAGTTATTTAACCTCATTAAATCATCTTGAAGATAAGCATTTCAGATATATTAAAAGAAACAAAACAAATGGAAGATTAGACACGAATTTAACGAATTTAAAAAGTGATTTAAGGCAATTTATTATTGGGAATTATGTAAGTATTGACCTCAAAAACTCTCAACCTTTTTTATTAGGAATATTAATAGATTCTATTATAAACAACAGGTATACCTTATGTTGTTATTTAAAAAAAGAAAACCTCATCAAAACCTTTGGTATTAAAGGGATTAAGAAGATTTTATTAATTCACCAAAAACAAGAAAAAGTCAAAATGGTGAATTTTAGAAATTACTATAATTCTGTTTTAAAAGGTAATTTATACGATGAATTTATCAATAAATACACTGGTGATATTAAAAGAAAAAAAGTAAAGAAAATTATGTTTAAAGTACTGTTTTCAAGAAACAAGTATTATAAGGGCTATAAAAAGAGAATACCATATGAAACTGATAAAAAGACATTTGAGAGCGTTTATCCTTTCGTTTATGAAGTTGTAAAGGAATTGAAGGATAAAGACCATAGAACACTTCCAATCTTCTTACAACGTCTTGAAAGTTATTTATTCATTGATTGCATAGCAAAGGAATTAGTCGATAATGGTATTGTGCCTTTTACAATACATGACTCTGTAATAGTTAAATCAAAATACCAGGATAAAGCTATTGATATTATGAGTAGTGTTTTTTTAAATCAATTAGGAGTTATCCCCTCTTTTGAAGTTAAAAATCTTAATAAAGCGGTTAATCCAATCTTAGCCAACGATAATGTTAATAATTATAAATTTGAGTTAATATGAAAGTAAAAGAAATAAAAGCCCTTGAAAGCTACTTTAAAACAGAAAACGAACATTGGAACGGATACGCTTTTGAAATGCTTTGTGAAGTATTGAAACAGGGTAATTTTGAAACCCCTGAAACTCCTTTACTACTATTCAGTAAGGCAATTGATATTTTTACTGAACAGTACGAAACACCGTTAAAGGCAGTGCAGAACTTTAAAAGTGAAACCGAAAAACAAAAACTTAATCCAAACCAAAAACTGTTTGTATTTGAAAAGGTTTTAGATTATGTAAAGCATTCAGAATTTGAAAAGATAGACAACTACGAAATTAAAGACCTATTAAAAAGCCAAACTGAACGCTTAAAAGATGAGGTTAAGAACCAAAAGCCCGAATATAATAAACCATTGGTTGGAAGCATACGGGACACCTTGAAAGAATTAATGAAAAAGGAGTTGGAACATTTACCTGTCACCCTGAAAGAACTTGATCCAATACAACGGTTAAACATACTTTGTAAGTTGATGCCGTATGTAATGCCAAAAACGGAAAGTGTTAAACATAATTTTGGTGAACCAGACGAATTTAAAATAAAGAGTTGGCACGATTAAATATTACATGTTCTTTAATTATTTAGGTTTCAATTCTCAAAATAAATTCAAATGCCAAAACCACACACATTTCCGACTCTTTATGATGAGGTACTACAAATAAGTATTACAAAATTAAAAGAATTGGAATACCTCAATCCCGAACAGTTCAAAAGCGGTATAATTACTTGGAGCAGAAACGGAAACCAAACAGGCAGAATTTCAATTATAGTAAATACTCAAAGCCAACAACCGTACATTGAATTGGATTACAAATATGGAGATGAACCCCGAAACTATAAAGTAAGTTTAGTTTCTGTATTGTCTAATTTAGGGAAGGGCGTTATTTGGTATTTCCTTTGTCCTCAAACAAACAAGCGTTGCCGTAAACTGTATTCGATTAGCGGGTATTTTTTTCATCGTGAAGCGTTCAACGGTTGTATGTATGAAAGTCAAACGTACAGCAAACAATACAGGCATCTGGATAAAACATTAGGTGCGTATTTCAGAGCAGATGACCTTTACAGTCAGTTATACCAAAAGCATTTCAAAAAGACTTATGCAGGGAAACCTACAAAGAGATATTTAAAATTAATGAAACAAATACAGAAAGGTGAAAGCATACCATACCACGAAATTGAACGTGCAATGTATAGCTGAAAGGTAAATTCAAAAATGATTTTATTTAATAAATCAAGTTATTTCAAGATTACTAATTATTTTTTTAACCTTAATTTAACCACTTCAACAACTATAATTATTTCCGATATGATATAAGTCATTAACTATTCTACTTTAATAATCTATCTTAGTTCAATTATTAATTTAAATTTAAGTTATGAGAAAATTATCTTTGACATTACTTACAGTAATTATTACAACAGGGTTATTTTTCACATCTTGTGTTTCAAGCAGGCAAACCATTGCTTCTCCTGAAACAAAAGTAAAAAATGTAGTAAATAAATCGGACAAAAATTCAAATTACATTAAAGCAAATGAATGGATGGTACAGGCTTTTGGAGATGCTGAAAGTGTTATTCAATTTACGGATAAAGAAGCTGGGATAGTAAAGGGTAAATACGTTATGAAGCAAGGTGCTATAAGTACAAGTGCTTATGTACAATCCACCCCATCTTTTTATGCTATTATTACAATACGAGTCAAAGATGAAGCTTGCAGAATAGAAATAGTTGCACCTACAGGGATGTATTCTCAAAAAGTTATGGGGGTAGAAACTGGTTTTACACCTGAAATGTTCAATACATCTTCAGATCTCCTAATTGCAGATTTTGAAACAAATATGCTCAAAAAATCAGCTAACGATAGTTGGTAAGAAAAAAATCAATCTTATTTATCCACCTTTAAAATTTCTCTTTTTTTAGGTGGTTTTTTAATTCTATTTACCCACCTCAACAACTGCAATTTTTTAATTTCTTTACAAAAAATAACATTCAAACATTCACAATTAAAGTTAATAATAGTGAATATTCATACTTGTATATTAGCACGCTTAAAAGTAAAATTACAATACAATAATTGGCACTTTTTAAAATGTGCTATAATAACCATTATGTTAAATAGAAACATAACACACTAATAATCATACACTTATAAATCTATTCTTTTAAAAGTTAATAAAAGGATTTTTTTCAATTACACAACGCCTTAAAACGCTTAAAAACACTATTTAAACGTATGTTTTTTTGATGTTTATTTGTAAAACAAACCCTAAACAATAC
>SDBT01021040.1_pt1 | contig 10196 bp, 8 predicted proteins | sample 2277101 | NCBI WGS metagenome assembly SDBT01 (sample SAMN10404973, study PRJNA504765) | marine sediment metagenome | isolation source: marine sediment core GS10_PC15, 103 cmbsf | place: Arctic Ocean: Southern Knipovich Ridge | collected 2010
ATGGAAGTAATCCCTGCTGCCAGGCCGTCTAAACCATCTACCCAGTTGAGAGCATTAGTTAAACCTATAACCCAGATAAGAGTAATAGGTATACTCAGTACGCCAAAATCGATCTTCCCTAAGGTAGGAAGAATCAAGTAAGTTATTTTTATATCAAAGACGACGGATGTCACCAAAGCTGCCACTATCTGCAATCCAACTTTCTGCAGAGGAGTAGTCCCGCGCGTATCATCAATTAATCCTAAAACTACAATAATAGTGGCTCCAGTAAATAAACCAACCAGATTGCGAAGAAAAAAGGGATCGAGGTCTCGAATAAAAAAGAGGGAGGCAAAGACTAAGCTTATGATAAAACCAGTATATATAGCCACTCCTCCCAGGCAGGTAATAACCTTCTTATGAGGTTTGCGCGGGTTAGATTTTTCTATAATACCAAATTTTAAGGCAAGTTTCCTCACCAGAGGAGTTAAAAGCACAGAGAAAACAAAAGCAATGGCAAACACAAGTAAGAGCTTCAGCCACATTATAATCTCGCTTGTAGTAATACATTTGAAATAGACTTTTCATACTATAGCACCTATAAAAAACAAAGTCAAAAACTACTTCAAATAACTCTGTCAATTTCTCTTAGCAATTTCTGTCCTACTGTACCCCAGGTATACTCCCTCTCTATTAAAGCTCTGGCTTCCTCGCCCAGAGACTCTCTTTTCTCTTTATCCTCCAATAGCCCCAATATCCTGTTGGCCATCTCTACCGGACCATCAGCCACCAAAAAATGTTTTCCATCCTTCCCTTTGATAGCTTTGGCAGCCAGGGAAGTGGTAACAACGGCCTTCCTTAAAGCCATAGCTTCGAGAAGCTTATTCTGGACTCCTGCGCCAAAACGCATCGGCACAACAAATACTCTACAACTATCAAGAAAATTGTAGGGGTCTTCCACAAAACCGGTAACTCTAATTCCATCAATTCCTTCTAACCTAAGCACCTCTTTAGGCGGTCTTGCCCCCACGATAATAAACTTCAAACTTCTATTTTTTTTTCTTAACAAGGGGAATACTTCTTTTGCAAAATAAATGGCAGCATCCCTGTTAGGAAGAGTATCCATTTTGGCAAAAAAAACAATCTGGTTTTCTTCTTTTACCTGAGAAGACCTATCAATTACCTCGTCCTTCACTGCTTCCGGTATAGTGATGATTTTCTCCTGATCGGTCCCCCGTTGAATAAGATAATCCCTGTCTATATCTGATGCTACAAATGACCGAGCAAACTCACTTACCGTCTTCACTTCATAGGGTAGTACTCGTCCCTTTTCCATCCAATATATAGCTCTCCAGAGCCCTGCTACTCTCTTGGCTGCCTCAAGATAATTCATAGAAATAGCATCAACTAAATCAACTATTTTGGGGCAGTCTACGTTCTTTAGGTACTCAACTGTCCGAATAAGAACGGCAAAGACTAGATCATAATTTCGGTAATTATTGTTTATCCATTTCTGCATTTTCTTGAAGCGGTAATAATGAATTTGCAGAGGTTTCTTTGAGACAACGCCTGCAAGAGCGTTCCATCTGAACCTGTAACGGGGATAAGGAAAAACAATGACTTTATGGAATATTTTTTCTAGTTTCTTCTTATGCTCCTCTCTCACTTTTCCTTCATTTAGGCAGACCAAATCAACCTTATATCTTTTGGAAAGGATCTTGCCAAAGTAATAAATCCTTATTTTATCGCCTCCGACCAAAGGATAAGGAATTCGCGTGCATAGTACTAAAATCTTTTTCGTCAACACTTTCATCCCTCAGCCTCTTCCTCAAAATGTCTCCAGTAAATAAAAGCTCGCATAAGCCAATGAGCATTTCCCATAATAATTATAACCCAAAATAATAGAATTATTTGATTAAAGATGCACCCCAAAAAGATTAAGAACATTTGCATGTCTCTACCAAAAGATAAATAGCCGGGCTTAATAAGCTTCTTTGTCCCCAAGAATTTGTTCATTTTTTCAGCCGAATTCCTACGCAAAAGTTTACCTGTTGACGATAAAGAGCCAAGAATATCGCTGCTATAATTTAACAAAGAGAGAGTAAAAATTGTGGTTAATCCTAAAACCCAAATCCTTGGATTATGAGAATACCTGTATACCCCTACACATATCCCAAAAAATATTGAAAACTCGGATAACCTATCAAAAACCCTATCTAACCATGCTCCAAATTTTGAGCATTTATTTTTATATCGGGCCAATTCTCCATCACACATATCTAATATAAAGGAAAGCTGTACCAGCACGGCTCCTATAACAGTATAAAGATATACACCAGGAGAAAAACAGAAACCAGCTACAATACTTACTAAGAATGAAACTATACTTACCTGCACTGGGGTTATAGCTGTTTTCGCTAAATATCTTACTATGCGTATGGAGATTTTGCTATTGAGATGAGTAGCAACAATTCCATCCTGAGATTTTAGAGCTTTTTTCAATCGGTCTAACTCTTCGCGTTCCATTTATTATCCCTCTTTCTATCCAAGCAGTGTCAAGAATACTCTAATGATATCTACCTCTTACCGGCTTATAATTCCAGAGCGAAGCCATCAGTATGGCAGCAATAAACGCTCCAGCAATCCAGAAATAAAAAGCTGCATTCCAGCTATATTTATCAATCAATAAACCCGAACCTATGCCTGTTAAGGCAGCACCGATGTACCCGAAACAGTCAATAAACCCTGCTGCTGATGCTGCTGCTTTTCTGGTTCCAAAATCCATAGCTATAGTTCCCACCATCAGAACATGTGGACCGTAAGTCATAAAACCAATTGCAAGAAGACAGATAAAACTTAAAACCCAGCGGTCAGCTGTAATACGAGGAAACAACCAGGCAGAAAGCCCCAGCAATATTAGCATTACCGTTGCTACTGGTGCCCTTCTTGATTCAAAGAATCTATCCGTAATCCAGCCGGCAAGAATTGCTCCCAAACATCCGGCCGCAGGAATCGCTATTGCTTTATAAGCTGCTGTAGAAATAGCTGCCTTTTGAACCTCAAACATATAGGTAGGGGCCCAGCTCATAAATCCATAGCGAACAATATTTAATGAAAAAAGCCCGAAGGCTACTACCCAGATCCTTGGATTTTTCAAAACGATAGCCAGGGTATTAGAAAGTCCTATGTAATGATCTTTCCTGGTCTCACCTCTAACTTCAATTCCGGCACTCTCCTCTTCAATTGTAGGAAGACCAACTTCTTCCGGTGCATTTCTTCCCCGAATATACCAGTGAATTGCTAAAAGGATAACAACTACGGCCGGAATCCAAAAAGCCCATCTCCACCCCAAAAGACCTACCACAAAACCGGCCAGTGCCCAGGAATAAGCATTACCTATCTGATACGACGTGCCAAGTAAACCTGCCATCTTTCCTCTCTTTTCAGGAGGAAACCAGTTAGCTACGGTTTTAACACTTGGGCCCCAGCCCATTGATTGGAAAAATCCGTTCAGCCCCCAAATAATCATCATAGCCGTTATAGCACTGGTAAAGCCAAAGATAATATTCAATACCCCTGAAGCCAAAAGGCCAAAACTGATGAGCCTCCTCGCTCCAAATTTATCTCCAAGCTGACCATTAATGAATTGTCCGATTGCATAGGTAATAAAAAGACAGGTGAGAAGCCCTCCCATCACTGTCTTAGAATAGCCAAATTCTTTCATTATTCCGGGAATAGCAATTGACATATTTACCCGAACTAAGTAAAACGCACTGTAAGTTATCCATACTGAAATAAATATCCTCTTTCGCCAGTAATTAAATGAATTGGATACATCTTGATTTGTAACCATATTTAGATTCTTCTTTTGTCTAAAATAGAATTATCGTTCAACCTTTTAAAATCCTGAGGAGTATCTATTTCAGCCCATCCTTTTTCAATAATTACACAGTTAATCTTTATTCCATAATCAACCATATCCTGAAATATATCGGTGAGATATGCTTTTTCAAATACAGAAGCCCTTTGAAATGGCTTTCCAGCATAAATTTGTTTTAGTCTATTAAAATACCTTTTAAAAATAAGTGCACCTTTCTTTGAGCACTTCATCATACCAATAAATTCACCGTGAACAGCATCTTTATCTGGCAGAATCTTACCGATCTTAACCACGTCATTATTAGCATCAAAAATGACATTTTCTGCCTCTTCAATTGGATGTTCTGTCCTGCCTTCATAATATCCCCTCCAATCTATATCGACTACTAGGGAGATATCTTCTTTATTATCAAGCAGTCTCTTCACTATGTTTTTATCATAATAGATGTCTGAATAAGCAGCTATAAATTCATTATTCATTTCCTTCTCTGCATAAAACAAAGAATAAAGGATGTTATTATTCTGATAATCATCATTAATGTAATAAACTAAATCAGGATAGTTTATTACTTCTTTTTTATACCCTTTAACTACAACTATTCTATCTGTACCAGCACCTCTCAAGGCATCGACCTGGTGTTGAAGTAATGTTTTACCTTCAAACCCTAGCATACACTTAGGTCTATCATTGGTTAAAGGATTCAAACGTGAACCTATTCCTGCCGCTATGATTATTGCTTTCATTATTATTCCTTATTAGAAGAATATACTAGATTTAACAAGCCTAAAGCATTTTTTAACCTTACTCTAAGCGCTTCTCTTTTATTAGTCAGAAAATAAAGCAACAGGAGTAATTCCATTTGTATAAATATGAATAAAGTCATTAGAATCTTTAGCAGGAACACGGCTTTTATCCCATAATGTTTTTTGAAGAAATAGAAAATACTTTTGAATCTTTGAGGAGAAATATCATCAAATTCCCCTTTATTAGAACTTTGTTTAATGTAATGTATTATCTTATTCCCCGGTAGAAAGTAAATCTTCCATCCCTTCTGCTTCATACGAAGACACCAATCAACATCCTCGCTATACATAAAGAAATTCTCATCCAAGAAACCTACCTCATCGACTGCCTTTTTTCTAGCTAGCAGGCAAACCCCTGAGACCCAATCAACCTCATAAGGGTCCCTTTTGTCTAAATAATGATTCAGATATGAATTTGCAGTTTTACCCAATGCTTCTTTAAAGTGATTAACCATAAAACTTGCCTGTCTTGAGTTTGATACTAATCTCTTTACTTGAAAAAAACGCAGGAAAATCAGCCACAAGTTTGTCCACATATTTAAGGCAATATTGATTGTAGGCTGGATAGAACCATCAGGACGAATCTGTTCACACCCCACCGCCCCTACCTCAGGATGTAAATCCGTAAACTCAACCATTCCCTCAATAGAATGAGGCAGAACCTTAGTATCACTATTAAGAAGCAAAAAAAACCTCCCTTTACTTCTACTGAGTGCTTGATTATTAGCTTTGGCAAACCCAACATTCTCTTTATTCTGAATTAAGATTACCTGAGGAAACTCTTTTTTGAGCATCTCTAGGCTATCATCGGCAGAATTGTTATCTACCACAACAACTTCAAACTTGATACCTCTAATATTTTCATAAACTGAGTCTAAACAACCCCTAAGCAAATCTCTTGTATTATAATTAACAACAGATATAGTTAAGTCCAGGCTATTCATTCTTTTCAACTTTCAAGCGATTTTTCTCTTCAAAATGAGCTATGCAATATGTCATTGCCACTACTATAAATACAAACGAACAATAGAATATGCTCACTGAGAAAGCTATTATCATTGAGGAAATAAAAATCCCGATGCACCCCAGTAAAGCTCCCTGATAAAAATCATCCTTAGACCTGAAATAAAAGGTTATGGCATCCTTCAGATATTTGAAGGCAAAGACAAAGAATATAAACAATCCCAATATGCCTGTCCTCACAAGAAAATCAAGGTAATTATTATGCACATAATGTTTCATCCCCCACTGTATTTTGCCAGCAATTTTTGCCGCACTATAATATTCTCCTCCCAATCCGCTCCCAAGAAGAGGTTTCCGAGCCAGCACATATGAAACTATAGATTCAGTTTCTTGCGTCCTAACTCCCATTGGATCGCCAGAATAGGGATCGACAATGGAAAAAAGACGGCTAAAAGTTGCTTCGATTACATTTAATCTCGGATCAATACTACTAAGTATCATATTAAAAGAAACAACGAATAATAATAATAAAAATATTAGAAGAGCAATGTTCTTGATACCGCCAAGTACTCGATTCTTATTCTTATGAAAATACAAAAAGAGAATAACAACAAAAGTAGCAGGGATAGCAACATAGCCCGTTCTGAGAAAGCCTAGAAGAAAACTTACAAAAAAGACAAGACTGAAAAGTGCCAACACAAGCTTTGCCATTATTCTCTTTTCGTGTAATATTAGAGCCACAGCTAATATGAGAGCAAAAATAGAAGAAAATTGAACTCCCGCTCTTATTCTGGCCTCCAAAATATTTCCTACAAGACCCGTTTGAATGAAAAAAGCCATAAAGTCTACAGCTCCTAATGCAAGTACTATAAAGAAAAATCCCCAGATAAGAAATCTCACTTGTCTACAATTCTTGACAATTAAAGTAGTCAACCAAAAAACTGAAATTATCTCCACAAACTTATATAAATCGCCAAGTAAATATTCTGTTTTGTTAGCTTCAAAATAGAAACCATAGAGAAACGATATGAAAATAATAATTGTCCACAAAACTATTATCCTATCCAGGGAGGTGGAAATTCTGGTTATATTTTTTCTTGCTCCGGTTTGCAGTATCAACATAAAACCAACTAAGAATAATATTGAACCCCTTGCAAGACCCTGAATCAAAAAGTCGGAAAAGAAATATCCTACAATAAAATAGGTAGCAACAATAGCTAGAAGCAATGTCTCCTGACGAACTAAGAAAAGCAAAAAAATAACGGGTAAAACGAGGGAAAGCAAAACCCCCTCCAGTGGTAGAATTCCTAAAGGATAGGAAACGCTGATACTGAGACAAAAAATCGATGCCGTAAGTACCAGTAATAATCGATTCAACGACCACCTAGAATTTTCACCTGAAATTCGCTCCACGATATTACTCCCTTTTTACTCTCGTCATATCTTTCACTCCCATCTCTTCACTATTTATTAAATTCTCAAATACTTTCTCTAACTCGCCAGTCACTTTTTCCCAAGTGAATTTCTTAATGTAATTATAGCCAGCCATTGAGATACGTTTTAGTTCTCCTTGATTATTTAACAGTCTAATTACATTTTGGGCTAAAGCCTCAGAATTTCTTGGCGGTGAAACCAAAGCTGTTTTTCCTGGCAGGGTATAATCTAATACAGCTCCCACGCTAGTAGTTACTACAGCACATTTGCAGGCCATTGCCTCCATGGGGGGTAACCCAAAGCCTTCATACTCACTAGGATATACAAAAATATCACAGGAACTATAAAACTTCCGCAGTTGCTCATCAGTGGGAGATTTTACAAACTTTACATAATTTGGAATATTTTTACCTTTTCTTACACCGTACATAATAAACTCAAGTTTAGGGAATTGCTGCCTTACTATCTCTAATGCTCTTATCCCAACTGCGGCTCCCTTGCGAGTACCTCTACTATAATACATTAGAATCTTGGGAATATCATTAAACAACTTGTTATCATTATGAAAAGTATTGAAATTTACTCCATTGGGAATAACGGCTGATACTTTCCTGTCAAACTTTTCCTTCAGTAGTTGCTCAGTCAACTTAGCGATAGTAATTTGATGGAAAGAAAAGGTATATGTCCTATCTACGAGATCCTTAGGGCCGCTATCTATTTCATAATGTTGAACAAAATAGACTTTTTTACCCTTACTTTCGCTGTAATTTCTCACATAATACGTTGTTGGCCAAGCTGTAGCAACTACAATATCGCCATCAGGAATATATTTTTCTGAAAGAGTTGGTGCCATAATTAAATCTACTTCAAGGTTAAACCAGTTAACTTGATTGCCTCTCTTCAGATTATTCAAAAACTTCCACATCCAGACCAATCTTCTGTTCCACTCGTGCCATTTTACACCAAAATGGAGTGGAATCAAGGGATATACGATAAACACATTATGTCCCCTCTTCTGTAGTCGATTGGCATATTCAAATATTACCCTTATCCCACCACCTATTTGTGTAAAAGGCAATACAAATGTAATTTTCAACTACTCCGACCTCTTTTTAAAAAAGATTCTTTCATCAAAACTAATTCTTCTTTCGAGATACCCCTTAGTAAAAATAGCACAGCAATATAAATGACAATTCCCAAAAAAATCAGTAAGAATATATTTCGATTCAGATTTGAATATAAAAAAATACCCATTAACAAAGCACTAACAAAAGGTTTCAAAAGATATTTTTTAAATTCAACTTTTTCCACTTTTTGAAACTCCCTATAAGCATAAATAAACAATACCCCTTCTGCAGCTACAGTAGCTACAGCTGCTCCTATTAGCCCAAAAGAAGGAATTAAGAAAATGTTTAATATCAGGTTGGTCGCAGCGGCAAGGGCAACTCCAATAGCATATTTCTTTTCTCTATTACAGGCAAGTAAAGAGTTAGCATAAACCATACAGATAAAACTAATAAACACATACCATATCAATATCTGAAAAGCAATTATTCCATTATCATACTGGATTCCATAAAAAAGATGGATTATTGGTTTGGCAAGGATTACACCTCCTATGCTCAAAGGTAAGCCCAGGGTAATCATTAATTTTGCAGAAAGTGAAAGTAAAATCCGTAGCTTTTCTGATGATTCCTTGTAGAATCTTGAAATAACTGGAAAAATAGTGATAATATAGAGCCCTCCAAGCATAAATATGAACCATATGATTTTATAGGCGGCGTTATACCAACCAACAACTTCGTCTCCTTTCATAAATTTCAGCATTATAGTATCAAAGTTATTATATATTTGTATCATCATCCAGGCTAAACCCATGGGTAGAGCTACACCGAGCATGCTCTTCCAAAAGGAAAAGTTGAAACTCAGCTTTATCTCACCAAACTGCCTAACAAAAACGTAAATGAGAAAACCACAGGCAATTACCGCCCCTGCCAAACACAACCATGGAACCAACCATAACCTTTCGGAGTTTTTTATTAAAATATATATTAATACTCCATATAAGACTTTGTCTACAATTCTCGCGATCCCGATAAATCCCATCCTCTCCCTACCCTGGAAAACCCACTCTATAAGTAAAGCAGAAGAAAATAAAGAAAAACCGTAAATGATGATTAGGTATCTTACTTCGGCTAACTTAGGAATTAGAAAGGCAAGAACTAACAATAAACAAAAGGAAAGCAATGCTAGAGTTAATCTCAAAGTAACTATATTATGGACATAGTCACCCGTTTTATTCTTATTTCTAGCAACTTCACGTGCTCCCAACGTAGTCAACCCCAGGTTAGAAGCCAATATAAAATAAAGAACTACCGCCTGAGCAAAATTAATCTTACCAAAATCTTCTGGACCTAGAATTCTGGCCAGGTATATAATAGCCAGAAAGAAGATAAATCGTGATATTAATTGAGCAAATGACAATGATAAAAAATTTCTAACAATTCTTCTCGCCGTATTCACTGACCAGTCTTGCCCTCACATATAATTTTTGACTTGAGAGATCTTTTCAAATAACTTCTATTCTTAGGTCAACAAGGATGCCACTCATTTTTTCAAAATCACTTTCACAAGAAAAAAAACTAATAAAGAATAAATCAAAAAATAGAATATGAAAAATGGTTTGTCTTGAAGAATTTTCCTTAAAAAGGTACTCTTTAGATATGAAGGTAATTCTATCAACTCAAAATTGTCAAACCAGACACTTCCTTGTCCCTGTCTTTTGGCCAACTTTATCCTCAGTTTCTCCGTGTCTTTCGGAGTAATAACTGCACTTTGCTTTAACTGCCATAAGGGGTCAGCATTGACGATACCCCACTCCTTCCTGATAACTTCATTTTTCTCGTTTAGACATTCGAGAGTAAGAAATGTATTCTTATAATCATTCTCTCTGGAAATAAAGATATCTGATTTCACATATCCTTTTAAAGTATAATACTTGTCGGAATCAACTAGAATATCTTGCCAGAGCCAACTCCACCCTACAGTAGCTTGCATATAATTCTTTCCTTCTTCAGAATCTTTTGTAATAACTGACCAGCCACCTTTGGAATCTTCTGTCCATGATTTTGGTTCTT
>SDBT01021041.1_pt1 | contig 10196 bp, 9 predicted proteins | sample 2277101 | NCBI WGS metagenome assembly SDBT01 (sample SAMN10404973, study PRJNA504765) | marine sediment metagenome | isolation source: marine sediment core GS10_PC15, 103 cmbsf | place: Arctic Ocean: Southern Knipovich Ridge | collected 2010
AGGGATAGATACCCTTGACTGGACCAGACGGGTGGTGGAACTTGGTGCCGGGGAGATACTGCTTACCAGTATGGATGCTGACGGTCATCGGGCAGGGTATGATAATGAGCTTACCTGTGCTGTCTCAGAGACAGTTTCCGTACCAGTTATTGCTAGTGGCGGTGCTGGCACGCTGGAAGACCTGTATGAAGCCTTGACTTCTGGCAAGGCTGATGCTGTTCTTGCCGCCAGTATCTTCCATTACGGAATCTATTCGATTCGGGAGACAAAAGAGTATTTAGCCAAACGGGGGATTCCCATACGAATCTAAGTGGGAAAGCCGAAGAATATCAATTAGGCACGGAGATGGATATTGCCGAAACAGAAGAGAAGGATTGGCAGACTCTAGAGAAAATTACTCCTGAGCTTAGTTAGTATTACGAATATGAGGTTAACCTTATAGCAGGCTGTATACCTATTAAAATGTAAAATGAAGGGTAAAGCATGATAGGCCAGGAAGCTCATGAGGTAGAGAGGAAGGCAATAGCAATTCTGAAGGTCCTTAGCGATTCTACACAGCCGCTGGGTGGCAGGATTATCGCCCGTCGGCTGGGTGAGTTGGGCATTGACATAGGTGAGAGGGCAGTTAGGTACCATCTTAAGTTTATGGACGCACGAGGCCTTACCAACCTTGTGGGTAGGAAAGATGGGAGGCTAATTACCCCGTCAGGGCTGGAAGAGCTTGGGGGTGCCTTCGTTGGTGGCCGCATAGGCTCAGTGGCCGCCAAAATTGAAATGCTGTCTTATCAGAGTTCTTTCGACCCCGAGAAGTCTACGGGGAAGATTCCTATCAACCTATCACTGTTCCCCAAAGAGAGATTCAACCAAGCCATAGAGGTAATGAAAGAAACCTTCAAAGCTGGACTTTGCATTAGTGACTCGATAGCCGTGGCTTCTGAGGGAGAGAGGTTGGGGGAAGTGATTGTACCTAAGGGTAAGATAGGCTTGGCCACAGTATCCAGTATCGTCTTCAATGAGGCCTTACTCAAGGCTGGCATCCCAATGGAATCTAAATCCGGAGGGATAGTCCAAATTCGGAATTACGAACCTCTCCGTTTCGTAGACCTTATCGAGTATACTGGCTCCTCCCTAGACCCCTCTGAAGTATTTATTGCTGGGAAGATGACCTCCGTCGGCGAGGCAGCCAAGAAGGGGAATGGAAAGATATTGGCCAGCTTCTGGGAGATGCCAGCTTTAGCTCGACCAGGAGCAGAGACAATAATTAAAGGGCTAGAGGTAGCAGGCCTGAGGGGTGTGATTGCACTTGGAAGAACAAGTGAGTCAGTCTGTGAGTTTCCTGTGGCGATGAATAAAGTTGGGATGGTGCTTACCGATGGGCTGAATCCAGTGGCGGCTGTTGTTGAAGCAGGGATAGAGGTGGTAAACTACGCTATGAATGGTGTCATTGACTTTGAGAAGCTGGAAAGCTTCAGGGATTTGTCAGTCCGTTAGGAGGTAGACTATGCCACGCTTACTGATAATAGCCCAAGAAAGCGAGGTACTGGCAGAGCTAAGTTCGGGACTCATCCGAAATAGCTTTGCCTGCTCTATTCTTCCTTATGGTAATGGGTTAATGGAGCAGATCGCTACTCAGTCTCCAGATTTGGTGCTGGTGGAAATGGATGGTCACTTGACCAATTCTGGAATAAGGGAGCTATGCCAAAGGATAAAGCTGGAAAGGCAGCTGCCTATTATTGCTCTAGTTACCAGGGAGATACTCGACAGTCTTGATATTGACCTGAATATAGATGATTTCGTTATCAAGCCATGTGATGTAAGAGAGCTGATATTAAGAATAAAACGGCTTTTGCAAAAAACCAACAACAGAGATGGTGTTGAGCTAATCCAATGTGGTGACCTGGTAATAGACCTGGCCAAGTGCGAGGTAACTTTAGAAGACAAGTTGGTAGTACTGACCTTTAGAGAGTATGAGTTGCTCAAGTTTCTGGCAAATAGTAGAGGTCGTGTCTTTACCCGTGAAGCATTACTTAATAAGGTCTGGAATTATGATTATTACGGTGGAGATAGAACCATAGATGTCCACATAAGGAGACTTAGAAGTAAGATTGAGGACTCAAAACATAGCTTCATTGAAACAGTGAGAAACATTGGCTACAGGTTCAGAGAGGATATGTAGCTGATGATCCTTTTGTAACACAGATTTAACCTGTCTGTAATCTGTCTGAAACATACGGAGACTATTATGAATACAAAAGCAATTCGATCTACTCCAACCAGGGAGGTAGTCAATGGAAGTCCCCGTATCTTCAGCAGAGGTAACAATTGCCATCAATACCATCTGGGTTCTGGTGACCGCTTTCTTGGTGTTCTTTATGCAGCCGGGGTTCGCCTTGCTGGAGGCTGGATTAACACGAGCCAAGAATGTAGGCAATATCCTGATGAAGAACCTGATGGATTTCTGTATGTCCTCGTTAGGCTACTGGGCGGTAGGCTTTGCTCTGATGTATGGTGTCGGCAACTTCTTTTGGGGCAGAAGTTATTTCTTTCTCCAAAATATTCCTGGGGAGACCAGCGGCGTGTCTACCCTTGCTTTCTGGTTTTTCCAGCTGGTTTTCGCCGGGGTAGCCGCTACTATCGTTTCTGGCGCTATGGCCGAGAGGACAAGATTCCGAACCTACCTTATCTACAGCTTGGTGATCAGTGCTGTTATCTATCCCATTGTGGGGCACTGGGTATGGGGTAATGGCTGGCTTGGGGATTTGGGCTTTCTTGACTTTGCCGGCTCTACAGTAGTGCACAGTATAGGAGGTTGGGCGGGACTGATAGGAGTGATTATTCTGGGACCCCGCCTGGGCAAGTATAACGGTAATGGCACAATTAACGCCATTCCCGGGCATAGCCTGCCCATGGCGATGCTGGGGATGTTTATCTTATGGTTCGGCTGGTTCGGTTTTAATCCGGGGAGCACATTATCAGGAATGGAGACAGGGCTTATTGCCAAGGTGGCCGTTAATACCAACCTGGCGGCCGCCGCCGGAGCGATTGTGGCTATGGTCATTGCCTGGCTGAGAATAGGTAAGCCTGATATCGGTCTGACCATGAATGGAGCGCTAGCGGGACTGGTAGCCATCACCGCACCCTGTGCCTTTGTTTCTCCGTTGAGTGCTATCATAATTGGTGCTATCGGTGGAGTAGTAGTGGTTTATGGTGTCTCCTTCTTGGATAGAGTGAGAGTTGACGACCCGGTAGGCGCTGTTCCGGTGCACGCTTTCAGCGGCGTGTGGGGGACACTGGCAGTCGGTCTTTTTCACGAGACAGGTGGCCTATTCTACGGTGGTGGCTGGGGACAGCTCGGTGTCCAAGCACTGGGCGTGGTAGCAGTATTCGCCTGGACTGTCTTAACGACAGGTATACTTTTCATCATCCTCAAATATACCATTGGATTGAGGGTAAGCCAGGAAGAGGAAAGAATAGGGCTGGACTATGGGGAACACGCGGTAAATTCGTATCCTGATTTCGGAGACTTATCTGTAGGCTGAAGAGCCAATGGAGGGAATAATTATGAAGAAGATTGAAGCTATAATTCGTCCCGAGCGCCTAGGGGTGGTGAGAAAGGCACTGGAAGAACTGGGTTACCCAGGGATGACTATTTTCGAAGTCAAGGGTCATGGCAAGGAAAGCGAGCTGACTGAGCAATGGCGAGGTCAGGAGTACAGGATTGAATTATTACCTAGGATAAAGATAGAGATCGTGGTCCTCGATGAAGATGTAGCCAAGACTTTAAACGCTATTGTTAGAAGCGCCAGGACTGGTGAAGTAGGCGATGGTAAAATTTTCGTCCTGCCAGTTGAGAGCGCGGTACGGGTCAGAACCGGCGAGGAAGGGGAAAACGCAATCTAGTCAAGTTATGGAGGTAAATATGTAGATAGGAAATTAATGATGAACGGCGAAATCCCATTTAAACAAGTAATTACAATAGGAGGTAAAAATGGTTAACAGAAGTAGAGAAGAAGGTAAAGAATATGTGCTCAAAATGGCCAAAGAGCACGATGTTAAGTTCATCAGGTTATGGTTTACCGATATTCTGGGTATGCTCAAGAGTTTTGCCATAACGGTGGAGGAGTTGGAAGGAGCATTGGAGGAAGGGATGGGTTTTGATGGTTCATCAATAGAAGGATTCGCCCGCATCGATGAAAGTGATATGGTGGTTCTGCCCGACCCTGACACCTTCCGGCTACTGCCCTGGCAACCCCGAGAACACCGTGCGGTAGCCCGAATGTTCTGCGATGTCGTGAAACCTGGCGGTGAACCTTTTGAAGGTGACCCCAGATATGTCCTGAAGAGAAACTTAAAAAGAATTGCCGACATGGGTTTTACCTTCTATGTGGGGCCAGAATTGGAATATTTCTATTTCAAAGACTCTGAGGGAACCGAACTGCTAGACCAGGGAGGCTACTTCGACATGACTCCGCGTGATGCGGCCGTCGATATGAGGAAGGAGACAGTGCTGGCACTGGAGGAGTTAGGTATTGGCGTTGAATATTCCCACCACGAGGTTGCTGCCAGCCAGCATGAAATAGACATGAGGTATACCGACGCCCTGACCATGGCCGACAGCGTGATGACATACCGCTTAGTGGTCAAAGAGATAGCCTTGAAGAATGGCGTCTATGCTACTTTTATGCCCAAACCGGTTTTCGGTATAAACGGTAGCGGTATGCACGTACACCAGTCACTGTTCAAGGGAGAGCGCAACGCTTTCTTTGACAAGAATGACGAATATCATCTCTCCCAGATGGCCAGGTACTACATAGCCGGTCTACTCAAACATGCTCCTGAACTTACCGCTGTTACTAATCAGTGGATTAACTCTTACAAACGTCTGGTTCCCGGCTACGAAGCACCGGTATATATCTCTTGGGCACGCCGTAATCGTTCCGACTTAATCCGAGTCCCAGAATACCGGCCCGGAAGGGAAAAGGCAACCCGGATTGAATTCAGGTCTCCTGACCCTACCTGCAATCCTTACTTGGCTTTTAGCGTAATGCTGGCCGCTGGGCTGGAAGGTATCGAAAAGGAATATGAGGTGCCCAAGCCAATCGAAGAAAACGTATATGAGATGACTGAGGACGAAAGGCAGAAAAGAGGAATAAGCACCTTACCTGCCAGCCTGGAGGAAGCTACATTGTTAACTGAGAAAAGTGAGCTGGTACGGAAAACTCTTGGTGACCATGTTTTTAACGCATTTATCCAGAACAAGAAGATAGAATGTGATCTTTACCGGACTCAGGTGACTGACTACGAGCTTAAGAGATACCTACCGATCTTGTGAGTAGGGATGCAAGTGCCTCCGTAGAGTGGGAAGAAGACAAAAAAGAATGTGGGAGAATTGACTACTGGCGCTTCACTCTACAGCCAGCTAGGGGGGAGAGTAAGGGAAAGATGCCCGAATTGTTCGAAAAGCTAGCCAACAAGAAGAACAAAGACCTGAGGGTATTGAGTGATTTCATCTCTATCTTTTGCCGAGAAAATCACCGAACGGAAGTCAAGGGGGTCTTCCCTATCAAGAATGCCCGATTACACCTAGTTTTGGGCAATAAAAAGTTAATACTGTACCAGAACTGCCGCAAGCTGATGAACCATAGCATAGCTGAACTGCTTCTATGTCCCTATGATCCGAAGCCAATGTGTAAGAAATGTAAAACCCATTGTTATGCACTGGGTCATAGGGGAGGATAGAGGTTATGAGATTTTCTGGTTTGTATTTGATTAAACGCGGTCGGCTAGATTTAATGATTCATTACCTATGAGTGTAAGAGGGGGGGGGAATGAATGCCATAAAAGAAGCGCTAATCAGAGCGATGGAAGCCTATTTCAAGGGAGACGTAAAGAGAATAAACCATGCACATAGGGTAACGGAACACGCAGAAGAGCTATTGAAACGGGAGGGGGGAGACTATTTGATTGTAATTGGGGCGTCCGTACTTCATGACATAGGGATTCACCAAGCCGATAAGAAGTATGGCAGCACTATTGGTAAATATCAGGAGCAGGAGGGACCACCTATCGCCCGGGGAATTCTAACTAAGCTGGGGGTTGAACAAAGTCAAATCGAAGAAATTTGCGAGATCATCGCTCACCATCATAGCCCGGGGGCGATAACCACTAAGAACTTTGAAATTCTCTATGATGCCGACTGGTTGGTAAATTTGAAAGATGAATATAACATTCAGGATAGAGCTAAACTGAGTAACATTATTGAGAGGGTACTTCTCACGCAGAGCGGTAGGACTCTAGCTAGGGAAATCTATCTACCAGAGTGGAGACAGTGACCCGAGTGTTAAATAAATTCAAGTAGGTGAGATGATTAGCTCGAAGGGGGGTATGATGCGCAGGCTACGGATTTGTATGGCTCAGATCAACACTACCGTGGGTGATTTTGCCGGTAACAGGCAGAAAATCCTGAAAGCCATTGACGAAGCCAGGTCTTCAGGTGTAGACCTTCTCGCATTCCCTGAACTTGCCGTCTGCGGCTATCCACCTGAGGACCTTCTCTTTAAGCCACAGTTCATTACCGAGAACCTACGGTCTCTGGATAAGGTGGCTGAGGCTTCATCGGGAATCACAGTCATCATTGGCTTTGTTGATGCCAAAGAAGACATTTACAATGCTGCAGCCATAATCCATGATGGCAAGCTGGCTGGCGTCTATCACAAGATATATCTACCCAACTACGGCGTATTTGATGAGAACCGCTACTTTCGAGCCGGTAGTGAATGCCCTGTCTATATCATAGGTGGCATTGGCGTAGGCGTCAATATCTGCGAAGATATCTGGTACGAGGCAGGGCCAGCTACCACTCAGGCGTACTCTGGGGCCGAGGTTATAGTCAATATAAGTGCCTCGCCATACCATTTCGGCAAGGGAAGCCTTAGAGAAAGAATGGTAGCAACACGCGCCGCAGACAATATAGCTATTTTTGCCTTTTGTAACCTGGTGGGCGGACAGGATGAGCTGGTTTTTGATGGTAACAGCATGATACTGGACGAGAAAGGCCGATTGATAACTAGGGGTAAACAGTTCGAAGAAGATCTGATAATAACTGACCTGGATGTTGAATCCGTGTTTCGTACACGTCTTCACGACTCTAGATGGAGAAAGGCGGCACCACTTGTGGAGGGACAAGGGTGGCGTGAGACTAGAATAGTGGTATCCGAAGCACTTTTCGATAGTCCGAAACCAACGATACCGCGGAGTCAGCATGAGGTGCACGGCCTGCCGGGGGAAGTGTATGATGCGCTGGTGCTGGGCACACGAGACTATATCCTCAAGAATGGCTTCGAGAAGGTGCTGATAGGTCTTTCGGGAGGAATAGATTCCAGCTTAGTGGCTGCCATTGCCGTCGATGCCCTGGAGAGTTCAAATGTGGTCGGGGTAGCGATGCCATCGAGATACTCTTCTCCTGGCAGTATATCAGATGCCGAGCTTTTGGCTCAGAACCTGAATATCAAGCTGCTAACCATCCCTATCGAAAAGACTTTTCAAGCTTATCTGGATATACTTGCTAAAGCTTTTGAAGGGACTGAGCCTAATGTGGCTGAGGAAAATATTCAAGCTCGCATCAGAGGTAACATCCTCATGGCACTGTCAAACAAGTTCGGCTGGCTGGTTCTAACTACGGGCAATAAAAGCGAAATGGCCACCGGCTACACTACATTATATGGGGACATGGCTGGCGGCTTTGCCGTAATCAAGGATGTGCCCAAGACCTTGGTCTATGAGTTAGCTAGATACCGAAACTCACTAGCCGGGTCAGAACTTATCCCATCCACCATTATAGATAAGGCACCCTCGGCCGAATTAAAGCCAGACCAGCAGGATACTGACATGTTGCCATCATATAATCTGCTCGACCCTGTATTAACAGCGTATGTCGAGGAAGATAAAAGTGTCGAGCAGATTATTGCTATGGACATCGATGAAGAAGTGGTCAAGTGGGCAGCCCGATTGGTAGACACAAGCGAGTATAAGCGTCGGCAAGCACCGCCGGGTGTGAAGATAACCCCCAGAGCTTTTGGCAGAGACAGAAGGTTACCCATCACCAACAGGTTCGAGGGATAGTAACAAATTGATTGAGGAATAGATAGCTTGGAAGGAAGAAGTAAGAGCTTAGAAGTAGAGTATGAGTAAACAGGCGTTTTTAGCTTTATAAGAGGGCTTAATCTTTAAAGGCTACTCCTTCGGTGCTGAGGTTGACAGCTTCGGTAAAATAGTATTCTGCACCAGTATGATTGGCTATCAGGAAATGTTAACCGACCTCTCCTACGCCAGACAAATTCTGATTTCCACGTACTCCCTTAGTTGTTCTGGACTGTGGTCTGAAGTATAATATCTTCCGTATTCTGAACCGCTGGGCTGGAGAAATCTTCGCTTTAAAGCCAGATGGCGTTCTCTTTTCTCCCGGTCCGTGTACCCCGGAGTTACTGGATTATGTGACACCACTTAAATTTCTAGAGCGGTGGAAAGAATATTCAGGAAAGGAGAATGTGTCACTAATCATATGAACGAGAACACGTTATTCAGTTTTCGTGACAGGCATGTTATAATAACTTGAGGACTGTCCAAAGGAGTAAAGGAGCTTCTGATGGTACAAGTTTCTGGATCTGAAACAGAAATAAAGATAATAGCCATTCTTAAGGTCTTGAGTGAGTCCTCTGAATCACTTGGGTCAATTATCATTGCTCGCAAACTTGAGCGCGAGGGAGTTTTCTTGAGTGAGAGAGCAATTAGGTATCACCTGAGAATAACAGATGAGCGTGGTTATACTCAGCCGACAGGTCGGGATGGTAGAATGATTACTCCAGAAGGGCGGCAGGAGGTCAAGGATGCATTAGCACCAGAACAACTTGGTTTTGTACGTGATAAACTCGAGATGTTAGCTTTCCAAACCACATTTGACCCCCGAAGGAGAACTGGCCAATTATCTATAAATACCTCTCTAATCGACAAGAATAATTTTAAAAAAGTAGTATCATCTATGAAGGATACGTTCAAGGCTGGAATATGTGTCAGTGATTTAGTGGCTACTGCGTCCGAAGGAGAAAAACTCGGTTCAGTGGTCGTGCCAAGTGGTAAAATTGGCTTGGCTACTGTTTGCAGCGTGGTAATAAATGGAGTGCTTCTGAAGGCAGGCGTGCCTACAGAATATAGGTTTGGAGGCTTGCTCGAGGTTAGAAATTCAAAGCCACGGCGCTTTGTGGCCATAATCGACTATCATGGAACATCCCTCGATCCCTCTGAGCAATTCATACGCGCCAACATGACTAGCGTTAGCGAAGCTGCAAAGACGGGGAATGGCAAGGTATTGGGCGTTTTTCGTACCATACCAGCACCAGCGAGGGAAATCGTCGAGGAGCAAATTGCTTTGCTCAAGGAAGCCGGCATCGGTGGGGTTTACGCTCTGGGCAATACGAGCGAGTCGATTTGTCATATTCCAATGGCTTTGAATCGGTTTGGTGTCATTCAACTCGGTGGTCTTAATCCGGTGGCGGCAGCTGTTGAGGCGGGAACTGAGATAGAAAACATAGCTGAGAGTGGGCTAATTGATTTTCAGCAGCTTCAACCTGTTTGGCAGCTCTAGGTCGAATATTCGATCCTATTACGGGTTCCGTTCTATGGTTTAAGTCGAACCGCAAGTTGAGAACGAACCTTTAAGATAACAGAAGCGGTTCTGTAACCCCCTTTGAACGAAAGTCCATAGTATTCTTCCACAACGCTTGAAGGTGACAAAATTGCATTTTGTCACCTTGTTCATATTTTGATAGTTGCTTAAGAAAGTAATAAAATCAGGTTGACAGCCTATCTAAAACACCAAAAGCCCTTTTCAGGGCTTTTGAGTATAACACCACACCTTAGATCCAATTGGCAATACTTTGTACGTAAGACCCGCCACACTCTTATAAATTCAGTTGACCAAAACGCTTCTCATAAAACAAGGTTTTAAAGACGAAAACCTATATCTGGAACGTCTCGTATATACCTAGCGATGAACTCTTTCTCAGGCATGTCTAGCTCTCGGGCAATATTTTCTATCTCTTTGTGTGTAACCAGTGGTCGGTAGCGGATGCAGCAAACACCGCAGCGGAAACAGTCAATAGCTGACAGGCTTTCGCCAGCCCTTGGTTCAGTCCCGCCTC
>SDBT01021042.1_pt1 | contig 10196 bp, 24 predicted proteins | sample 2277101 | NCBI WGS metagenome assembly SDBT01 (sample SAMN10404973, study PRJNA504765) | marine sediment metagenome | isolation source: marine sediment core GS10_PC15, 103 cmbsf | place: Arctic Ocean: Southern Knipovich Ridge | collected 2010
TGGGGACTTGTGGCGCACACACACTCCCAGACTACCAGAAACCGCATTATTAAATCAAAAACGCGGGTTTATATCTACCAGGAGCGATAACAGGCCAGAAAGGCGAGAGGTAAAGTGGTGTTGAAGCAAGTAGAATTGAATCAGACGTGCTTATAACACTGGGCGATTTGGGACGCTTTGGTGCGTTGCAGTGAGACTACAACTTATCCGTCTCAGGGTTCTCACCTTATTGACGGACTTGGCACTACAGTTCAAAGGTTAGCGCAGAAAAATATCCCCGGAGTGTGACTTGAACCCCTACTTTGCAATCACATAACAAGCAGGAGTTTATAGGTAATGCCTATCCAAAGGTGTACACCTTGACTTGGACGGATAACTACTCTCCAGGGACACTTTACTACGTTAACTACGCCTTGACAGTGCAGCTTTGACGTTGACAGTTTAAGTTAGTCCAAACACCATACCTATCTCGACTGAATAAACCCCTCAGACCGTAGACATTATGGTTCGTACAGAGTAACGATCGAATTCCTATACGCCTCTGTTTGAACTAACGTGACCCGAGCGCGCTTGACTTGCCACTGACTCACATGACATTTCCATGTCTAGCGCACCCGGACTATCAGCGCTATCCCGCACTTTATGCGCAGACTGATAACCCAGCGTCCTATACCGTTTCGTCGGCTACAGCGGGAACTACCGATAACATGACACAGACTCTCAGACCCGATAATTGCGGACTCCCCACAACATCAGACCCTACGGCAAGCCTGCCGTTTTTACCGGACGTACCCCATCTGCGACGGGTTTCGCGTAGTCTATACGCGCTCCCGCACTTATGGTACCTTGACGGTCCAATAACGACATCAAGACAGCGCTCGACTATGGTGCGCCTATAATGCAGGAAGTTATCCTGCGCCCTATAATGCTCGTCTAATTGCGCCCCAACGCGGGGCGCTCAAGAGGAACACTACTATCGGGCGTTCTTGCCCCAGTCCGAGAATGCCTTACGGGTCGCGCCGACTGTCTGCGCCTGTCCGAGAATCTTCCCGGCAATGACGGCAGCGTTATCGGAACCGAAACCCTTACCGGACGGTGGCGTGTATCCACCACCATTGTCGCGCATATCTTGCAAACGACCGATAAGGACATCGACTCGGGCGAGATGGTCCTGGCGCTCATCGACACCCAACGCCGCAATTGCGTTGACTAGCGACTTGAACTTCGCGCCACTCCCGTCAGCCCCATAAAGCGCTGCTACAGAGTCGAACTCCACGTCCGTAAACGTACTCTCACTGATTGCTGTCGACATAGGAAATCCCCTAGGTTGCGCCGACTAGCCACCAAACATCCGCCGTCCAGTAACTAGACGGCAAGACACCGAGTAATGTTTACTTATAGGTCTCGGGCCGTTCGGCCCGATATGTGTCTCGCCAGCGAATCGTCGCCAGCGAGTCGAATCCGTTCTACAACAAGTGTACGATATAATGTCAACCGATGCAAACGCTTATACTCATTTAGTGCCTTATAGGACCATTCCTATAATAATTCACAAAAAAGCGCATGAAGTGCACTATTATTGGCCACTTCCGATAAGAAACGAACAATTATTGGACCCCTTTGGTCCGTTTTTTGCTCGATTGGATCGTTTTTTTGGCGTATATTATCGGAAACTATGCAAGACCGATAAGGTAAGTTATGTTTCTCCGATAAATAATAGCCCTATAACCTGAAAGTCCGGCCTACAATGGTAAAAAAGCGGCTTTTTCGTGTATTATTGGCTAGGTACGCTAAGGTCTATGGTCTCTATAATGGGTGTGATAAGGTGGGGTGTTTTGCGCTTAGGAGCTTGTTATTATCGGCAACCTAGCGCTTGTTAGTCCCGATTACCGAATGGTCCGATAATCCGCAACGCACACAGTCCAATAACCGAATCCATGCCCACACGGCGCATAGTCCTATAACCAATTTGCAGAGAGGGTCCGATAATGTCCCTTTGCGCAAATGTTACCGGACCTAATGGTCCAAAAATATAGGACCAACACCCAGATGGGCGCTAGTCCTATAATCCCCACCAGTTATCGCTCTATGTCCCCATATGCGTCACAACATATCGGTCGTGCCTCTAGCCGTTCAATTCGTACTGTAAGCGCCGCTACTGTGTCCCATAACTGTATGATCTCATTCGGCACACCACATTCCGATAACACTCCGGTAGCGTCCTCTAACCTTTTGTCGCTTTGGGAACGAACCTTGGGATTCTCACGTTCGGGTCTATCATCATCGCCGTCCGATAACACATCCACCGTATGTCTAACCTCTTTCAATCTCGCTTCAATCTTCTCCAGTCTCACTTCAATCGCAGTCATGTCATCGCCCCTTGTTTTCGGGATCGTATTCGGTCCCTTTTGTTATGAGCCCTAGGCTCATTTATAGGAATACCAGAAAAACAGCACAATCCATCCGATAAGAAACGCCGCTATCGGAAGCCCACAAGCACAGCATACAAGGATCATTATCGGGCTACTCTCCTGCTTACCGGACCCCTGTTGCGACCCCTTATAGTCCCCATAATCCCCTAGTTCGTACATATCATATCTCCATTTTATGGGTCGTTAGACCCGTTATCGGGTCAAGAGCAGGACCAAGTAAGTACCGATAACCAACGTCTCAACAACTCGTATTCGCCACACGCTAGGCTCCTATAACATCGTCCAGATCGAACGCACATCCTTCAAGTGCAGCTTCAAGTTCTGGATCGTCGTCAGGGTCCGGTAGGTCATCTCGGTACACATCGTCAAGATCATGGTCCGATAGTTCGTGCTCGACCGAGAACATGAAGGAGTCGAATTCACGTCTGATAATCTCCATCTCGGCTTCGTCCGATAGTGCGTCTGCATTCTCTGCCGCGATAGCGTCCCATAATTGCTGAGTTTCCGTCGCGTGTTCGGTTCCGATACAGGTCAGGTCCGAAAAGTCGTTTCCGCCACAGTACATTACAGTCTCCCTTTAAGTCTGATAACTACCGGAGTGAACATCCGGTAACACTTTCCAACAATGAACACGATATAGTCTCATAACACTCACAGCATTCGTCCTCAGTTATCGGCCATGCGGCACACTGTCCTATAACATTCGTACAACCACAATGCGGACATTCGTACTCAGTCCGAAAATGTTCGTGTTCCGAGAACAAACCCCAATTCTCTCCACACGTGTGATAACCAAGATTCTCGATGTTCTGAAGCACTGCTTCATCCGTCTCATTATTGATACACATTGTTATCACTCCCTGTTCAAGTGGTACCGTACAGTTGTTATCGGCCAAGGTAGCTACGATGTTTGGCGTTGTTCAGTGATACTTTAACCATAGCAAGCGCGAGCAACACAACAATTGCAGCACCAGCGTACAAGAAAGTTACCATATCGGACATGCCAGCATCGATCGCGTTCTTGAGTAGGTCGGTTCCTGCGTTCATCGTTTCGTCCCTTTTCGTTTGAGGTTTCGTTCAATACTCTACACCTGAATGATAACATACGTTCGGGAAGATGCAAGGGATAAAAAAGAATAATTCGTACAATGTTTAGTCCGATAACTTTCTGGGGGGCGTCGATTGCGTCTTGAAGAAGAAGGTTGGTCCGATAATGTTTCCAAGGGGTCGGTGGGAAATACACGAAGTCCGATAACGTGGTTGGGTGGTCCACAACGCAGGGGGGTGCGCACTAAACTGGCCCCCATTTCAAAAACGCATTTAAAAAAATCGACGACTTGAAAAAAATGATCGAGCCCCAATTTCCTTCTTGACTTCTCAATTTGCGCGCCTAGAATACTTGATATGAAAGAGCACCCTAAATATCCGGGATATAAGTTTTACAAGAATGGAGACATATGGAGTTTCAGAAGATACAAAGTAGAAGGAAGAAAGGTAAAACCTCAGATTAACGCTAAGGGGTATTTATATGTTCATCTTTGGTCAATTATAAACAAAAAAAACAAGAGAGTTCGAGTCAATAGAATAATTTGTGAACTCTGGCATGGCCCTCCACCGACATCTAAGCATCATGCACGACATCTCAATGGCATTAAGACCGATAATAGTCCCGATAATCTAAGATGGGGCACGCCCAAAGAAAACGAGCAAGATCAGGTCAGGTTGGGAAAAAGGGCTTGCGGAGAAAAAATGGGCAGTGCCAAATTAACTGTTGCAGATGTACTTGAAATAAGATTTATATATCCCAACATGGGGCTTGCAGCTTTAGGAAGGATATTCGGAGTTACTGGTTCAGCTATTAAGGCTATTGTTAAGCATAGAACCTGGAGACATATACCTTGACTCCATCTATCAACGTGCCTACAATGAGGCGGCTAGCGCCACCTCGGAGATTAAAATGGACAACATATCAAAAATACTAATCTCAACAACAATAATATGCCTTTGGATAATGATATTCATACACGGACATGCCATAGGCGAGCTAAAGAAGAGTGTTGAGGCCCATACACTTTCTTGTCTAGCATCCGGGAATTAATATGAAAGATTTGAAATATAAACATCCAATCATTAAGGGATACGGGTATTCTACAATGCCAGAAGATAGGTGCCCAAGGTGCAGTAATAACTTTGTTTGGGTCAACGACACACTATATGATGGTATGAATAGATGTGACAATTGTGGAAATACTTGGGTGTTAGTAAAGAAAGAATGTTCGTTTTGCGACGGAAATGGTCGGGGAATATTATTGCCAGCACGAAGAAGAAATAATTTGTCAGTAGATTGTACTAAATGTAAGGGTAGGGGATGGTTAATGGAGATAAAAAATGATTAGTAAAAAAGAAGTAGATGGTATAAGAGAAGGATACTGCCCCAGTTGCGGTATGAACATAGAGTCAGATCACAATAACTGGGGTTGGTTTATATGCACCTCATCTAGATGTAAGTTTAAATGTTATGTGGATTCCTTTGAAATAGGAACAGTGTCTTTGGATTCAACCAGCCCTAAGTCTAGGATAATGAGAAGGATATAATGGATTACCACTTTGAAATATATTGGCAAGACGGTAAAAGTGAGCATTCAGAGGAATATGGACCCGAAGACTTTGATTATGCTCTTGTAGATTTTAACGATAGAATCAAAAGTGAGCCATACGTAGAATTAGCGATATGTTGGGGGAAACATCATCGTAGTGTAATGTTACAGAAGACTGAATGTATTCGTTGTGCAAAAGATAAAAGAGATGATTGTGGGGAATGCGGCGGTAAGGGGTGGTTTGCTAGTGGGGGACAAAAATGGTAATCGGTAATATTATTGTTCTGTCAATACGAAGATTTACCCGCAGCTATAAGAGATGTTAGAAGTCGCATCGAAGAGAAGGACAGTCTCTACACCATACCTGATGATTATTACTGCTTAGAATTTTTAGAAATTGTAGATGAAAGCACCAGAATATCGTTTGGTCACCCAGTAAAAAACCTTGGCAATCAGATAGAACAATTTATAGTCTCAATTCCCAAAGCAAAGTATGATCAATTAGTCAGAGATCAAAAATGGCTTTACGCATTAGAAGCTGGTGGAGTTAATAATTGGGAAGGTTACGATTTAGCCAGGAGTATTGCTTATGAGGATCCAAATTGATAAGGTGTATTAATTATGCAAACCCTCGCCGCCATACTCTTCTTCGTCCTGCTCCTGATTTTATTAAAAAATGAAGAGATAAGAATAGACGGAATACTGTAGAACAAATAAAGAAATTACAAGAGATGGTAAAGGAGGTAGACCCAGATGATAGATAAAAAGTATTACACAACAGTGAATTGTCACGACGGAAGCACATGGCAACATATTGCGGAGCATAGGATTTACGACGAGCACGGGGAGGAAGAGGGCGAAAATTTTTCAAGCTGGATGTCTTTTACACATGCTCCATCTGGCTATCCAGTTGTTGCTGTAGAATATTACGAAGAATGGCTTGAGAGTGATGCGAGAAAAGAGGGCAAGGACTATGATCCATGCGCCCATATGAGAGACTTGGTATTAGGCACTCACTATCAAAAGGATGGGGAAACTTACTTACTTAAGATTATGGGTTGTCGCAATCATAGATGTTGTAATATTAAAACCGGTAAAGAAATTATGGTTACTACGTCTGCACTAAAGGATGATTACGAAAATTTAGGGGTGGAGTTTGCAAAGCCAGTGGTTGGTTGGGAATACGAGATTAGATGTTATAACGAAAGAGTGTATCCGGCATTGAGCAAAGAGTATGCGCCAGACAAGATAAGGGTATTATCTATTGAAGAAGACGCTGAAGAACCAACTTTAAACCGGGTTACTGTGATGGATTTAGAGACAGGGTGCGAATCGGATATGTGGCAAAGGACTTTTGAAGTAGAATACAATGAGCAGTAGAACATTGACATGTATAGTATTTACCATAGTTATCATCTCAGTTACATTAGGTTGTATGGGGTACTATCATTACTATTCAAATAGATGTATAGTATCACAACCCCGTGAATGTGCCGGGGGATGGATACATACCAATAGACCTATATTTGGGTCTAGAACACACGATTACTATATTAAGTATAGGGGCCAGACGCAAAAATCACATGAGGTATGCTTTGTGGTCAAGCAGGTTACCGAGAGTGAGTACGAAAGGTTGATGTATCGTGGAAGTTAATATTTTATTGAAATTTGAAGTTGATTCAGACCAATTTGTTCAATCTGACAAGGATTTAAAAACGATACTGAGACATCTCGTAGCGGGAGATTTGGGTAAGATATTATCACCAGGAAAAAATATACAGTTAATTTCGTCTGCCGTGGTTAATGTTGATAAAGAGTTTGGTACTATATTTATAGAAAATTCACAAGCTGTAAGAGACATAAATGATTAAAAAAGAAATACCAGGACTCCCAGGATACTTCGCAGATGACCAAGGACATATTTGGCATTACAAGAAACGATTGGCGTCCGTTCGAAATGGCACCGGTTATCAGAAGGTTAACATAAAATATACTAGTTACTACGTCCAGAGACTTGTGTGTCTGGCATTCTACGGACCTACTCCTGAGTGTAAGTCAATATGTATTAGAGAGGCACCACGACAACAATCCAAGCGTATTGTTAATAGTCAGTATTTAAGATGGGGTAACAGATCAGAAATTAAACGGAAAAAATATAAGTTTTTGACTAGAAAAGATGCTGCAAGAATTAGAATGTTGCATAGCAGATATGGTAAAACTGGAGTTGAATTAGCTGCCAGATATGGCGTCACTCAACCCACTATCTCTAATATAATCACCGGAAAAACTTTTAAAATAACGGCTAAGCCACGAGGACGTAAAGTTAATTATAAGGGTGTACACTGGCATAAACGCCGTAGAAAATGGTGTGTTGAAAGAACGATCAAAGGAGTGAAAAAGAGGCTTGGATATTTTTCGTTTATTGGGGATGCCGTTAAGGCTTATAACCAAGCAGGATTAACACAAGGTGACTAAAATCAATAATTGGCTTCTAAAATGTGACACCTGTGGAAATCTCATGGAGGTGGAAGTCCGTATGTTCTATCAGTATGAAGAGGTAAACGAGAGAATGGTTGTGCCCAAAAAGAATGAGCACTTTTGCGATAAGTGTTTTGTAGACTGGGTTGCGTCTCAGGAGAGTGAATAATGGATACTATGACAACAGAAGATGTTAAAAGAACTATTGACGAAGTTTGTGCAGCAATTCTATTGTCTGGTGGGGCTAAAATATACCCTGCCGATATAGAACAAATGCGTTTTTGGGATCTTTTAAAGTTAATGTATCCAAATGGGGTTAGATTGAAAGTGGAGCTAAGGGATTAGTCCATAATAACATTATTGTATCTCCAAACAATACGCTACGTTAAAAGACACTTCGGTATCCGTAGTTAAATCATTGTAGATAACTCTACTGCAAGGATTCAATATCTTTTGCTGACCAGCATCGAACACTACAGCATGTCCTCCCCCAAGTTCAACTACCGTAGGATCAATTGAGGTCAATGTCAAGATACAATGATGGTCCATATTTTCCAGTCCCTTAAACTGTATCCATTCACTGTCCAATTTAAACAAAGATAGGAGAATACCCCTTGTTTCTTCATGATAGAAACCAATGTTACCATCGATGCCATTTCTACCATTCAATTGATACCTAATCTCTTTGCGTTTGTCCCATAGTAATTGTCTAAGTTCAAAGTATTCCATTCTTGCAATCATAGCTACGCAAGCTATTGTGCAGCCCTTTGCGTCCAATTGTTCTATACGTTTGAGTTCTTTCATCCTAGTATTTCTCTAAAAATGTTACTATCCAACCAAGATCATAAAAGGTATGTATAATAAGCCCTATTCCTATTGATACTATAACAACACCTATTGCTACTAGTGTAATGCTACCACCAACCTTTAGTTCTGAATTGATTAATCCTAGTCCTAACAACAATGCTGTCAACCCTAATATCACAAACATTTTTATCTCCTAGTTAAAGATAGAATCGAAAATATCAGTTTGTTGTTTCTTCAGGTGCTCATCAACATCTCTAACTTCAACTATTTCATCTTCGCCAAACCAAAACTTTATGTGGTCCAACAATATATTAGGATTACTCCAGAAACAATGTATTTTTGATATTATGAGGCACGACAAACATATTGCGGATCCATCCAGGAACTCTTCAAAATTTTTGTAATCATAATCTTGGTTTTGTATGTGGTATGCCCCAGATGATCCACAATTATATGGACATTTAAAGGTCGCAAAAAGGTGCATATCATTTGCTTTTTTGTTAATTTCTGAGATTGTCATCGGAATATATTCCTAAAAATATCATCCCTTTTGCTGTCTAGCTTCCGATCAACATCTACCGGCATCGTTAACTCAGGTTCGATAACACGGAACCATTTTTCTATTTCAATCAATAACGTAGTTTTTAAAGTATAGCCTAGGATCCAGAATCGAGTTACAAAATCAATTGCCCTACATTGCTTGCAAGTTATTTTAGCATTAAAAAAGTCGTCAAAGGTATCGTAATTTATAGCAAGATCTATATATAATCCGTAACATTGAAAACACTTCGGGCATCCCCATTTTGTTGGTCCAAATATTCTTGTTATCTTGTTGTAAATTTCTTGATTGGTCATACCTTATTATACTCGTTCCAGCAGCTTTTTCAACTTTTTCCTTAAAGAATTTGACATTTTTTGTTTAGATGCCTACGATACTGCATGATGGTTATAGATAGGGACGTATTCTAATGAGATGGTACTGGAAAAAAGTGAAAAAAACTTATGGGACGATGTTCCCGTCGTATCAATATATCATCTACGATGATAATAATGAAGAAGTAGGATATGTTTACCAAGAAGAGTGGGCAGAGGAAATTGTGTTTTGCGTGAATAGAGTTTTAGCGGAGCGCATATGATGAGTGAATACATGGCAGACTGTAATGCTAGATAGATTGCTATATTATGCCAAACGAGCAGAAGCAGCTAAGGGAGTTATATACACAGGTTGTATCGATAATGAAGAACGAATAAGGATGCTAGACCAGGAAATGAAGGATCTTAGGTGCGCGGTTGATATTATTAGATTAGCTCGGTGCTCCGTTACGTCTGGTCATTTTGAGGAAGCACTTGATGAACTTTACAAAGAATTGGAAAGGGTGGGTTTACTCGATGGATGAAGATACTAAAAATAAACTTAAAGAAATTTTTGATTATTTGTTAGTTTGTAATGTTTGTGGTGTAGGTCTTATTATAGATAGATTATGGACCAAAGACAAGGAACTGGTTATATTATGTACCAGATGTAGATCTAATTGGGCTTTTCAGATACAATAAAAAGAAGGACGTGTTTTATGAAAATTATAGCACTAGAAGCTGAAAATGTTAAACATCTAAAGGTTGTTAATATTGAACCAGACGGTTCTTTAGTGGTTATTGGTGGCGATAATGCTGCCGGAAAAACCTGCGTTTTAGACTCAATTGAATACGCCTTAAACGGGGCTGGTTCTATCCCAACGAAGCCGATTAGGTCTGGGCAGAAAAAGGCTCGCGTTGTTCTTGACCTAGACGAGATTGTAGTTACACGTACTTTTACGGAGAAGGGTACTAGTCTAACTGTAAAAAATAAAGATGGAGCGACATTCGCGTCTCCCCAATCTATGTT
>SDBT01021043.1_pt1 | contig 10196 bp, 7 predicted proteins | sample 2277101 | NCBI WGS metagenome assembly SDBT01 (sample SAMN10404973, study PRJNA504765) | marine sediment metagenome | isolation source: marine sediment core GS10_PC15, 103 cmbsf | place: Arctic Ocean: Southern Knipovich Ridge | collected 2010
GTGGCCAAAGATACTGAGCCACGGCTAGCGGCTGAAGGTTACATCGTATGTTCAAACGCTTCCGCCCATCGAATGGGGGACGACATTCCCCTACTTATACCGGAGATCAATGCGGATCACGTGGCTCTTCTAAATCGCCAGCGCGATCACCGCGGCTGGTCAGGATTGTTGGTCACGAGCCCGAACTGCGCGGCTACGGGAATTGCCTTTCCGCTCAAAGCCTTGAACGATGCCTTTGGGGTCATCCAAGTCCATGCAGTGACGATGCAGGCCATAAGCGGTGCCGGCTATCCTGGCATATCGTCGATGGACCAATATGACAACGTTGTCCCATTCATCTCAGGCGAGGAAGTGAAGATCGAGCAGGAAACAAGAAAGCTACTCGGGGAACTTGGCGAGCAAGGAATTAAACCTGCTGGCATACAAGTCAGTGCTCAGGCAAACCGAGTGCCGGTGATGGATGGACACTTAGCGGCGCTCTCGATCGCGCTGAAACACGTTCCAGCCTTGAAGGAGATCGAGGCTGCTTTGTCTGCCTTCCGGGGGATGGATCAGCTTCCCAGCGCCCCAACCCACCCGATGATCGTGCGATCGGAGGAGAACCGCCCACAGCCGCGCCTTGATCGCGATGCTGAGAACGGCATGGCAATATCAGTAGGAAGGGTGCAGCCTTGCGCTGTACTCGACATTCGGATGGTCTCCTTGGTCCATAACACACTGAGAGGCGCAGCCAGCGGGGCATTGCTAAACGCAGAGTTGCTGGTGCTTGAGGGCTTTCTTGGCGAGGCGGCCAAGCAGAAGGTATTCGCTTAATCCAGGATTCGAGAGCTGTCGAGGGAGTTAATCCATCAATCCCAGCGATGCCTTGGATAGGATCCTAAGATTCGAAAAAAGCTCGCCCTGGCTTCGAGTTCATCCAGCGCCTCGGCCACATCTTTCAGCCGGGCCGCTCCGGCGAGGTCCATATAGAAAATGTATTCCCCGGGCTTACCAACAAGCGGCCGCGATTCGATTTTCGTTAGATCAATCCCGCGGTTGGCGAAAGATGACAAGGCCTCGTACAGAGCCCCAGGGCGATTATCGAGGGTGAAGACAATGGAGGTCTTTGCTTCAGCGCCGGGGTCACTAGTTTCAGTTCCGAGAACCAAGAAGCGAGTAAAGTTGGCCGGATCGTCTTCAATTCCCTCAGCAACAACGCGCATCCCATAAACTTCGGCCGCTCTCCGCGATGCAATTGCCGCAGCATCTCTTTCTTCGCCTTCCGAAATAATGCGGGCGCTGCCGGCGGTGTCGTAGCTTGGCACGATCTCTGCTGCCGGGAGACTTGCTAGAAACCGCTCACATTGGGCCAAAGCCTGTGGATGCGACATCACGCGGCGAATCTCAGGCAGCTCCACACCCGGCAAAGCCAGCAGACAGTGCTCGATGCGATGCAGATATTCCGCGGTGATGCTCAGATCATTTCGAAGCAGCAAATCATAGTTCCGGTGAATACTGCCCGCGAGCGAATTTTCAATGGGTATAAGACCGAAATCGGCATTGCCATCACCTACGGACTGAAAGACGGCTTCGAAGCTAACGCAAGGCAGTGTCTCGACATGCTCCCCGTAAATCGCCAGGGCGGCGGCTTCGCTGTAGGCGCCCAATTCCCCTTGAAACGCAATCATCAGGCCTCGACAGGTTCATCCACCTTCACGGGATCCAGCCACTCAGCAGAACGTTCACCTTCGCCTCGCACGACCTCAAAGAATGCTTTCTGGATCGCTTGAGTTGCGGGACCCCTACCACCTTCGCCAATAATGCGAAAATCGAGCTCGCTAACCGGGGTCACCTCTGCCGCGGTTCCGCACACAAATACTTCGTCGGCGATATAAATTTGATCGCGTGATATCGGCTCCTCAACAACGGTGTACCCAAGATCTTTGGCCAACGTAATAACCGAGTCGCGAGTGATTCCCTCGAGGATTGTGGCACGTGGCGGCGTATAAATCACTTCCTCACGCACGAGGAACAAGTTCTCTCCGCTGCATTCGGCCACAAAACCTTGAGGATCTAACATGACTGCCTCGTCAAATCCTGAGCGCTTGGCGAGGGTTTTCGCCATAACTGAGTTGGCGTAATTGGCCGTGATCTTGGCCTTGGTCATGGAAACATTCGGGTGATGGCGGGTGAAAGAGGACACCGTCATCTTGACACCTTTCTCCAGTGCCTCCTCGCCTAGATAGGCCCCCCACTCCCAAACTGCGATGCCTACAGAGGAGCGCTGATCATCAAGATTCAAACCAAGGGGACCTCCCCCCATGTACATAAGCGGCCGCACATAGCAGGCTCTAAATTCATTGGCTAGGATTGTTGCATGAACCGCCTCGCGTAACGCCGGCAGTTCGTACCCGAACTCTTGCAAACCAAAAATGCGGATCGAATCGAGAAAACGCTCGAGATGATCAACAAGGCGAAAGACTGCCGGCCCACTGGGCGTTTCATAACACCGAATCCCTTCAAAGACCCCTAGCCCATAGTGAAGGGCCGGCGCCATGAAGTGAACTGTCGCCTCATCATAGGGCACCATATTTCCGTCCATCCAGATATAGTTCGCCTTTGCTCCCATGTGTGAGCTCCTCTATTAGTTGACGCGCTGAAGCTTACGGTTTCTTCCTAGGCTGAGCCCGTGGTTTTCGCAAGCATTTTGAGCTGGTCAATCACTTCGCCGCCCATCTCTTCGGTCGTTATGGAATCCTTCGTAGTGAGATCGGCGGTCCTTGTGCCGCCTGCGATTGCCTGCTCAACCGCATTTTCCACTGCTTCCGCCTCGGATTTCAGCTGGAGTGAATGCCGCAGCAACATCGCCACGCTCAAAATTGTCCCCAATGGATTGGCAATGCCCTTTCCCGCGATGTCGGGCGCGGATCCATGGATCGGTTCGTAGACTCCCAAGGTGTCATTTCCGATTGAAGCGCTCGGCAACATTCCGAGTGAACCTACTAAGACGGAAGCCTCATCGCTGAGAATGTCGCCAAACATATTCTCGGTAACTAAAACATCAAATTGGCGGGGATTGGCAATGAGTCGCATGGCCGTCGCATCTACAAGCTGGTGCTCCAGGCGGACCTTTGGGAACCCACCAGCCTCCTCCTCCGCTACCTGCCGCCATAATCGTGAAGAATCGAGCACGTTGGCCTTGTCCACGGAGGTCAAGATCCCTCGCCGTCCCTCAGCAAGTTGAAAGGCTAAGCGGACCACCCGACGAATCTCTTCCTCACTGTATTCCAATGTGTCGACCGCTCGGCGGCGACCATCTGTCTTCTCCAGCAGTCGCGGTTTTCCGAAGTAAAGCCCTCCCGTTAGTTCGCGTACGATAAGGATGTCCACCCCTGCCACAAGTTCCGACCGCAGCGGAGAAGCATCCACAAGCTCAGGGAGCAAACGAACCGGACGTAGGTTGGCATAAAGCTCCAGGCCTTTTCGAAGACGAAGCAGGCCCTGCTCGGGCCGAACTTTGGCCTCCGGATCATCCCATTTCGGACCGCCCACCGCGCCTAGTAAAACGGCTGCTGATGTCCGGCAGGCCTCAAGCGTCTGGGCGGGTAGCGGATCGCCTACCTCATCGATCGCGACCCCTCCAATGGGCCGCTCCTCGAATTCAAACCGGTGGCCAAATGAAACTGCCACCGATTCCAACACTTTGCGTCCTTCATCTACGACTTCCGGGCCGATACCGTCACCCGGAAGCAATACTATTTTGGCTTCCATGAATACCATTTATCCCCGAAGATGCGATAAGACGGTTTTGGGGCGGTTCCTAATGACTGCACGATCTTGCGCGCGACGATCTGTACTCGCCCCGCGGTCCTCGTACAACAGGCAAGCTCTATGCTTTGTGCATTCAATTAGCCAGCGCCAACCCATAGTCGATGCTGTCGGTCAGCGCCTGCCAGGAAGCCTCGATGATGTTCGGTGAGGCTCCGACTGTGCTCCATTCTTGGTTTCCATTGCGGCTGTCGATGAGCACGCGAGTGGTTGCCGCGGTTCCGTTTTGGCCATCCACGATCCGCACCTTATAGTCGACCAATTGAAACGAATTCACCTCGGGATAAATCGGTGTAAGGGCCTTGCGTAGCGCAGCGTCGAGCGCGTTAACCGGTCCATTTCCCTCGGCTGCGGTGTGGATCACTTCTCCCTCCACGTTTACTTTAACTGTTGCCTCCGCGAAGGTACCTCGACCGTCCCGATTTTCGACCACCACTGCGTAGTCAATCAACTCAAAGGGAGCTACATAGTCATCGGATTGACGTTTCAAGAGCATAACGACGGAGGCCTCTGCAGCCTCAAATGAGAATCCTTGTGCTTCCAACTCCTTTAGCCGATTAAGCACTTCCGGCATGTCAACACTTTCGTCCAGCTGGAGGCCGAGCTCTTCCGCCTTGCTTAATAGATTCCCGCGGCCGGAAAGCTCGCTCACAACAACCCGCATATTATTTCCCACTCTGGTCGGATCGATGTGCTGATAGGAATCCGCGTTACGGCGCATGGCGGCCACATGGATGCCCCCTTTGTGGGCGAATGCACTGGTTCCGACATACGCCATATGTTCATCCTGCGGCAGATTGGCTACATCCGATACGAACCGCGAGACTTCTGAAAGCTCACCAAGTTTTCCGTCGGGCAGGCACTGCAAGTCCATCTTTAGCTCGAGATCAGGGATGATTGCGCATAAATTCGCATTGCCACATCGCTCGCCGTACCCATTAATAGTGCCCTGGACATGGATCGCGCCGACTTGGACTGCGGCGAGGCTATTCGCAACCCCGCACTCCGAGTCATTGTGGGTGTGGATTCCGACTGGGTAAGCTATTTCTTCAAGGACCTCACCAACGATCCGCTTGACCTCCCAGGGCATAGACCCGCCATTGGTGTCACAGAGCACTACGATTTCCGCACCCCCCTCAATGGCCGCTCTCAACGTATCGACCGCGTAGGCGGGATCGTCCTTGTAGCCATCAAAGAAATGCTCCGCGTCGTATATGACGCGTCGGTCCTGCGACCTCAGGAACGCCACACTCTCTCCGATCATCAACAGGTTTTGCTCCCGAGTAGTCCTCAGCACTTCAGTCACATGAAGAGTCGAAGACTTGCCAACAACAGTACAGACCAGAGTCTGGGCATCCAGGAGGGCTCTAAGGTTGGGATCCGCTTCGGGCGCATTGCCGGCGCGCCGGGTTGAGCCGAAGGCGGCAATCTGCGCGGTCTCCCATGCCATCTCTTTGGCGCGATCAAAGAATTCAGCATCCTTGGGATTTGAACCTGGCCAACCTCCTTCGATGAAAGCAACTCCGAGACGGTCCAGCTTGGAGGCGATACGCAGCTTGTCATCGCAGGATAGCGAGATCCCTTCCCGCTGGGTGCCATCTCTTAGCGTCGTGTCATAAATTTGAATCGATTCAGAAATCATTATGGCTGGCCTCGTAAGCCGAAATTTTCTCTTCCATCGAGAGTAGGTATCCAAGTTGGTCAACCCCTTCTAGGAGGGAGAGTTTGGCAAAGGGATCCATGGGAAAGCTCGCCACATGTCCGTTTCCTAACGAAACCGTTTGCGAAGCAAGATCGATGGTAACTTCGGTATGCGGATCTCGGTCCACCAACCCGAAGAGCTCGGTATGTACCTCCGTGTCGACGATGACCGGAAGCAATCCATTCTTCAGTGAGTTATTGAGGAAGATATCGGCATAGGAAGTGGAGATCACGGCCCGCACGCCCCAATCCAATAGCGCCCATGGCGCATGTTCGCGTGAGGAGCCGCAGCCGAAATTGCTACCAGCAAGTAGGATCTGGGCGCCTTTGACCTCCGGTTTATTGAGCACGAACACGGGATTGGGTGAGCCGTCCGGCAATTTTCGCCAATCTTCGAAGAGGTGATCTCCAAGTCCCTTTTTGTCGATCACAGTCAAAAAGCGGGCCGGTATGATTTGATCGGTATCGACATCCTTATCCGCCAGCGGAATCAGGTGCGATGTAAGTTTGCTGAATTTCTCCATCTGCGCCTACAGCAACGTCCTGGGGTCTGTAATTTTTCCCATAACGGCCGAAGCTGCTGCCGTAAGAGGTGAAGCCAGAAAAGACCGTCCGCCTTTGCCTTGCCGACCTTCATAGTTCCGATTGCTTGTGCTCACCCCGTATTGCCCCACTTCAAGCTCATCACCATTCATGGCCAGGCACATTGAGCAGCCCGCCTCGCGCCACTCGGCTCCCGCGTTGAGAAAAATCTCGTGGAGGCCTTCTTCCTCTGCCTGTCGCTTGACGGATTGCGATCCAGGCACCACCAACATACGGAGCCCATCCGCCACCGTACGACCGTCAAGAATTCCCGCGGCCAATCGTAGATCCGTGATGCGGGAGTTGGTGCAGGAACCGATGAATACCACATCGATCTCATGTCCCAGCAGCCTTTGTCCCGGCTCCAAATCCATATACCGCAAGGCTTTTTCGACCGAGTGTCGTTGGTCGACGTCAGGGATGTCCTCCAGGTTGGGGATGTGATCGCTGAGTGGCATTCCCATGGAGGGATTGGTGCCATAGGTGATCATCGGCTCCAGTGCCCCCGCATCAAAAGTGACTGTCCGATCATACGCTGCACCATCGTCTGTGGTGACCTGGCGCCAGTTTTCTAGCGCCGCATCCCAAGCATGCTCACGGGGTGCGTATTCGCGGCCAGCCAGGTACTCGAAAGTGGTGTCGTCGGGTGCAACCATCCCCGCACGCGCGCCCGCCTCAATCGACATATTACAAACCGTCATCCGCTGTTCCATGTCGAGGGCCCGAATTGCGGGACCGGTGTACTCGATCACATGACCGTTGCCTCCGTCCACGCCGACCTTGGCCATCACCCCTAAGATGATGTCCTTGGCGGTCACTCCCGGACCCATCTTTCCCTCCACTCGCACTTCGAATGATTTCGGTTTGGCTTGCAACAAGCACTGGGAAGCCAACACGTGCTCGACTTCGCTCGTACCGATCCCGAAGGCCAACGCGCCGAATGCACCATGGGTCGAGGTGTGACTATCTCCGCAGACGATCATCATGCCCGGTTGAGTCAGTCCCAGCTCCGCACCGATTATGTGAACGATGCCTCGGCGATCGGAATCCAGGTCAAATAGCGTGACGCCAAATTCCGCACAATTCTTCCCAAGCTGCCTGACTTGTGCGGCAGCCATCTGATCCACCAAATTGAGGTCAAGCGCCAACGTCGGCGTTGAGTGGTCCATGGTTGCGAAGGTCTTGTCCGGCCTGCGCACTTGCCTGCCGGCCGCCCTTAGTCCGGAGAACGCTTGAGGGGAAGTGACCTCATGAATCAAATGCAGGTCGATATAGAGCACTGCCGGGCTATCCGGCTCCTCTATCACCACATGGCTGTCCCAAATCTTGGAGAGCATGGTGCGGGGTAAGTTATTTGAATGGCTCATGAATCGTCAGGATTTCCTCGGATGAAAGGGGCGATTCGCGCGCCCAAGAATGGATGGTGCGTAGCTATTTGGAAGCCCCGGCAGAAACCGATGGTTCGACATTTGCGGTCGTTCCGACCCGCGCTGCAGTCGCTACTTCGCCTCGATCCCCCGTCTCCGCAATCAGTTTGTTCAGCGCAGACAGGTAGGCCTTGGCGCTGGCTACGATAATGTCTGTATCGGCTCCGTACCCGCCATAGGTTCGGAGGCGGGAGGTTTCTCGTTGAGCGTTCGGTGCGACCGGCGCGTCCTCCCCTTGGATGCGAACGGTAACCTCTCCTTGTGCATCAATACCCTCGGTAACCGCATGCACGGAAAATTCAAGCAGAGTGTTTGGCGCTTCGACGACTGCGTCAATCGCCTTATAAGCCGCGTCCACGGGTCCTGTGCCTACGGCGGCCTCGACGAATTGCGTGTCCTCAGGCCCAGAGAGCCGCACGGTGGCCGTCGGCAGGCCCATGGTTCCACAGGATACTTGCAGCCCATCTAGGGCGAAGACTTCGGGAGGTTGGTAGAGTTCATCTGCCAGCAGTGCTTGCAGGTCGGCGTCTGTGATGACCTTCTTTTTGTCCGCCAATGACTTGAAGCGCTGAAACGCGCGCATAAGTTCATCGTCTTCAAGCTCGTACCCCAGCTCGCCAAGCCGTACCTTGAAGGCATGCCGCCCGGAATGTTTGCCGAGTACCAGCGTGCTCTGAGCAAGGCCGACAGTCTCAGGCCGCATGATTTCGTAGGTGAGTTCGTTCTTCAGCATTCCATCCTGGTGTATGCCGGCCTCATGGGCAAAGGCATTCGCCCCCACAATGGCTTTGTTGGGGGGGACCAGGATGCCTGTGTAATTGCTCACCAGTTTGCTAATTCGACTTATTTGAGTCGTATCAATTTGGGTTGAAAGGGAGTAGACATGCTTTCGTGTGTGTAGCGCCATCACCACTTCCTCAAGGGAAGTGTTCCCGGCTCGCTCTCCGATTCCATTGATCGTGACTTCCGCCTGCCTGGCACCGGCCTGGATGCCGGCCAGAGTATTGGCCGTCGCTAATCCCAGATCGTCGTGGCAATGCACGGAGAGGATCACGTCCGCGACGCCCGGTACATATTCGAAAATCCCCGCGATCAGGTCCCCAAACTCCTTCGGTGTCGTGTAGCCCACCGTGTCCGGGATATTTAGTGTTGTCGCCCCCGCCTTTATGGCCTGCTCTAAGACCACATGCAAAAAATCGGGATCGCTTCGACCGGCGTCCTCCGGGCTAAATTCGACATCCTCACAAAGTGAACGGGCGTACCGGACCATCTCGATTACCCGCTCGATCACCTCTTCAGGATCCATGCGAAGTTTGTGTTTCATGTGAATCTCTGAGGTCGCGAGAAACGTATGAATTCGAGGCTGAGCCGCAGGCTCGACCGCCCTCCAGGCTGCGTCGATGTCTGCCTTATGAGCTCGAGCCAGGCCGCAAATGATGGGAGGTTGATCCTGTTGGCCCACCTCTTCCGCGATGCGGCGCACGGCATTGAGATCGCCGGGCGAGGCAGCGGGAAATCCAGCTTCAATAACATCTACACCCAGCCGATACAGCGCGCGAGCTACCTCCAGCTTCTCGCTGGAGGTCATCGTTGCCCCGGGCGATTGCTCGCCATCGCGCAGCGTGGTATCAAAAATTTGAACTTGGTCCATTCCGCGGCTACCCTCCCCTCTCATCAGTCTCCTGGTTTCACCGTCACCGGATCGAGAAACGGCATCATTTGACGTAATTCGGCCCCGACTTCTTCGATCGGATGTTGCTGCTCCTTCTTTCGTTGTTCCTCAAACCAGGGCCGACCTCGCTCGTTTTCGGCGATCCACGCGTTTGCGTACGTGCCGTCTTGGATCTCGCGGAGCATTTGCTTCATCTCGCCTAAAGTATCTTCAGTGACGATGCGCGGTCCGCCCGTGTAGTCTCCGTGCTCGGCAGTCTCGCTAACCGAGTAACGCATATAGTTCAGACCGCCACGATACATCAGGTCCACGATCAATTTAAGCTCGTGCAGGCACTCAAAATACGCTATCTCAGGCTGGTACCCGGCCTTGACCAGCACTTCAAATCCGGCCTTGACTAGCGCACTCACTCCACCACAGAGCACGGCTTGCTCGCCGAATAGATCGGTCTCCGTCTCTTCGGCAAAGGTGGTCTCGATAACCCCTGCCCGCGTGGCTCCAACACCTTTAGCGTAGGCGAGCGCAAGCGCTTTGGCATTTCCGCTTGGGTCTTGATGAACTGCCAGCAGCGCCGGCGTGCCCTCTCCAGCCTGAAAAGTCTCACGCACTCGGTGGCCGGGCGCCTTGGGCGCCACCATACTCACGTCCACCTCTTCTGGTGGCTCGATCGTGCCAAAACGAATGTTGAAGCCATGGCTGAACATCAAGGTTTTCGTGGGGTCAAGGTTGGGCGCGATATTCTGCTTGAATATCTCGGGCTGCGAAGTGTCGGGAGCCAACATCATGATCACGTCGGCCCACTTGGCAACCGCGGACGAAGTGTCCACTGTCAATCCTTCCGCCTCAGCTGCAGCGCGGCTCTTGCTATTCGGGCGCAATCCGACCCGAACCTCGACTTCGCTGTCGCGTAGATTCAACGCATGTGCGTGCCCCTGCGAGCCGTAACCAATAACGGCGACCTTTTTTGCCTGGATCAGGCCCAGATCCGCGTCTTGATCGTAGTAGAT
>SDBT01021044.1_pt1 | contig 10195 bp, 8 predicted proteins | sample 2277101 | NCBI WGS metagenome assembly SDBT01 (sample SAMN10404973, study PRJNA504765) | marine sediment metagenome | isolation source: marine sediment core GS10_PC15, 103 cmbsf | place: Arctic Ocean: Southern Knipovich Ridge | collected 2010
ATTTAATTCTCTGTATTCTTCTAATGCACCTTGTTTCTCAAGTATTTTTAACGAATCTGCTCTTTTTTTCACTAATTCATCTAATTTTAATTCTTGGGAATCAATATCTCTTTCAATTTTTTCAATCTCATGTTTCAAATAATCCCTTCTATTGCTTATAACTTGCTTATGAAAATCAACCACTTCATTTAGCTTTACTTCCAAATTATCCGGGAATAATAATCCAGCTTGTTCATAAATCTTTTTAACATTTTCTATCGGAACATCGTTTTCATTAGAAATATTGTAATAATATGCTTTTAATATCTGTTTATCCAATATAGTCTGGTTTGTAATTTTGTGAATTTCTTCAGTTAATTGATTTGCCTTTTCTTCTATTTCATGATATTGTCTATGAACCTTAAAGTTTTTTAATTCAGTTTCAAATCCAAATATTTTTTCTTCTAATCCTATTTTTTCAGCTTGTAGCTCACCTAAGCTTCCAAAATATCCTGAGAGCAAACCTTCCTTGGATGCTTTTTTTAAATCCTTTAAAGATTTTCCCTCATCCTTAGAAATTTGAAATTCAGATGCATATTCACAATTTAATCCAAGCAAATAAGCATTATTTACTTGGATGTCCCATTCTTTCTGTTGAGAATAATGTTTAAACGGAGAGTAAAATGCGCCTACCCCACGTCTTATAAAATAGGAAATCAAACTACGGAATGTTGGTAAATATTTTTTTTGTGACATTTCAATAGGAATGTCAAACATTAAATATCCCAATACATTATTCCAATCAGGTACCTTCATGTAATTTCCATCTATTTCGTACTCGGGTTTTATAACCCAATCAGAAAAATCTCCTTCAATTTTTACCTTAAATGGATTTGAAGTATTTCTATAAATAGAAAATTCTTTGTTATCCAAAGTTAAATCTAATATAAACGTCCAATTCGCAAGTTCTTTACATGCTAATGTTGAATCTTTTCTTAGGGAAGAACCTAAACAGAAATGTATTATTTCGATTAATGTTGTTTTACCTAATCCATTCCTTGAATCCTTTTCCGAAGAATCTTTAGTCCTATCTGCAAGAATAATATTATAACCCTCTTTAAAATTTACTGTTTTAAAAGATGGATGATTACTTCTAATGGCTTTTATCATTTTCTCACCTTCTTTATTACACCATCATCAAATACCACTACTCTCAGCATATAAAGAAAATCCAATGTTAAAACAAATTTACCGAAAGTGTTTATCTCTTTATAAGTTCGCACTCTTTCCCACAAAGAAGATATAGTCTGTGGCATATTTAGTTCAGAAAGTATTTTACTTCCCGTTCCTATCAATGAATATTTGAGAGTTATTGTTTTATCAGGAATAATCATTTTTCAAACACCTCACAAATCTCGAAGAAATAAGTTAATACTGTAAGACCTGCTGCTTGTTCTTTTGAATCACTTGAACCTCTATATGCAAATTCCAACAAAGCATAGAAAAGAGCATCTTCATTTAAATTTTGTTTTTTTAGATCGTTATATTCAATAACAAATCTACTTCGTAATCTTTCTGAAAATTGAGGATCAGGATTTTTGTTTAAATATTCTTTTACTTGCTGAACGCCAATCATGCCTTTCGTAATCAAATTACCAATATCACTTGTTAAATGATTTTTCTTGATCTTCTTTCCAGGAGGAATGATTTTTAGTTCCTCATCAACATCAAGTTTATAATTTGGTTCGGAAATTATATATCTTGTAATAACCTCCAATTCAGCAAAAGTAACTAGTGGTAAATTAGATTTTAATTTTGTGTCAACCATTATTTCGTGCTTTTCTTTTATTTCTTGCAATTTCTCATATGTGTAAGTTATAGAATCATTATCGACTTTTTTATGACATGAAGGGCAAAGTAAAATAAAGTTTTTATAAGAATTTATTTTTTCTTTTTTAAGCTTATCAATATTATCATGACGAGCTGAACCTTTATTCAACCCACAAATATGAGCCATTTCCCCAATTAATTTATCTTTATCACACGCTATTTTTTGAGATAACGCTTCTTCGCATATAGCACAACGATTTCCACTTTTCCCCCATAATAATTTGTAATCTGGCGGTGTGCTATTCCTGTTACTCATAACATCCTATCTCCTTTTAAAATAATACTTTCCAACTATTGATAAATGTAATACAGTATTTATCCCAACGAAACAGAAAATATTCACTCGTTTTATACTTGCTATTATTTACTAATGAAATATAAATATCGCATCTTCACCACTAAGGATAACAGAATTTCTTGCAATATTCTACGAGGTTTAAATATTTGAAATAATGGAAATATTTTAATTTCTTAAAATATAATAAAAGTGTAATTAAAGCGCGAAAAAGGACCACATCCTTTATTATGCTCTCTTTTTTTACATTTTTATCATCCTCTAGTTTAAATAATTGAGATTTTGTGCTTATAAATTACTCTTGATATTCTATCCTACAAATATAATCCATTTTTTTTCTAAAATTTTTTCTTAATAGTATATTTGTTGTATCTTTTAACTCTTCTATGTATAACTTAATTACTTTTTTTAATTTCTCATGAAATTTTTTTCTATTAATTATCAATCCATCCTTTTCCTTAGTAAATTTCACTATTGGCAATTCATGGGATATTTTTATTTTCGAACTTTCTTTTGTTTCGGCCTGATGTAATATGCCACATCTAATTTGTTCATAAAACATCTTTGCTTTTTTATCATCAAAATCTTCTTCAAAACGAGAAATCAAAAAATTTTTAAAATAACTTTCATTTTTTCCTCTAGGTGTTTCAGGAACTCCTTCAATAAACTGTTGGAGTGTCTCAATTAACAAACAATCAATAGCCATAATTAAGAATCCGGTATATTTCTTATCCTTGAGATCAGAAATAGGGTCTAAAAAACGGCCGTCCATTCGATTCTTAAATATCTTTATACCCTTTTCCCAATCTTTCTCTTTATTAAAGCGTAATTCCTTCCAATCATTATCTTTATATTTTGGAGATATTTTTATCTTTATTCACTCCTTATTAATTAATTTACATTTATTACTCCCAATGCAACTGAATATAATTATGAGCTTCTTCACTATTTAAAAGTTTGGTTGTATTCCCTGATCTTATATAGAACAATTTTGTATCTTTTCCCTGAACAAAAACAGATTGTGGGGCTTTATCAATATTTACGATACAAACGGATTTATCATCTACCTTTTCAAACGTAATATCGATGTATTGAGAATATTCTGCTCCTAAATATTCTGAAATTAAATTTATTAATAATTGTTGCAAACCATCAATATTTTTTTTCTTTAATGTTAAAATATCTTTATCTACTCCGATAATTCCTCCATTATCGTCAATTCCAATAAGTAAAGTACCACCTTCAAAATTTAAAAAACCATCGATTGTTTTTATTATTACCTTCTCTAGTTCTTTATTAATTTTATTCTGATCCATATCCCAACGAATAGAAGCTTTATATTCAACCGAAGATGATTCCCCAACTTTTAAATAATCATTTAATGTAATCTTCTTTTCTTCTTCTTTTTCTGAAATAAAACTATCTATGTAGTTATTAATTTCATTTGCTATTAGCACTCTTCTTCTATTTAAAAACTGTTCATAATTATCTAACTTCCATAAATTTCTATCCATTGGAATTAACTGATTTTTAAGTGCTTTTTCACCATATTGTTCAATGATTTTTGGAAAATATTCTTCAGGAATTTTATTGTTTATAATCGAGTTATTAGTGCTAGCAGTTAAAAAAGCTCTATTAGCAATATCATTTACTATAATTTTATGTAGAGAATTATTGCCTTTGTATTTGCCCGTTTTCCAAAGTATTGATGATGGGAAGATATGGTGACTTTGTATTGAATAAGTTTTACTATGTGTTACATCAAGGGGAAGGCCATTAAACCAATCTACAGCGCCTTTTGCTTTTATAGTAACATATAACATTTTATAAATAGGATTTTGTATAGATTTTCCTTCTAAATCGCTATGATCCAATTTTATCCTACCTCGTTGCTCCATTATGGAAACAATTAATTCTGGCCAAGGATTATGATTCCTAATTATTGTATTTATGTCGTGATCAAGTCTTTGGTCAGTTTGACTGGTATAGCGAGCCCATAGATGTGCAAGATATAACCATCGTATAGAATTATTTAATACATTTTTATTAGAAAAAATACCGTTATTATTTGATAAATAAATAACAACCGGCACAAAAATATTTGTTGTATTTACATCTTCAATAGAGTGCATATATAAATATTTAGGTAAAATTGTTATTAAATAATCTAATATCTTATTAAGTTTTACCCATCCATCCATAACTTTATCTTTAGGTGTTTCGTGTATGGTTTCAAAAAGGGCTCTACCTTTTACGATACCTACTAAACACCTAACCATAAATCTTAAATCAAATTTAAAATTCTTATCTTCTAATTCTCTTATTTTTTGTTTCATTATTCTTCTTGCTTCTGGCCATTTTCCGGTAATATGAGTTAACGCTAAATCTGCGTCCGACAATTTTGTTCCTAAACTATTTACTCTATCAAATATATCAATTGATTCATCTATGCCCGCTTCCCCTGGTATATATTGTACAGGAAATGTAATTTTCACAATATTTTGTAATTTTATCAAATTTTTATATAAAATATCTGCAATTTTAATGGCTTTACTATCATCTTCCTCTAATACTTTCGCAATGGCAACAGGACTAATACTCCTACCCTCTGAAAAGCAATCAATAACTTTAACCCATAATGGATTGTTTTTCATTTCTTTTGGTTTGTAATAAAGAAATTCACCAGATTGTAAGTTAAAATATAAATGACGAGGGTCATGTTCTATGTCCTTTTTAATATAATATGGGGGAAGTTCATTCTTGATTAATAAATAAAGCGTAGTAAGTCTTTGCTGCCCATCTAGTATGACTATAACACTACCAATTTTATCTTTATTTACTGCAATATTCTTAATTTCAGGTGGGTTATCAGTATTCCAAAATAAAAAAGCACCTACAGGATAACTTTTAAAAAGAGATACTATTAATTGTTTTGACTGCTCTAATGTCCATATGTATTCTCTCTGGAATTCAGGCAAAACTATATCCTTTTTTTTAATTCTCATTAAAAGTTCATCAAGATTCATATCTTAAGCTCCTTTCTTAATAAAAATAATATATACCTCTATTCAAATTAAAGAATTTTCTTGTTGTATTTGATTTATTGTTTTTATTTATTTGATAATCTTTCTAATTTATTCCAAAAATCTCTATTTTTCTTATTTGTTTTTGGTGGTTTTAATTTTGGAAAACAGGGGGACGGTTCTTTGTTTTACACTTTAAAGATCTTATTGACCGTCAATCCTGTCAATCTGGATATCTGTCTTAAACGAGCTTCCATCCAGTTCTTTTAAATATTTAAAAATCCCAGTTTGTATTTGTGAGCGCACACAAATCTATCAAGAATATCAATAAATTTTCAATAATCATCATCTACAAATACTTTTACTGGTGTATACCTTTATATTTTTCTTTATTTTACTATTACTTATCCTTCTTGTTTCCCTAGGCATAAAAATCATCCCGGTAAAAGCTTATCTTGTTAACGGTAATAGGGGATTGTCAAACAAAGAACCGTCCCCCTGTTTTACTTTGTTTTACTTTGAAGCCACAAATGCTCCCCTTGCCATATATTCTATTTTTGCATAAAGAAAGTTATTTGACTATCCTCATCTTTCAGATTATTCTATAGTTACAGAATGTTTTTTTAATTATAGACCCCATAGTATTCCTCTCGCTCAATAATTTGCTACTTTTTTAACTTTTCGCAAGATAATTGAATAGCTAATTCTTAAATTTGCCCCAAATAGTAAGATTAAAAGATTATATTTTCTAAATAATAATCAAGATTTCTAATTAAACTTATGTAAGAGGTGATAAAATAATGGATTTCAAACGGAATGATTCCGAACTTATTAAAAATATTGAAAAGAAAATAAATCAGACTGTTCCTGTTGATAAACTCCTTAATCCTACATTTATGAAAAGTTTTGCTAAAAGCAGTAGTCTTGAAGAATTTATATTAAAAAGTGGGTTAGTCAATCCTGACAAAGGAATTAGATGGACTGAAGTATTTAAAACAATTCCGAAAAAAGATTTGGATAAATACATTCGTAAAAATACTAAATTCTCTTCTTGGCAAGATATGCTAAATAAAGCAGCGACAGAATATTTAGCAAAGAAATAATTAATAATTTAGAAAAATAAATGATATAGAAAAAATGAGTTAGATTTCACAATTCTATATTTTTATGTGGTTTAAAAAGCATATAGATTTAATTGGAAAAGTGAGAACTAAAATACACAAAATCAAAAGCATTGCGATATCAAATATATTGATCAAAAAGAAGCAATTAAAATGAATTTATCATTAAATCGAATACCGAAATTAATAAGAATATTAATTAACGATTACTAAACATAAAAGCATTAAGTATCCTAGATAAAAGTGAAAGTTTCAAGGGGTGGTTTATGCTATTTGATGAAATACTTGGAAATAGTGATATAAAAAATGAGTCATGGAAGAATGAGATAGAAAAATGGTTATTGTATATTAAAAATAAAGGAGAACTCGAAAGATATATTCCCAGATTAGCCCAAATGAATGATAGAAAAATATGGGAAACACTTGCAGAAATATCTTCCGCTTATTTAATAGAAAGTATATTAAATTTTAAGGTAACCGATTGGGATGTGCCTACTATTTGTGATCAAAATGTTGACTTTACTATAGCCTTATATTCGAAAGAAGTATACTGTGAGGTTAAGAGTCCAAGTTGGCAGAGCGAGCTTTCCAAAAAGGAAAAATTAGGTATTAGGAAAGCCCAGGGAAAGTATAAAAAAAATGAAGTTCGGTTTTTTGGACATTGGAAAAATATTCGTTATGCGATTAAGAAAGCTTATCCAAAATTTTTAAGTAATTGTTATAATTTGGTAATAATACAAGACGATTTAATTGTACCAATTTTAGATTTTCCTATTGATACGCAAATAGAAATTGCTTTATTTGAGGAGCAGGCTGTTTATGATAATGAAAAAGGTGTTTTTGTAGGTGATGATTATAAGAATGCAGGTGGAGCATTATTGATTGATATTAATCCAACAAGTAGAAATAAAGTATATAAATATAAATTTATAAAAAATCCAAATGCATTGAAGACATATAATCTACTTTGATAAATATTACTTACAGCATATTATATAAAATAAATATAAAATAGATTTATTGAATTAGTTGACAGATACTTGTATAATTAATAAAGCTTATCTAAATGATGGAGGTTTATATGGTTGAAAAGAGCTATAGTTGTAGTTTAATTATTTTATATAAACCTAGGTAATGCTTTAATAATAAATGCATGGGAAAATAAGATGAGTATTAATTCATTAAAAAAGAATCATTTGCAATTTGAAAATAATGTAAGAGAACTCATCAATTATGGTATAGAAATTATAACTGAAGATTTTAATAAAAAGAAAAGCAAAATTAGAAAAAAGGAAAAAACCATTTTAGTTGAATCTCTTCTTTTAAGATCATGTGCGTATTGGGAAAATTTTTTAGAAAAGGAAATAATTCTTCTTCTTGGTATAAATAATGATAAATTTAAAATATATATGGAGCTACCCTCCAATACAATATTAAATTTAAAACTAATAAGAGCAATTTTATATGGTGACAAATATCTAGATTTTCATGATATTGGATATCATAAAAGTTATTTTTTTAAAATATTAATAGACAAATATAACCCATTTAAAAATATTACAACTGAACAGCTTAAAAAAATAAACTTTTCATATACTATAAGAAATTATTTATCACATTATTCAGAATATTCAAAGAAGAAATTATATCAAGCATATATGGATAATTTTAACTATAGAATCTTTCAAGAACCTGGAATATTCCTATTAAAAGAAAAAGGGAAATATTTTGAAAATCTAATACACAATTTTGTTTTAGTATCCGTGAACATGAAATCATTTTTAGGAGTTAAAGATGGATAAATTATTAGATATGGTAACCGAGAAATTAAATAGTAATATTATTGAATTTGCAGAACCTTTCTATATATCAACTGATAAAAAAACAATAATGGGTGAAATTCCTTTCAGCGAAATATTATTTTTAGAATATAGGGATACTGAGGCAGGAAGTAATCCGCGTGAATATATTGGTTTGAAAAAAACTAATGAAAGTATAATTAAAAGTCTATTAAAAGATTATGAGAATATGTTTAGGTTTTTACATTCAGGAATTATTGTCTCACTTGTTAATCCAATTATTGATTTGAAAAGAAAATTAGTTAAATATGATGATTGTTGCTTAACAAATGGCAATCAAACTAGATTTATTATTTTAATCCTTGTGGTTTTAAAATTGATTTTTCGTGAAAAAAAATTAACTACTTTAAAGCAAAAGCAAATAAATTCATTTATTAAAAATAATTTTCCGGATAACCCCATCACAAGAAGTATAATGCCATATATAAAATACAATAAGGTAAACCAAATAACTATTTTTTTACTCAAAAATAGTAAATATTTAAAATCTTTTAAAGAATTAAAATTAGAATATTTCTTAAAATCCAGAATAAGAATTCAACTCAATTTAATAAACTCAATCGTAGATGATTTAGAAGTTGAATTAGATACATATTCAGCAGGTACTTTGATTGCAGAAGCTAATAATGATACTCAAAAAGTAAGGGTAGACGACATTTTTGGTAATAAATATAGAAATCAATTACAAGAGAATATTTTTAAGGACTTTATTGCAAAATATAACAACAATGTTAAAATTGAGTATAGATTAGGAGAAGTCGTTGAAAAAGTCGAGAAAGTGCATATTTTAACTTTGCTTCGTCCTGTGGTTGCCACGGGTATTTTAACAAAAGAGAAAGATATTTTTAATTTTACAAACAAAAGAGATCCTGTATACAAATTATTTGAGAGATTATTAAATATGAGCAAAGGCAAACAAACAGTTTCGATAATTTCAAAACTTATACCTTTTCTTTATAATATTCGGGGAAAATATGTAAAACCAATATTAGAAAAACATAGAAGAGAATTAATAAGAAAATATAAAGAAAGAGCTTTAATGGGTGAGTTAGAAGACAGTATAATTGGTAAGACTATAATAGAAACTAAGGGCGATGATTCAAAACTTGAAAAAATAATAAAAAATATTGTCAATTATAACATTGAACATATCCTGCCTGTTTTAATATTTAGGATTAGGCGTATAATTGATGAAGTTCCGGAAAATGGGAATATAAAATTAAATATAGATAAAGATAACATATTTGATTTTTTTAAAGCATTGACTGAAGTAATTTATGGAAAATATATTGAGAAAAAGCTTGGAGGATTACCAACTTCTTTAACTACTGTAGTTAGAAGTAAAGATTTTTATGATATTGGTAGTGAAGCTTATGAAACACTTATTAGAATAAATAAATTAACTGAAAGTAACTTCATTTATAAACATAGAATTTTAGTTAAATAATTTTTTAACCATAAGTCCAATAAACAAATATTACAGAGACGATTCTTTAATACATATATTTAAAATAAATAATTATGATCTTTAGCCTTTTATTGAAGGGCTTTTTTATTTAAAAAGGAAAAATGTCTTTAGTAATTTTATTGTGTTTTTATATTAAAAAGGTTTTTTTGCTATAGTGAGGATAGATATTTATTTATTAATATTATTCGATTTTTTACTGCCTCAAAATAATTTATAGCTTTTTAGTTATATACTTTGTCTTAAAGGGTAATAATTACTTTATATAATATGCAATATGGTTAGAATAAGAATGGGGAATGTATTTGTTGTTAAATAATGGAAGATATGCAATTAAATAGAACTTACCAGGTTTGAAGGAATGCTCATTAACTCCTTTAGTTTATAGGTTTTTCGTAATTCTTCCATAATTTCACCCCAACAAAAAGTTCTGAACCTGACCAATAGGGGGAGCTTGACAATTTCCAGCCCTTTAGTTAAATACTAAAGGGCTTTTTGTTTTTATAAATTATTTTTCAGAAAAAGGAGGATTTTTTAAATTTATGTCGTATATAATAAATAAA
>SDBT01021045.1_pt1 | contig 10195 bp, 11 predicted proteins | sample 2277101 | NCBI WGS metagenome assembly SDBT01 (sample SAMN10404973, study PRJNA504765) | marine sediment metagenome | isolation source: marine sediment core GS10_PC15, 103 cmbsf | place: Arctic Ocean: Southern Knipovich Ridge | collected 2010
GACGGGCGACCGGCGCTTAGAGCATGGTGGCCTCCGGAGGAAGGACCCGCCGGGTTCGAGACCCACACGGTTTGGGACCGTCGTGACTTTGTCCAAGATGTGTTTGCCGGGGCTCGTGTGCTCGTGGAGGGTCGAGTCAACCCAGCCAGCTGACGGGACTAGATGCTATGGATTCTCTGACGATCAACAGAGTGTCGCTGGTGACAAGGGCAGTACGGGGATTCACTGAACCCTATCTTGTTCATCAGCTAGTGGCTGACCTGTTCCCTGACATGAAGGAGCGCCCTTATCTCTATCGCGTCGCGCGTGTGGCTCCCGGCGGCGCTCACTTGCTGGTGTTGTCCCGCATTCCACCTAGACCGCTGTCGGAAATCCCCGAGCGTGCGTATGGTCGGGCAAATCGGATCGAATCCAAACCCTTTCAGCCGAGGTTGAGAGCAGGATCTCCGATCGATTTCGAGATTCGGCTGAATGCCACGACAAGCGTGGACGGACGCCGTACAGATGTTTGGGACGCGGTGTTCCGCGCGGATCGGGACGACTCGCGCTCGCCACACGATGTCTATCGGGATTATCTCGTACGCCGGCTTGGACACTGCGCTGAGATACTCGAGGTGCGAGTTACGGAGCGCCAGGTCTTGCGCCCACGCCGGGGCGATGCGGCAGAGCGTGGCCTGTTCTTCGTCGCCTCTAACCTGATTGGAACGCTCACGGTGAGGGACCCCGGGGACCTGGTCAGCACTATTGGAGAGGGAGTGGGACGAGCGAGGGCATTCGGATGTGGTCTCCTCTGCCTCAGCCGCCCAGGTACGATTCTGCTCCGTAGACAATCCCCACCATACGGGCTGTAAATGCTGCAGATTAAGGACCGCCTCTCGTTCTTCTATGTTGAGCGAGGCTGGCTTTCAGTCCTTGACGGCTGTCTCGTCCTAACCGACAGCGAGGAACAGACACAGTATGAGGTCCCCACTCGAGCGATGACGACGCTCATGGTCGGCCCGGGGACTGCCGTCACGACTGAGGCGGTTCGTCTTGCCGCGGCTTGTGGAGTGCTCATCACGTGGGTGGGCGAACACGGCGTGCGCTGCTACTCAGCCGGACGACCATGGTCTGATAATACGCACTGGCTTGAGATGCAGGTTTGTCATTATGGCGACCCCACGCTGACACTCAAAGTCGCAAGGGAGCTGTTCTTCAGGCGCTTCGGCGTGCGGATGCAGCGTCGTAGCATCGAGCAGCTGCGAGGCCTTGAAGGCGTCCGCGTCCGTGAAGCGTACAAGCTTGCGGCGAAGCAGTCTGGAATACCGTGGAAAGGCAGACGCTATACCCGTGGGAATCCCGCGGGAAAGACCGATGCTCCCAACCTTGCGATCAATGTAGCAAATACTTGTCTCTATGGACTGGTAGAAACGGCGATTCATGCGACTGGGATGAGTCCGGCGCTCGGCTTCATTCACAGGGGTAGTCGGCTCTCCTTTGCCCTTGATATCGCTGATCTCTACAAGACGGAGTTCATGGTTCCTCTGGCGTTTTCGCTGGTGGCAAAAGCTGGATCTGGGGCAAGCCCTTGGCCGGGCCTAGAGTCTGATGTTCGCATTGCGTCGCGTGACTTTTTCAGACAGTCGAAGTTCCTGAAACGCGTTGTGAACGACGCGACGAGCTTGTTCGATGGTGATCTTCGTTCTTGAGTGTGCTCCCGGAAGGGTAGTGGGCTACGTTTCATCCTGGGCGCTGCAGGTTGCCACGGGCGTTTATGTTGCGAACCTGCCTGGGCGCTACCGTGAAGAGATTTGGGATCAGATCGTTGAGTGGGCAAATAGCGAGACCCGCGCCACCATGGTCTGGTCATCTACGCGATTTGAACAGGGCATCGACTACCGGATTCTCGGTGAGCCACGCCGCCGAATCACTGAGATCGAAGGGCTTCTCGTATCCACCTGGATTCCTGCAGAGTCGACACGTAACGATGGACACCCTCCGTAAGTTGAGGCCACGAAAGGGATTATTGGAAGAGTGTTCCCCGCGCATGCGGGGGTAGACCCGATGACATCGACACCTGGTCCCTCGGTGTGCTGTGTTCCCCGCGCATGCGGGGGTAGACCGTAGACCTCGCCCGCCGACAAGCTGATTTTCTGAGTGTTCCCCGCGCATGCGGGGGTAGACCGTACGATCTGGAGGGCCTCGGTGGTCGAAATCCGTGTTCCCCGCGCATGCGGGGGTAGACCGATCTCATGGGACCGCTGGCTGCACGTATGGAAGTGTTCCCCGCGCATGCGGGGGCAGACCTTGCGCCTTGATACCATCGGCCAACGCGATCGCGTGTTCCCCGCGCATGCGGGGGTAGACCCCACGGCACCGACAGTCCCGACGATGATAAGCAGTGTTCCCCGCGCATGCGGGGGTAGACCGTCTGCTGTGTCGGCTACCCGCGAGACCCAGGCGTGTTCCCCGCGCATGCGGGGGTAGACCCATTTCCAATCGGTACTGGACGATCTTGACTCTGTGTTCCCCGCGCATGCGGGGGTAGACCTAGATGTGGATCTCAACAGCGGTATCAAACACAGTGTTCCCCGCGCATGCGGGGGTAGACCCAAGCTCGGCGGGATGCGGGCAGGGCTGGCGCGGTGTTCCCCGCGCATGCGGGGGTAGACCGATCACCGATAGCGTGCCGGTCACTGACGAGCAGTGTTCCCCGCGCATGCGGGGGTAGACCGGTAGCGAGTTCTTCTCTCGTCCGTCGGCGATCGTGTTCCCCGCGCATGCGGGGGTAGACCCCGTGGCTATTCGCTCAAGCAATGTGGGAGGGTGTGTTCCCCGCGCATGCGGGGGTAGACCCAACAAGGTTGCGCTTGGTGTCTCGCTGTTCCAGTGTTCCCCGCGCATGCGGGGGTAGATCGGTGTATTCCCGCGGGACGTCAACGCGACGTCGGGGCAAACCTCCCGTCTGCGAAGACTGGAAAGCAGCGACTAGCCGAAGTTCCCCGCATCTCAGTGCAGTGGAGAAAGGACGACTGCTGCCATGGACGAGGGATGGAGTTCTTAGCTATCGATTTTGAACTGGCAAGCCGGCGCCTAGACTCGGCTTGTGCACTAGGCATCGTTCACATCAAACAGACATCGATAGTACGTGCCCGGCGAGTCCTGATTCGTCCGCCAAGCCCAAAGTTCACCTTTACAGGTGTCCATGGGCTTACCTGGAAGGATGTCGAACAGCAGCCGGACTTCAGAACTCTGTGGGAACGATTAGCTAGGTGGTTCGATTCGATCGAATCCATCGTAGCCCACAACGCACCGTTTGACCGGAGTGTTCTGGTCGCCTGTTGCAGGAACGCCGATCTGGTGCCACCAGCGCTGCCTTGGATATGCACTCGGCGATTAGCGCGGCGCCTGCTGGGTCTGGCGGAGACCTCGCTGCCATCGGTCTGCGACCATATCGGCTTCCCTCTCTTGCACCATGATCCCCTCTCTGATGCTCGTGCTGCCGCCCAGATTGTGTTGCACGCGATCACGCGATTCGGAGAGCCGGCTGTGCGGCGCCTCGCCCACCCTGCGGTACATTTTTCGTAGTCAGTCAGCCGCAGGCCCGATGATTATGTGCCTGTCTGCCAATGCCAGCCCTGTTCGTTGTACCAGATCTCGCTTGACCCAATCCGGAATCGCGGGGGTTCAGCATTCCCGACCGCCACAGCTTCTGGCAGTTCCGTCGATTCGTCAGAGGACATCAGAAGCCAGATCGGAAGATCAACTTGGAGAGCATCCCCGCTGCCATACATGGGAGGAACGGGGCTCGGCAACTGAACCCTGATTTGATCGTCGCCGAGGCGCGTACGAATGCTCTGCTCGGCAGCCTGGTCATAGTGAGGAGCGGACGTTAGATAGGTGTCGTTCGCCAGGTCGAGAGCCACCTGGCGGCCAAGAGTTTCCTGTCCCAGCGCCCTGCCATCGGCCTGCTGTAGGTACTGTTCCCACAGCTTGTCCTGGGTCAGATCTTCACGAGGAGACTCGTGGTAGACGTTCTCGATTAGGTAGCGATTGTCTCTTGGAATCTCGATCTGATCTCTTGAAGAGATTAGTCGGAGTGTCAGCTCCAGATCAGCGAGATCCCGATAGACAGATCCCCATCCGTTCGGACCGCTGTATCTCTCGTCCTGTATCCAACTGACAAACTCAGTGTCAGGGCAGATGACCCAAGCCAACGCTGACCTGTAGCCCTCCGGACGTATTCTTTCAGGGTGTCTATGAAGCCGACCCAGTCTCTGGAGCAAGGCGTCTATGGGCGCAAGATCGGAGATCAGAACGTCAAAATCGACGTCGAGACTCTGTTCGACAACCTGTGTCGCGACCAAAATCGAGCCGCTTACGGATCCCTTTCGACCGAAGTCTCGAAGGACGGCGCGATCCAGGGCCACGCGGTCGCCGGGCGTGTAGCGTGAGTGATACGCGGGGCTGGGGTGCTCAGGTGCGGGTCTCCACGCGAGCTGCCCTCCCTCGGGGCTTGCTAGCAGCCTCTCTTGTGTGGCGCGTGCCCCGCTGACAGTGTTGCGCAGGATACAGACTCTGGCGCCGGCGGCCACTGCGCCAATGGCAAGGTCGAGGACCTCAGACTCGATGCATCTGGTCCAGTGGATTGCTTTCGTCGACGAGTGCGAGGGGACTGTGGTGAGTGTTTCGGCCTTCCATCTGGAGGGTCGGATTGCTTCACACCTAGAAAGCAACGGGTACTGAGTGCAGATGGCCTCATGAAGTGATCGTTCTGAAGCCGGCTCCTCAATTGCGTAGCGGCGGCGTTCCCGCTCGGACAGTGTCGCGGACATGAGCACAACCACCCCACCGGCCCGCGTGTGAAACGCTAGGATCCGAGACAGGACCTCGGCCATGTAACGGTCATACGAGTGGATCTCGTCAATAACTAGTAAGTGGCGCGACGATGCAGCTAACCGGAGGTGCGAGTGTCGAACCGGCAGGCCGCTCAGTAGTAGCTGGTCAAGTGTTCCGACAACCACCTCCGCGGCTAGGTACCGCTTTGAACCCGCGCTGGCCCAATGCCGAAGTTCCTCGTCATCGCGGTCCGGAAAACAGTGTGGATCGTTTGCCAACAGATCTTGGTTGCTCTCGGTCCGAGGCTGTTGCCCACCGATCGCGAGTGCAATTGACGTGGAATGGCTGCCGTAGAGCTTCTCGACGAAGCTTCCGACCCGCTGGAACATCGCGGTCGCTGTCGACCGGGTAGGTAGCGCGAAAAACAACCCACCGACCCTGTTTGCTGCACGGAGCCGCGAGTACAGCGCCAGTGCCGCCTCAGTCTTGCCACTCCCGGTATCGGACTCGATCAGGACTCTGGATCCCGGAGGTGGCAGCGTCATGCCGGCAACGGCATCCTGCAGAGGCGTCGGATCGAATACTCTGAACACGTGCGGGAATAGACCGCCGAGCAGTTCCCTAGCGTCGCTCGGGACATCAAGGTTGGCGGGAATCAAACCAATCACCTGACACGCGTGATCGGCCCGCGCCTGAGCTTTCTCCCAATAGGCGTCTGGGTCATCGTCTGCAGCGGGATTGTACGGAAAGGCCGATTCCGTCGACCCAATCCAGTCGGCCAGGGTAACGAGACCAGCAAAAAGGTGGGTAAATTCGGAGGCCCTTGGGAGCTGCCTCGGAGGTCCTGTGTTATCGAGTCCGCTCCACCGAAGTGCGTGACTCCAGATTCTCTGCATTTCCGAGAGCGGATCTCGACCCTGAGGAGTCCAGAGCCCCTGAAGTAGCGATCTGGGTGAGGGTTCCCAGGGTCGCCCATGATGACTTATCGCCGTTACCAGTAGCTCCGTGGAAGTCTGTGAATCTCCCCCCAGTTGCGCCACGATTCCGCGTGCGAAGTCGAGCAGCGGAGGATCAAATAACGAGTCAAGCAGCACCTTGACATGGCCCCGGTGGCTCCAGCTGCCTTTCGAAGCTCTGCCGGCCTTGGTCTGGAATCCGTGGCTGGTCTTTCCGATGTCATGTACTGCAGATAGGGCAATGAGGGCGCTGCGTAACGGAGAAGCGAGTTCCTTCAGGCTGGCCGTGGCCGCCAGCCTCCGAGAGAGCGTACAGTCATCCTGCAAGAGCCTCTCGAAAACTGCGGCCACGTCGGCACAGTGAGCGATTAGCGGGTGCCATTTACCCTGAGTCTCATCGACCTTTGCCCAGAAGTGATCGATCGGGACTATGTCGGCTGCCACCCGTCGCGTCCTCTCTGATGTTTGTGAGGCCAACAAGCTAATCCAAACCCAGTGTTCATAGCACTTGGTATCTCAGTAGCACGGTGCTTGACCGAAGCCCTGAATCGGTACCAGTCAGAGGTTTGGTTTTCGGTGTTCTGAGGCCTCCTCCACGTTGCCGTTGTCTGGGCGGTCGTTCCAATGGCCGAGATAGCCGAAGCCCAGCTCATCCTTGAAGAGCCGAATGACGTGCTTCTGCGTCAGGATTCTCTCTGTCCCAACCGTGGCCATGTCACGCCTTCACCAGCTCAAAACTCACCTCATAGCGATAGAACTCAATCGCAGGTACCATCGCCAGGGCTCTCCTGAGACGTTGGTCGTCTTCAAGCGCGATTACCACTCCGCGCACGACCTGCTCGGGTTCGGCGAGTTCTTCCTGGACGAAGCCCATGTACCGCAGCACCTGACCGACCACGACATCGCTGGCTCGCCCTCTCTTCAGCTCGACGACAAGGAGCGTCTTTCGGTCCTTGCTGATCGCGAAGATGTCGATTGGCCCGGTGTCGGTCGGGAATTGCTGGCCCACCTGCTCGCCTTCCTCTTCGTATACGTCGAATTCACGGCTCAGCTCCGTTCCGTTCCAGTTCTGAACGAGAAAATCTTCAAGGTGTTTCTCCAAGGCGAAGGCTGCCGGGTCCTCGACGGTTGGGTCAGTTGACACGATGGGCGATGCGTCCACGCCTTGGAGGAGCTGTTCGATCTCCTCGGCGTGTTTCGAGATCGAGCCGAACGTACCTCCCGCGCCACACGAGTTGCGAAGACCTTCGCTCATGTCCGCGCGACTGATCGCCTGGTCGAGCCACCGAACCGATCTGCGGTGCGGCAGGATCTCACCCGATGCGTAGGTGTAGCCGCCGGCGATCTCGCCAACGCGATATTGCCCTGTGCCGTCGGGGCACAACAAGATGTCGCCCTGCCTTAATTCCTTGGAGACGGTCCAGATTGCACCGCATGCCAGGCCTGCCGCGATCTTTGTCCTGTCCGGGTGGACCTCAAGGAAGATCGGAATGAACTCCTTGTTGAAGGGGCGCCATTCGTCGGGTAGTCGACCAGTGAGATCCTGATGGATGCCGAAGTCGGTACCGACGAAATTACCCGCGATGCAGGCCTCCGCGTGCGCGCTGTTCTTCCCCAGCATGAGCCGGTAGTAGCTCTTCACTATTCCTCCTTCATTAGACAAACTCGACCCGTCAACAGCGACGCCCTCATCGAGTGGGCTTTCTCCTATACCCACCAAAGAGACGAACGAACTCCTTGAAGTCCTCAGGAGCGTCGCCTCGGTGCAGCATGCGATGGCAGTTCGCGCACACAACTGCGAAGTCGTCTCTCGGCGAGAGCTCGGGGATCTCATCCTCTGCATAGAATGATAACGGCACAAGATGGTGCGCCTCGATGTACTCCTCGAAACCTCGCGAGGGGATGGTCCTTGAACCTCTTGAGTCGAGCAGCCGGATACTCATTGAGAACCCGGGAGAGAGTTGTTCGTATCACTTGAGAGTCATCCTGGGTGCTGGCGCGACGAAAGACCGCATAACGAGCCGCACGATCAGAGCGAAATGGTATCTCAGCGCCTCGAGAGGAACCACAGAGCCGTATCACTCCGTTTCCTGTTCGTACCCGCCGGATGAGCCGTTTACTGCTCCGCAATGGGGGAGATCACATCAAACGTGATGTGCTTGCAGCGGTCTGAGTCCCGATCGAGCCTCATGAGACATAGACCGAACTGAGCGCGTTTGGGGGGGGTGACATGACGATCATGACGATGAAGGGCCTAAGTCCCCCATAACAAAGGAAAAGTGGAGACATCGGAATCGTCATTGCGGGTCATGCATGCGTCATTTCGAGTCACGAAAATGACCCACAATGACGATTCGGGTTCACTTCGCGGATGAGCCAAACGCTACATCTGTTCATCTGCGGCCTCTCGACCTACCGACCACCCCGAAATTGGCAATCTAGGGGAGGAATTGGCAAATTGAGCACGAATCAGGGGTAGAAAAATGATGATCGTGGTGAATCGAGGAGCAAATCGAAATTTCGAAAGATGGCGAGAAATGCCCTCTAAACATGCAAGAAAGAGCAAAGAACCAAATTTCGGCCCCTAGTTACCCCATGTCAACGCAGGTATCCGCGCACGAGGCACAGCAAGGGCTCTTGCTCGTCGGAGCACCACTCCTCGCAACCCGGGGACGAGTTACATCGCCAAAGCACCCTGGAGTGGCTACGGGGCCGCCTCGTCAAGGTCGACAACCCTCTCTTCGTCGGTCGCGAGATTGTGGACGTAGGCGAGTCGGTTGTACCCAAATGCGACCACGGGGAGGTGGACCTCGTACCAAATCCACCGGAACAGACGGACATCGACGATCACGCTGGGCAATGCCTGCCTAATCGAGATGATGTGAAGCGGCTCGACCCCACCACGATTGGATCTCCCTCGTACTACCCGAAAGGCGTCGCTCTGCCCTTCTGTTGAACGCAGCGCAGCGCGAATCGGATCGAGGCACTCGTCGAAGATCTGCTCTCCGGTAAGAAGCGCAAGGAACTCGTAGGCAACTGCAAGTGCTAGGCGATCGTCCATGAGGTCCGTGGCTAGCCGCGGTTGAAAGTCATCTGCTCGTCGGGGTATCGCCTGAACACCGCGACCCAGATCCACAGGTTCGTCCACGCGGGTCTCGCTGAAACGAGCGAGTGCTACAACGATCTCACCTTCGCATGCGCCCTCCCGAGAGAGCATGCGACGCAGCGCACCTTCTGCTTCCTCCGATGGCACGACCACGCTTCCGTCCGGCTGGGCACTACCCTGGATGGCGAAACGGCCTTCCAGTCGTCGGGCCCTAACCTGTCCCGCCTCTGCTTCCGCGACGTATTCCTGACCTTGAAGGATGCGATTCGCGAGGCTAGGGATTTGGTCTAGTAGTCCTTCTGCCGCGAGTCGAATGCTCGGATCAAACCTGGCGCTGGCCTCGATCTGAGCCCCAAGTGTGCTGTTGCAGCACCGGCACAGGAAACGGCCAACTAGTATGCCGCCGAGGGCTTCTGGGATAACGTGCTCAAGTGTCAGGTCTCCTTCGAGCACGCACAGCCCGCAGCGATCACTGTCCCAGGGAATTTCCATACACGCTCGCCCGCCGGTAGTTGGAGACTTACGAGAACCGCGCCGCAAAGGCAGCCAGTTCCCCCTAGAGATTAAGCGTTTCGGTGGCCCTCCTCACGTCGTCGTCGCGAATACCTAGGTAACGGAGGGTGGCAGCCGGCGATTGGTGGCCGAGCTTTTGCATGATCACTTCGAGGGGATAGCCGGAGTCGAACGCGAAGCAGCCCCAGGTCTTGCGCAGAGTGTGGGTTCCTACGGCAAGATCAGGCTCGAACTGTCTGACGGCGCTGTTGAGAATCCGATAGGCCTGGAAGCGGGAAACGGGATTGAGCTTACCGTCTGCCGTTCGCTTGCGTGACGGGAACAAGGGTGACTCAGGGTTCTGAGGGTCGGGATGAGCGTTCGACAGGTAGGTGGTGAGTGCTTCTCGTGCATTTAGAGGAACGTGCACACGGACACCGCCGTTGGTCTTTCTCTGTTGGATCTGAAAGCTCTCGCGAATCCCTGCTTCGTTGGTGACGTCACCGACCTTGAGATCGAGCAGATCCTGGATTCTGAGGGCGAAGTTGATACCTGTTACGAACAAGGCCCAATCTCGAAGAGATCGTCCTTTGAGCCATGTCTTGACAGCGGTCAGTGTGTCTCTGTCGCGTATCGGTTCGACAAATCTCATGACTACCTCCAGTCGCACATAAGTACTCTGCAGGGCTAATAAGTTGCATTATAACCTGGCTCGACAAGACGGTCAAGCATCAAATCAGGCTGAATCGGTTGATGGCATTGACGTTAGAGCGATTGGAGAGATCGACTTGAATGCAACAGAAGTTAGTTGTGTTGCATTCAG
>SDBT01021046.1_pt1 | contig 10195 bp, 2 predicted proteins | sample 2277101 | NCBI WGS metagenome assembly SDBT01 (sample SAMN10404973, study PRJNA504765) | marine sediment metagenome | isolation source: marine sediment core GS10_PC15, 103 cmbsf | place: Arctic Ocean: Southern Knipovich Ridge | collected 2010
CGGGACGTGCCCGCCATTTCAAGCAAAATTCCGCATGTGCCCGGGTTCCGGCTCGCTACGCTCGCCTCCACCCGGGCACATGCGACGGTTAACACCAATTTACAGAAAAGAGTTTACACTACCAAGTGTCGTTCAAGATATATGATAATATACGTCAACATACTATCTACAATGTACAACAGTGTACAGCAATGTACAACAATGTACGGTTGGGGCTGGGGCCATAAGAACCTAAGATAACCTAAGATTTGCTAACAATTGTTAACATTCAACGGCTCGGAAGTTACTTAAAGTTACTATATCCGGGAAGTTGCTAAATATCGTCAAATATCGGTCAAAATGTTGGATAATGTTAGATTGAAGCTGGGAGGTATAAGGATTTATAAGGGTGAAGAGACCTGCTAAAACATGAGATAACCTGAGATTTGAAAAGGTCTGGATGTTAACAAATGTTAATATATCCGGGAAGCAAAACCTCACAAAACCTTACATCACAGGAGCCAAAATGTTGACATTTGTTGACCTTTCTGCAGGTAGAGGATAGCAAAAGATAGCATATTCGGGACGCAGAACTTGACAAAACTTGACATTACAGGGGCTAAAATGTTGTCAGGAATGTTAAATAATGAGGGGGTTATGGCGGGATCCTGAAATGTACGATAATGTACGACAAAACATACAGAATCTTTATTGTTTTCGGCTATATGGGAGCAAAACAAATGGGTGGCAGATACTATCCGAACAGAAAGAGCACGGTTGAAGCATCCTGTTGTATTAGCGTTCAGAATTTGAAAAAGCAGGGCTTATTATCAGGCAGGCACTCAACAACTATGTCATGGACAACCACCCATTCAAAAAAGACAACTACTGTGGGGCTGGATGTTGAAGTAAGGGATGACCCTTATATCAGGCTCTATTATACAATAGTTGACCGTGAAGGGAATAAGACCGATTATGATTATGAAGTATCATTGACTACTACACCCTGTTATTTTGGGGGAGTCAGATACTGGTTTCTATGCCCGTCATGTTACAGCCGTGTTGGAGCTTTGTACCTTCCGCGTGGCCATGTTCGGTTTCGATGCCGACATTGTAACGACCTGTCTTATCATAGCCGGAATGAATCAAGTCCTCTCGCAAAGTTGGGTGAAACTGACAGGGAAATCAAAAGGCTTCGCAGTGAAATCAAGCGCTGGACATACAGGGGCTTGCCCACAAGGAAAGTAAGAAGGTTGCGCCGTCTTGAGCGGAAAATGGGTATGTGCGGGTCACTGGCTATGGGGCAAATTGATAAACTTAACGCCAGAATATCAAGGCGCTAAGAGTTCGATCTATTAGGTCTTGAATTGGCCTCTGAGGTTGTGGAAAGATGTAAAATGCCAAAATGTCCGCTGAGTGGCTCAGGATGCAGATAAAGCCGGATGAGTAGTCAAAAGTTTTACCTCTTTGGAGTGTGGAGGTGTAAAGAGACAAAATGTTAGCTGACAGGTCAGAAACACAAAAAAAGCTCAAAAGGTGCATACAAGACTGTACACTTTCGGGGATGAAGATAGTAGCAGGCAAGATGTTGGCTGGCAGATCAGAAACGCGGCAAAAGGCTCAAAAAGGTAGTAGCGAAAAATAACATTTTTGGGGTGTGGAGCAAGCGCCGAAAAGGTGGTCTGAGTAGTATAGATAGTGGCATGTCAGAATCAGGGCTGAGGCGCTCAGAATACAGAAAAAGAAGCGGGAGGAATGGTCAAATGACCACATTTCAGAGGGTGGAATTTAGAGAATAAGGAGAATTTCAAAGTATCGCTGAAGTAGCGGTCAACGTATGTTCAATACTATTTTCACTGGAAATTTTTATAAAAAATGGATTTTTAGGCGAAAATTTGACATTCGTTTGTGGTCAATATGAGGAAAATTGACCTCAATGGAGTCATTTTGGTGACATGGATTTGTCGAAGAACTCTGACATTTTGCGACTCATGGTTTAAAGTAAAATTCTTGCTGTACATTACACAGTCCGCCTTTAAATGTAGTTCTTGTCGGGGAGTATTTTACCTTTCAAAACAAAAAAAGCGTGGCGGCTGGTTTAGCCGCCACGCTTGAAAAACTCATGATGTAAGTAAATCGAAGTTGTTAATTACCGAAATGCTCAAAGGCATCCAGGTAAATTCTGGTGCTACTGGCCCATTCCACCTTTAATTCATGTGAGCTTGAAGACAAAGTGCCGCTTTCATATACCAGCACGTCGCCTAAATCAGATGAATCAAAGAAGTTGACCGTACCATCAGGTGAATCATCAATGTATATATTGGCAGTTCCGCCATCATCCGCTTTGCCGGCGTACAACCTTACCTTTGTCCCGGTAAAGCTATATATAGCATGGTTGCCGCTGCTTGCGGAAATTGAGAGGGTGTCCATGTAAGCTCCCGGTAACCATCCATCCCCCAGTGTCCAGTCGCTGCCGTATAGTGTAACCGAAGCGTCACGGTCATCGACCTTTTGCCAGGTTCCGCCGGCGGCTTGAGTTGTGGCGCTGGCGGGACTCGATGCGATGCCGGTATTCGGCACGCTGTCACGCATCTGGACGGTGTAGGTATACTGAGTACTGGCTGTTAAACCTGAATCAGTATAACTTGCACTCGTCTGCCAACCACTGTCAGAACCGCCGGGATTACCACTGGTCTCGTCGAAGTAGTATTGGACGGGGCCACTTGCATCAGAACCTGTCGTAGCTGTCATGCTGATAGCAGATGAGCTGTCGGCACTTGGCGCTGAGGCAAATGTGGCCGGGTTCGGCGTTGGCGGATCTGTATCCGGCGCGCCGGCACCCTGAGCGGAAATCACGACCTCGTCGATATAGACGTAGTCAGAGTTACCTGAGGCATCACAACGGAACCGTAACCGAGTGTTGCTGGTCAAGGTGTAGCCGGTGATGATGACCGAGTCGGGGTAGAAGTCGTCGTTTTGGAACTCGTCACCGAGGTTCCACTCTTCGACGGTGTCGTAGCTGGAGCCGCCGTTGGTGGATATCTGGAGCCAGAAATCCTCGTTGGAATTATCCATACTGCGCGGATAGTACCAGAAATCGACCTTGACTTCGTCATAGGCGCTCAGATTTATGTTGTCGGTGGTCATCACGGATGTGCTGGTATTATCACGGAGACGAATGCAGTAGGTACCCTGATGTGCGTATGCGGCGTCGTTGCTGCTTCTGCGGGAGTCGCTGCCGCCGTCGTTCCAAATACCCCAGCCGCCTTCGAAGTCATTGCTGTTGATCTGCGTCCAGCCGCTGACAGGATCTGTCGTCGCATTTGCAGGACTCGATGCAGTACCCGTATTTGGCACACTGTCACGCATCTGCACTGTATAGGTATACTGAGTATCGGCGTCAAGGCCGGTATCGGTATAGCTTGCAGAAGTCTGCCAGCCGCTGTCGGTAGCTCCCGGGTTGCCGGAAGTCTCATCAAACGAGTACTCGACCGGTCCACTTGGGTCAGAACCTGTAGTTGCCGTCATGCTGATAGCAGATGAGCTATCGGCACTCGGTGCAGAAGCCCATGTTGCCGGATTCGGCGTCGGTGCAGTGTTATCATCGGTTGTAGCGGATTCCAAGGTTGACCAGGAGCCGGTGTTCTGGTTCGTGGACTGGTCTCTCATCCTGACACGATAGGTGTACTGCGTGCCTTCGGTAAGGCCGCTATCAGTGTAGTTCGCAGAGGCCAGCCAGCCGCTATCTGAGCCGCCGGGACCGCCTGTTGTCTCATCAAACGAGTACTGGACACCAGAGGGATCAGAACCAGTCGTCGCCGTCATGGCAATTGAGTTCTCACTGGTCGCCGCAGGCACGGAGACCCATGTTGCAGGATTCGGCGTCGGCGGTGTAGTATCAGGTGTAGCCTGAGTTGTGGCGCACTGGTTGGTTGACCAGGCCGTAGCGTTCTGGTTAACGCTTAAGTCGCGAGCCCTGACCTGATAGCAGTACTGCGTCGAGGCATTTAAGCCGCTGTCGGTATAGCTAGCGGACGCCTGCCAGGCTGAGTCGGAGCCTCCCGGATTGCCGGAAGTCTCATCGAAGAAGTACTCTACACCGGAGGGGTCGGTAGCAGTGGTCGCCGTCATGCTGATTTGAGTATCGCTGCCGGCACTGGGCACCGAAGACCATGTCATCGGGTCAGGCGTCGGTGGTGTTGTGTCAGGCGGTGGATTAGTAGTGGCATTTGCAGGACTCGATGCGGTGCCTGTATTGGGAATACTGTCACGCATCTGGACTGTATAGGTATACTGAGTGCTGGCTGTAAGGCCTGTATCAGTATAACTTGCACTCGTCTGCCAGGCTGAATCACTTCCACCGGGATTGCCGCTTGTCTCGTCAAAGTAGTATTCGACCGGGCCGGTTGCATCAGTACCTGTTGTAGCCGTCATGCTGATAGCTGTATCACTATCTGCACTCGGCGCCGAAGCAAATGTAGCAGGATTCGGTGTCGGCGGATCAGCATCATCAGTAGTGGCATTGGCAGGACTCGACGCGGTACCGGTATTGGGAATACTGTCACGCATCTGGACAGTGTACGTATATTGTGTACTGCCGGTTAGTCCGGTATCGGTATAGCTTGTGCTCGTCTGCCAGCTTGAATCACTTCCACCAGGATTGCCGCTGGTCTCATCAAAGTAGTATTCGACCGGACCTGATGCATCAGTACCTGTGGTAGCTGTCATGCTGATCGCCGTATCACTGATAGCAGCAGGTGGTGAAGCAAATGTAGCTGGATTCGGTGTAGGCGGATCAGTATCCGGAGGTGGATCGGTTGTTGCATTGGCTGGAGCAGATGCAGTACCTGTATTGGGAATACTATCACGCATCTGAACGGTGTAGGTGTACTGAGTATCGGCGTCAAGGCCTGTATCAGTATAACTTGCACTCGTCTGCCAGCTTGAATCACTTCCACCGGGATTAGCGCTTGTCTCGTCGAAGAAGTATTCAACCGGTCCGCTTGCATCAGTACCGGTTGTGGCAGTCATGCTGATAGCTGTATCGCTATCGGCACTTGGAGCTGAAGCAAACGTAGCCGGATTCGGTGTCGGCGGGTCGGTATCAGGCGGTGCAGGTGCGCCGGCCTGGACAACGAATCCAATAAGCGCCTGTCTGCCGGAATAGTTATTATTCTGGCTATCCACAGACGGGGTCTCGTTGGCACCGGTCGCCGCTTTGTAACCGCACAGGCCTTCACCCGAATTGGGCGGATCATAGAACTCAAGCGCTTCCGTGAAGCCGTTCAGGCACTCGTAGTTCGTGCTGCTGGCGCTGTTACCGCCATGGGTCGCGGTTAGCATGACCATATCACCGTCGTCGGTTGCAAGAGCGCTAGTCGACAAAATCTCACATTCGCAATTGTTGGCAGCACTTGCTCCGATAGGAGTTGTCTGGTCAACGTTCTCAAGGAACACGCTGCTGTATCCCGGAGTGTTGGAAGGACCGCCATCACTCCATGAGACCACGAAAGTGCTGCCGCTGGCGCCATTGATGCCAGCCTCGTCGAGAACCCACGCTGAAACTATGTAGTGGTAAGGATCAACGTAGTACTCTTCCTCCTGAATCTCGGTCATGGACTGTCCGCCGTATGTGACACTATTCAGGTACGAGCCTGCGCTCTGGTTGTCCTGGGCATGCGCGGTGAATATCAGGACCCGGTTACTACCGGATGCCGCTGTGTGGCTGAGACCGGTAGTCCAGGAACCAATGATGGCTACCTCGGTAGGTGCTACATCGGTTGTTGCACATTGATTGCTTGATACAGCGGTCTCATTCTGGTTTGCGCTCTTATCACGAGCTGCAACTTCGTAACAATACTGCGTCTCGGCACTTAGGCCGGTATCAGTGTAGCTTGCGCTATCCTGCCAGCCGCTGTCAGAACCGCCGGGGTTGGCGCTGGTCTCATCGAAGTAGTATTCCACACCACTTGGGTCGGAGGCTGTTGTTGCCGTCATGCTGATATTATCCGTTCCACCGGAAGCAGGTACGGAAGCCCACGTAGCAGGATCCGGCGTCGGCGGTGTCGTATCCGGCGCATCGGTAGTATCACACTGGTTACTTGATGCAGCAGTCTCGTTCTGATTGGTACTCTTATCACGAGCCGTAATCTCATAACAATACTGCGTCGCTGCATTCAAACCGGAGTCGGTATAGCTTGTGCTGTCCTGCCAGCCTGAGTCGGTGCCGCCGGGGCCGCCGGTTGTCTCATCGAAGTAGTACTCAACACCAGAGGGGTCAGAAGCGGTTGTAGCTACCATGGCGATAGAGCTTTCACCGGTTGCATTCGGCACAGAAGACCACGTCATTGGATCGGGAGTCGGCGGGTCGGTATCCGGTGCGCCGCCGGCAGTCAATACGACCACCGTCTGGTTGATCGTCGGTGCGGTGACAGGATAAGTCGCATTGCCGATTGGTGTTTGGGCATCAATGTAGTATTCATAGTCATCCGATTGAGCCGGGATGGTTACTTCATAGACACCACGCGCTACGTTGGTAAGAGATAGATTCGTATATGAGCCACCACCCAAGGAGCGATAGTATAAAGTTGCGGAGGTGGGATTTTCCATGATGAGCACCGTCAGATCCAAAGACTCTCCATCGTAAACTTGCGTTCGCGCAGGAGTGACCTTTACACAAGCAGAGCCTGTATAATTCATATATGGGTTCGCGTCAGATGGAAGCGAACCTCCAAGCCCGGCTTCCATTGCAGCATCCCACTTGTTCATCATTAACTGTTTCCAGTTAAGAATCTCAAGATTAAGAATTTCGCCCAAATCACTGGCGTTAGTGGCTTTCTCTACCATGAGGGTCATCAACTGTTCCCACAAATTTGCCATCGATATTCGATGGTTCAGAGCGGTCGACCAGTTTCCAGATCCACACGCACTTTCAAAATCATCGCGTATGCAGCCATATTCGCCCATTATCCTCAGAGCCTGCATTGCTTTAAGCCAGTAATCAAAACGCTCCAGGTTACCGGCCCCGACAATCTGTGAACGAAGTGCCTCCAGGTCGCCGACAAAGGCATAATTACTTTGCTCCTGCGACCAACTGGTTGAATTAGGCAGAATCGCCCCGGGAGCCATATAAAATGAACCTGTCATTTCCTCTGTCCACTCCAGGGCATGTGGAAGAACTTCCCAGTCTTGTCCAGTGAAAATGGTTGCAATCGATGATGCGGCTTCAGGCCCGAACTGACGAGTGGCCCAGTCAAGATAGTAGGAGTCTACATAGGCACCTCCGTTGGATGGAACCGATTTTGTAACTGGTGTACCGGTCGGTCCATAGCACCAATTCAGGTCTTTCATTGAGCCGATATTCGGGCTCATGATACGGGTACGCCAGTGCTCGGTAATAAAACCATCGCAGTTTTTCTGCCAGGCAGCCAGAGCATCCTCGTGGACACGGTATACTGCAAGTTGCGGTTGCTCCAGCCCAAAGTCATATTCCAACCAGGTCGAGGGCCATTTTACGCGCTGGGCACTTAGAGACTCATATCCCGTCGCCGAACCCCAAAGGCTGAAAAATGGTGCTTCAGAAGAAAAGACATCTTCAAATTCAGCCGGATTGAGAGGGTCAACTGTGCCAAGTCTCCAGCCGGCGTGGGCGATCTGGAAGGGATTTCCCAACTCAGCCAGTGCCTGCTGGGCAAGGTTTATATCATTTTCAAATGATTGAATTTCAGCGGAGGTAACAGTTTCCGTTGACCAGATTTCATACGACCACAGCCAGTAGTAATCCAGTGGATGGGTCTTCATAATTCGGTCAAAAATACCTTTATAGAGATCTTTGACCACGGCAGGATCTGCAGGGTTCTTGCCCATACCGTTGAGCCTGGTCTGGAGTTCTGGTGGTACACCACGTACCCAGGTATCACCGTGATCGTATTCCTCACCGAGGGTAAGCTCGGTTCCTATAGCGGTTTTTACACCGAGATTTTGAGCATGGGTAAACGCCGTGTTGAACAGTTCCCCGGCACGGTTAAATACCGCATTACTGGTGGTTACGTTCGTAGGCGGTGTTTCACCTATTACGTCGGAGCCGTAGCCGTTTGTAGGGAACAACTGGCTTGCACCGGCATGAAACTGGTCCGTATCCCATGTGTCGAAGCCCCATATAAAATCGGGACGCTTCGTGTGAGAGTAGTGAGCCGGATACGACCATGACACGGTGCCGTCGGCATTCACATCTTGTGGCAAACCAATCCAAACCGATGGTTCAGGCCCACGCTTGGCATCAATATCGTGATCCCAGAGAGAATTATACATAGCATAGGTGTGTATGCCGATAAAGTCCATGCCCAGCTTGGGAAGTTGTGAGATGACCGCCAAATAATCATCGGTGTTCCATAAGTCAGGACCTTCAGGGAAATCGTGATACGGCTGAATCCCACAGGGCGTGAATAAAGGCTCTCCCACCTCGTCAAAGCCTGTAATATCAAGGGTGATTTGCGCGTCCGGTATGACATCTTGGGCTAAACCAAAAAACACACCGAGATGTTCTGCGTGACGATAAGCAGCCTTTAAGGTAGCAGCAGAATCATTACCTGTGATAACCAGGATATTACGCCCTCCGGAATTGACGGTCTTGATAATAAAACCGCCGGAATTCGTCGTGTGATCGAGCAAGCCACGAAGGCCATTGACCATCGGATCGTCATCGTTGGCAACCAGGATCAACTCACCGCTGCCGGGCAATGAACTGACGCCCTGAACGGCAAGTAGTTGATCGGTACGAAGATAGATGTACCGTCTTACCTCTTTCGCCGCTAACAGTTCCATATCGGAGCCGGCACTGGGATACACTATGGTAGGGGCTGGAGAGGCTTCCTGTGTGGTTGCACACTGGTTGGTTGACCATGCGGTGGCGTTCTGATTGGCGCTTTTATCACGCGCCTGGACCTCGTAACAATACTGCGTTTCAGCATTCAAACCGGCATCGGTGTAGCCAGCTTGGTCCTGCCAGCCGCTGTCGGAGCCTCCCGGGTTGCCGGAAGTCTCATAGAAGTAGTACTCGACACCACTCGGGTCTGTCGCAGTTGTAGCAGTCATTTCAATAGCACTTGAGCTTACTGCGGCAGGCACACTCGCCCATGTCATCGGGTCAGGCGTAGGCGGATCTGTATCCGGTGCTGTCGTTGTGTCACACTCATTCGTTGACCAGGCGGTGGCGTTCTGGTTCGTACTCTGGTCACGAGCCCTTACCTGGTAGCAATACTGCGTACCAGAGTTCAGACCGCTATCTGTATAGCTTGCGGACACCTGCCAGCTGCTATCGGTGCCGCCTGGATTGCCGGAAGTCTCATCGAAGTAGTATTCTACACCGGAAGGATCGGTCGCGGTTGTTGCCGTCATGCTGATGGAGCTATCGCCATCGGCGCTCGGCACGGAAGCCCAGGTCATCGGGTCCGGCGTCGGTGGGTCGGTATCGGCGCCACCTTCCTCATACTCAAAGGCATCTAGGTAAATCCTGGTGCTACTGGCCCATTCCACCTTTAATTCATGTGAGCCTGAAGACAAAGTGCCGCTTTCATATACCAGCACATCGCCTAAATCAGATGAATCAAAGAAGCTGACCGTACCATCAGGTGCATCATCAATGTATATATTGGCAGTTCCGCCATCATCCGCTTTGCCGGCGTACAACCTTACCTTTGTCCCGGTAAAGCTATATATAGCATAGTTGCCGCTGCTTGCGGAAATTGAGAGGGTGTCCTGGTAGCATCCCGGTAACCATCCACTCGCCAGTGTCCAGTCGCTGCCGTATAGTGTAACCGAAGCGTCACGGTCATCGACCTTTGTCCAGGTTTGCGCCGAAGCTGATGATGCAATCACCCCGGCCACAATAATTAACATTAATTGAAATAATTTTTTACTCATTTTAGATCTTCCTCACTCTTTTCTAAAAATTTTCACATTCATGGGCCACAACTTGGACAAGCACTCTCGAGATAGGCTCATCAAAGTCGGCCATCCGAATTTATTGTTTTTTTATCCTACTGCCAGGCATCACCTCCTTTGGCCCCCACGATAGATGAATAATACAATTTGTTATTTATATTTGATAACTCGCGTTGTGCGCGCAGACTTTCTCCCCGGCCCCCATTGGAAAAATCAAGAAAAGCAAGAGCCATCTCCATTGTTTCCAGTCCCATCCGTGTGCAGTTTGGGGGCA
>SDBT01021047.1_pt1 | contig 10195 bp, 8 predicted proteins | sample 2277101 | NCBI WGS metagenome assembly SDBT01 (sample SAMN10404973, study PRJNA504765) | marine sediment metagenome | isolation source: marine sediment core GS10_PC15, 103 cmbsf | place: Arctic Ocean: Southern Knipovich Ridge | collected 2010
TTCAGTCTTACCCAGCTTGCTCTACCAAAACACTCTAGCTTAACTACTCTACCCCTCTTCCTCCTTCTTCTCTTACTATCTCTACTACATCCAGGGGGGTCATGATGTACCCAACCGTTTCCTGAGAACAACCGATTTTTGGTTGCTCCATCCAGGCCGCCGTGATATACTGCGGCGCCTGTAACGAGAAGCACGCAGGCATGCCGGTAGCGGGAATACAGCCAAGCCGGGACGGGCCCGAACCAAATAAGAGGTGTTGATATGTCCAGGATATGCGAATTGTGCGGGAAGAAGCCGCACTTCGGCCACAACGTAAGCCATTCAAATCACAAGACAAAGCGCATGTGGCGCCCAAACCTCCAGCGGATAAGGATCCAGACTCCCGGCGGTTCGAAGCGCGTATACGTGTGCACGGCATGCATGAGCGCGGGCAAGATCACGAAGCCCGTACGCCGCACACGCCCCGAGCAGCCAGCCGAGCCAGCCTCAAAGCCCGGTCCGGGTCCGCCGGAGTAGCTATGACGACGCGGGACGGATGTCTTTCAGATGCAGTTCCACCCGCCGCCTTCCTGACCAATCGTTGATCTTCGCCTGGTAGAGGCCATCAAACCCCTGTTTCCATCTCAGCACTTCCGGCAGCCGGGATCCCAGCCCGAAACCCACTGCCCTCATCACGGTCCCTCGATGCCTGACTTTCAGGTTCAGATGCCCGCGGCCCATGACAGAACCCGGGCCGGCAAGAGCCAGATCCCGGGTCAGAAACAGCGGGGACGGGTTCGCGCAGCCGCACGGCTCGAAAGCCGCCAGACCTTCCACTGCCTTCTCATCGAGGTCCGCGAGGCCCACCTCGGCGTCCGCAGTCCAATCAGGATGAGGAACGGCCCCAGACATCTCCCTCCCTGCGGCCTCATCCACCGCCTCGCGAAAGGCTTCTATCCCTTCGGCCGGAAGCTCCAGGCCCGCCGCCTGCGCGTGGCCTCCGTACCTCGTCAGGAGTCTTGAGCACTGCTCGAGCACCCGTGTAAGATGCAGGCCGTGCTTGCTCCGCCCCGACCCCCGGGCCCGGCCGCCTTCCACTACCAGCAGGATCACCGGCCTGCGGTATCTATCCGCGAGCCGTGAAGCCGCTATGCCGATCACGCCCGGGTGCCAGCCCTGCTCCGCAGCCACCAGCACCCGCCGGCTCTCCAGGCCTCCTGCCGTCTCGACCTTCCTGCAGGCCGCCTCCACCATCTCCCTCTCGACTGCCTGCCGCCTGCGGTTCTCCTCGTCCAGTTCGCGGGCGAGCCGCCCGGCAGCGGCAACATCATCGGTGAGGAGCAGTTCCAGGCTTCGCATCGCCGAGCCCATCCGGCCGGCAGCGTTCAGCCTCGGAACAAGACCGAACGCGAGCTGGCCCGCCGTAAGCCGCCCTGCAGGCAGGCCGGCCTGGCGCCGCAATGCCGCCAGCCCTGCGCTCCCGGTCTGCTGCAGCGCCTCCAGCCCATCGTGCACGATGGCCCGGTTCTCATCGACAAGCGGCATCACATCACCCACGGTGCCCAGGGCCGCCAACTCGGTCAGCCGTGTGTTGCCCCTGCAGCGGGCCATGACCGCATCGGCTACCCGGAGCGCAACGCCCGCGCCGGCCAGGTCCCTGAAAGGATACTGAGAGTCCTCCCGCTTAGGGTTGATGACCCCGCATGCCCGGGGCAGCTCGTCCGGGCCGGGCTCGTGGTGGTCGGTGACGATGGTCTCTATCCCCTCTTGCCCTGCCGCGAGGACCGTCGTGGCCGAACTGGTACCGCAGTCCACCGTGATGATAAGAGTCGCGCCGAGCCTGGCTGCCTCTGCCGTTCCCGAAGGGTGAAACCCGTATCCTTCCGTCAGGCGGTCGGCCGTGGTCCCCCGGACCTCGATACCGGCCGCGGCCAGGGCTCGCACCAGCACAGCTGTGCCCGCCACCCCGTCGACGTCGAAATCGCCGTAGACCAGCACGCGCTCCCCGTGATCACGGGCACGGAGGATGCGCTCGACACATTGCTCCATGTCCGGCAGGAGGAAAGGGTCGGCCAACCGGCCAATGGATGGATGGAGGTAGGCCCGTGCGTCGGCTGCCCGCGAGAGTCCGCGGGCACAGAGCACTGCAGCCACAAGGGGATGGAGAGAGAGAGATGAGCCCAGCCTTTCAGCTTCGCCAGGGTCGAACGCCCTGGTGTCCCACCGGCTCACGGGGCCGAACGTGCCGCGGCCCGCCGTTCGCCTCTCAGATACCACTCCACGAGCACCGGGCTAGCCACGAACAATGAAGAGTACGTGCCTACGACCACTCCGGCGATCAGCGCAAAGGCAAAGTCGTGTATCACGTTGCCGCCTGCCACGAAGAGGCAGACGAGCACCACCAGCGTCGTCAGAGAAGTGAGCGAAGTACGGCTAAGCGTCTGGTTCAAGCTCAGGTCTATTATCCGCGGATAATGCTCCTTCCTCATCAACCTCATGTTTTCCCTGATCCGGTCGAATATGACTATGGTGTCGTTGAGCGAATACCCCACAATGGTGAGAAGCGCAGCGACAACCGGCAGGGTGATCTCCCTTCCCGTCAACGCGAAAAGACCGGTAGTGACCACCACGTCGTGGACCAGCGCTATGATGGCCGCCACGGCGAACCGGAACTGGAACCTTATCGAGATGTAGACCACCTGGCACACCAGCGCCAGGCAGATGGCGAGTATCGCCTTCGTCCTCATCCGCTCGCCTACCCACGAGCCGACAAACGCCGTCTCGCCGTATCCGCCAGGATCCCTGAGGACACCCCCGAACTCTTCCCGTAACGCGGCGTCGACCGTGGCAGTCACCCCTTCCAGGTCCTCCCGGCCGTGGACCCTGAGCAGGACTCCCTTCCCCGCGTCGTAGCTCTGGACCAGGCCGTCGTCCAGCCCGATACCGCTCAGCGTAGCCCGCACCCTCTCGATCGCCACCGGCTCCGTGAAACCCCGCCGGATGAGCATGCCGCCCTTGAAGTCTATGCCGAGGTTGTCGCTCCCCCGGGAAGCCACTGCTACCAGCCCGGCGATGATGACCACCGTCGAGAGAACGAAGGCCCTCCGGCGCCACGATACGAACGGGAACCTGGGCTGCTTTATCAGCTCCAGCATCGCGATCCGGCGGAAGCTCCTGCGCAGCGACAGCAAGTCGAAGATCACCCGCGTCACCACCAGCGACGTGAACATGCTGGCGACAAGGCCGAGGCTCAGGGTGACGCCGAAACCCTTCACCGGGCCCGTACCCACCCACATCAGGATGAGTGCGGCGATCAGCGTCGTGACATTGGCATCCACGATGGTCACGAAAGCCTTGGCGTACCCGGCAGCGATGGCAGCCCGTATGCTCTTCCCGCTGCGGACCTCTTCCCGGATCCTCTCGAAGATGAGCACGTTGGCATCGACCGCCATGCCCATCGTCAATATGATCCCGGCAATACCAGGAACTGTGAGGGTCGCCCGCAGCGCGGCAAGTGCGGCGAGGATGATGACCACGTTCATCGCCAACGCTACATTGGCTATGAGTCCGGCTCCCAGGTAGTATGCCACCATGAAAGCGGCCACGAGTACCAGCCCGAGGATGGCCGCGGAAACGCCCTTGTTCACAGAGTCCTCTCCCAGCAGAGGGCCCACGGTCTCCTCGAACTCGAACTTCATCTCAGCCGGCAGGGCGCCCGAGACCAGCATGATCCTGAGGCGGTCCACCTCCTCGATTGAGAAATTGCCCTGGATATAGGCCTCTTCTCTGCGGGATATCTTGCTCTGGATGACCGGCGCAGACTGCACCACCCCGTCGAGCAGGATAGCAAGCGGTTCGCTTACGTGGTCGCCGGTTATCTTCTCGAACTTGCGCGCCCCTGTCCTGTCCCAGCGTATGAAGACGACCCGCTGCCCCTGCGCAAAGCCCATCCGCGCACCTTGCAGCTGGTCGCCCGCGATCTCCGCATTCTCCTTTATCAGGTGCAGCCTTCGTATAGCCCCCCGCTCCGGGTCCTCCTGCACCTTCCCAGGTGCAAGACGCCACCGCCTCGGGACAGTCAGGGAGGCCTCCCGCCCGCTCACCAGCTCCCTGACCGCCTCCAGGTCCTCCGCCCGGAAGTACACCCCGATCATCCCGTCTTCTGACATCATGGGGTCGACCAGCTCTATGAGCCTCCCGCCGAGCTTTCCGTCCAGCTCCTGCACCGCTTCCCACGTGTCTGCCGCAAAGCGCGCAAGATGGAATGTCAGCTTCCCCGTCTTCCCGATCAGCTTGCGCATCTCCGCCGGGTCCTTCACTCCCGGAAGCTGGACCACGATGCGCCGGTCTCCCTGGAGCTGGATGGACGGCTCGCGCAGTCCCGACTCGTCCACCCGCATCCGTATGTTCTCAAGCGCCTGTGCCACCGCGTCTTTCGCGATTCTCTGCTGCTGCTGCTCGCTCAACGAGATCTCGATGCGCGACCCATCCTTCTTCCTCTGCATCTCCCAGCCCGGCAGCTCCTCCTTCAGCACATCTGCCACGCTCTTTCTGATGCCGGGCCCTGCGGTCTCGTCCAGATGGACCAGGACACTGACCGGCAGGTCCGGATGTTTCTCCACGGAAACGACGCCGGGAAGAGCCCCCAGGTGCTTGCGGATATCGAGCAGGTCCTTATCAGCCTTGGTCTCGACTGCCTGCTCCACCTGTACGTTCAGCACCAGGTGCATCCCGCCCTGCAGGTCCAATCCCAGGTTGATCCTGGGCAGGTAGGGTTCGAGCCCCGCAGGGAGATGCCGCCCGGCAGGAGTGGAAGGAAGCACGAAAAGGGCACCCAGCAACAGTGCTACCACCACCAACCCCACTCTCCAGCCAAGACCCCTCGTCATCGCCCTCTCCTTCCCGTCACCGGTCCCGGGGACATCCACCCGGACCTTCAGTCCGCAGCAGCCCCGCAGCCTGCTCGCTCCTTCTCAGTCCGTGCCCGGCTCTCCAGCCGAACTCACGCTGGTGATGGCACTCTTCGATACGTCCACCCGCAAGTTGTCAGCGACCTTCACCGACACGGTACGCTCCTTCACCGCATGGATAATACCGTGAAGGCCCCCGGAGGTGACAACGCGGTCCCCCTTCTTCATCCCGGCAAGCAACCTCTCGTGCTCCTTCTTCTGCTGCTTCTGCGGTCTCCATATCAGCAGATAGAAGATGGCCACCATGAAGATAAGAAAAGGCAGGAACCCTTTCAGCTGTTCCATGGGGTTCTGGACCTGTCCTGCCCCCCCGACACCCTGTGCGAAAGCTTCACCTATCACTTGCTACCGTCCTTTCCTCTCGCCCATTCCCGCCGCAGTTCCTCGAAGCGGCCCGCGGCTATGGCCTCCCGCATCTGCTCCAGCAGGCGCGTCACGAAGTAGATATTATGCCAGCTAACGAGCCGTAATCCAAGTATTTCTTCCGTGTTAAAGAGATGGCGCAGGTACCCCCGCGAGTAGTGCCTGCAGGTGTAGCAGGGGCAGGCCTCCTCCAGGGGCGCGGGATCCCGTGCGTAGCGCGCGTTCCTGACCACCACCTTGCCCCCCCGGACTAGCGCTGTCCCGTTCCTTCCTATCCTCGTCGGTAATGCCGAGTCAAACATGTCTATGCCGGCAGCCACCGCATGGAAGAGCATACCGGGGTCTCCCACACCCATCAAGTACCTCGGGCGGTCTTCCGGCAGCATCGGAGCGACCGCCGAGCACAGCTCCCGGGTCAGCGCCCGGGGCTCCCCTATGCTCAGTCCCCCCAGTGCATAGCCGTCAAAGCCCAGCCCCGTTATCTCTCTCGCGCAACGCTCTCTCAGCCCCGGGTCGAAGCCGCCCTGGACGATGCCGAACAGGGCCGGGTCTCCCTCTCCCAGCGCCTTGCGGCTGCGCTCCGCCCAGCGGCAAGTGAGCTCCATCGCTGCCCGGGAATCCTCGTACGAGGAGGGGTATGAGGCCGGCTGGTCCAGCGGCATCGCGATGTCCACTCCCAGGACTGCCTGCGTCCGGACAGCGTCCTCCGGGCTCAGAAACAGGCTCTTCCCGTCTATGTGCGACCGGAAGCTCGCGCCATCTTCACTGATCTTCACAAGCTTCGCGAGGCTCACCACCTGGTAGCCTCCACTGTCGCTCAGGATGGGACCGTCCCAGTTCATGAAGCGATGCACACCTCCCAGTTCCCTCACCGTCTCCACACCGGGGCGCAGGCTCAGGTGGTAGCTGTTGACCAGCACCATGGCGACACCAAGAGCCTTGAGCTCTTCGGGCGTCATCGTCTTCACGGTGGCCCGGGTGCCCACCGGCATGAATACAGGTGTCGGCACGTCGCCATGAGCTGTCCGGAGGACCCCGGCCCGCGCCGCGCTGCCCCCGCTCTTTGCCGTCACCTTGAACTCGAACAAACCCTTCACACCCCCGCTCAAGAAACAAGCTCCAGACACTCCGACCGTGGATCCCGAACAAGCGCGGGACACTGGAGCCGGATGGCCAGGACAGAAGAGGCCCTGCCAGCTTTAAGTTGCGAGTTCCCGGCCTGTTCAGAGTCTAGTGTTCAGAACTCAGTGTTTCTCTTCCTGTATGAGCATCGCATCCCCGTAGCTGCCGAACCGGTAGCCCTTGCTTATGGCCTCCCCGTAAGCCGCCAGCACTTCCCCACTGCCGGCAAACGCGCACGCGACTGCCAGGGGCGACGACTCGGGAAGGTGGAAATTCGTAAGCAGGCAGTCGATCGCCCTGAACTCATAACCGGGGCCTATCACCAAGCCGGTGCGCCCCGCTGCCGCGCGGAAGGAATCACCGTCTCCGAGAGCCGTCTCCAGCGCTCTCGTCGTCGTCGTCCCTACCGCGACTACGCGCCGGCCTTCCCGCCGCGCCTTGTTGAGTAGCCGTGCCGTGTCTTCTCCAATGCTGTACCTCTCTGTACCGAGCCCGCCGCGGAACGTGCTTGTCCCGACATGCAGCGTCACGGACGTCACCCCCACCCCCGCGGCCCCCAGTTCTCCAAACACTTCCGGCGTGAAGTGAAGCCCCGCAGTGGGAGCCGCCACGGCTCCCGGCTCCCGGGCGTAGACGGTCTGGTAGCGCTGCCGGTCGAACTCCTCAACCGGCCTCCGGATGTATGGCGGCAGCGGGATCTCTCCGATCTCCTCCAGCATCCCGGAGGTCACCTCGCCGTCGAATTCCACCACTCGCATCCCACGCTCCTCTTCCGCAACGACCCGTGCTCCCAGGCGGCCACCGGCAAAGCTCAGCACGGTGCCTTCGCGCAGCTTCCTGGCGGGCCTTGCCAGCCCCCTCCACCGCGTGGCGGAGACCCTCTCCTCCAGAAGGAGTTCCACCGCACCGCCGCCAGGGGCCCTCACGCCCCGGAGGCGTGCCGGTATCACCCGGCTGTCGTTCAGGACCAGCAGGTCCCCCCTGAGCAGGATGCAGGCGAACTCCGCGAAACGCCGATGCTGGTACACACTCCCGCCGCGCCGCATCACCAGCAGGCGGGACGCATCTCGCCGCTCTGCGGGCACCTGCGCAATCCGGTCCTCTGGAAGGATATAGCCGGGCAGATGGGGGATCATTTCCTCTTCACAGCCCGGGCGCTACGCGCCCGGGGTGGCGCTACGTGCCCGGGATGCTCGATGGTAAGCTCCGTGCTGACAAGGACTCTATCTCGCGCCAAGGGACAGTGGCTCTTCACCCCTTCTTGTCCCAGAGGGCCCCCTGCGGCGCCCCCGGCGGTTCCAGCCCCAGGTGGCGGTATGCTCGTGCCGTGGCCTTGCGGCCGCGCCGGGTGCGTTCGAGGTACCCCTCCTGTATGAGATAGGGCTCGTAGACTTCCTCTATCGTGTCCTTCTCTTCTCCAACGGCCACGGCCACCGTATCTATGCCGACGGGGCCCCCGCCGAACTTCTCTATGATGGTGCTGAGGATGGCCTTGTCCATCTCGTCCAGCCCGCTCTCGTCCACCTCGAGCAGTTCAAGCGCACTCCCGGCGACTTCAACGGTGACTATGCCGTCGGCGCGCACCTCCGCGTAGTCGCGCACCCTTCTGAGGAGCCGGTTTGCGATGCGCGGGGTCCCTCTTGCGCGGCGCGCTATCTCCTTCACCCCTTCCGGCTCCGCGCGTATTCCCATTATGGCGGCGGACCGCGCCACTATCCTCTCCAGCTCGTCCACCGAGTAGTACCCGACCCGAAGCACTACTCCGAAACGCGCCCGCAGCGGCGAGGTGAGAAGCCCGGCACGCGTGGTGGCGCCGACCAGGGTAAAGCCAGGGATCTCCAGCTTGATAGACCTCGCCGAAGGACCCTTCCCTATCATGATATCAAGCTTGAAATCCTCCATGGCGGGGTAGAGGATCTCTTCCACCACGTGGTTCAGCCGATGCACCTCGTCGACAAACAGCACATCCGAGCCCTGCAGCCTGCTGAGGATAGCCGAAAGGTCTATGGCCCGTTCTATGACCGGCCCCGATGTGGAGTGGATGGCGGCGCCCAGTTCATGGGCCACGATATGCGCCAACGTCGTCTTCCCCAACCCTGGGGGGCCGTGGAACAACACATGGTCCAGCGGCTCTCCCCTCCTGCGGGCCGCCTCCACAAAGACATGGAGTTTCTCCTTGATGCTGTCCTGCCCGACAAACTCGTCCAGGCTTACCGGCCTGAGCTGCGTGTCGAGCTCCTGGTCCTCGGGCATACGGCCCGGCGTTACCACATCTTCATCATGTCTCATCATACTCTCACATCTTGCCAGTGGAGTTTCCGAAGGAAACTCCGAGGCAATGCAGTGCATTGAACCATGTTACAAATGTGTACATTCATTGCCCGTGGAGTTTCCGAAGGAAACTCCGAGGCAATGCAATGCATGGAACCGTGTCACAAGTGTATACGTTCATTGCCCGTGGAGTTTCCGAAGGAAACTCCGAGGCAATGCAATGCATGGAACCGTGTCACAAGTGTATACGTTCATTGCCCACGTCAGAGGTGTCTCAGCGCGAACTTCACAATATCTTCAAGGCGTGCTTCATTGCCCAGTTGTTCGCGTGCTTCCCTCACGACCCTGGCTGCCTCCGGGCTCTTGGAGCCCAGCGAGACCAGGGCCGCCACCGCGTCGCTTTCCAGCTGGCCCTGCGGCTCTCCCGCCCGTACCTCCCGGCCCGCCACCGCAGGGAGCCGTTCCCGCAGTTCCAGCACGACCCTCTGGGCCGTCTTCTTTCCGACCCCCGGGATGGATGTCAGAACCCTGACATCATCGGATTCTATGGCCCTGCTGAACTCATCCACCGAAAGCACAGAGAGAATGCCCAGTGCGATCCGCGGCCCCACCCCGGAAACGGAGAGCAATATAGCGAAGAGGCCCCTCTGCCGCGCCTCGTGGAACCCGTAGAGCTGCAGCAGGTCCTCCCGCACGTGCAGATAGGTGTACAGCTGGACCTCGCTGCCCGGCTCCCCGAGCCTCTCATACGTGGACACTGGCACATGCACGCCGTAGCCAAGCCCGTTGACATCGACCCGCACGTACATCGGCTCCTTGGAAAGAAGCTTTCCCCGGATCGCTTCGATCATCGTATCACCCCGGCCCGGCCGCTCCGCTCCTGCGAGTTCTTCACGCGCTGCAACCACTCGGCGCCGTGCAGGTGGCAGATGGCCGCCCCCAGTGCATCCGCCTCGTGCTCGCCCGGCCTCTTACCCGGCAGGTCCAGCAGCCTGCAGACCATCTCCTGCACCTGCTTCTTTGTCGCCGCACCGTAGCCGACTACAGCCTGCTTTATCTCCAGCACACTGTAGCTGGCCGTAGGGGTCTCCTGCAGGGCTGCCGCCAGTATCGCCACCCCCCTTGCCTGGCCGACCGCCAGCGCGGCCTTCGCGTTCCGGGCGTAAAAAGGCTCTTCCACGGACACGGCGTCGGGGCGATGCGTCCTTATCGCCTCGCTTATCCCCTCGAAGAGCTTCCGCAGCCGCTCGCTGAACTCCTCGTCCTTGTGCGTTTCAATACAAAAAGCGGCCACCATCCGCAGCCGCCTCCCCTCCGCCTCAACGACTCGGATACCGCTGGCCGAGATGCCCGGATCTACCCCTAGACCCCTCACTTCTCTCCTCACGCGGCCGGCCGCCCATGCGGCGGCTATTCCATGTCCGCTACCATGTCCTCCGGCAGGTCGAAATTGGCATAGACGTTCTGGACATCATCGTGTTCTTCCAGAC
>SDBT01021048.1_pt1 | contig 10195 bp, 8 predicted proteins | sample 2277101 | NCBI WGS metagenome assembly SDBT01 (sample SAMN10404973, study PRJNA504765) | marine sediment metagenome | isolation source: marine sediment core GS10_PC15, 103 cmbsf | place: Arctic Ocean: Southern Knipovich Ridge | collected 2010
AAAGTCATAAACCTTTAGTTCTGATAACCGGCCACAGGCGTGAAAACTTCGGTGAGGGTTTCGTAAATATTTGTGGGGCAATTGCAAAACTGTCTGAAGATTTTCCAGGGGCTGCGTTTGTTTATCCGGTCCATTTAAACCCAAACGTTCGCGAACCAGTCTATGATCTGCTTTCCGGGCGCGATAACGTTTATCTGATTGAGCCACTCAGTTACCTGCCCTTTGTGGCCCTGATAGAACTCGCCGTTATTGTCCTCACGGATTCTGGCGGTATTCAGGAAGAAGCCCCCAGTTTGGGTAAACCTGTCTTAGTGATGCGAGAGACAACCGAACGCCCCGAGGGGGTTGAAGCGGGAATTGTTAAGCTCGTTGGGACAGATGTGGCTTGCATTGTAGATAGTGTTGCGGAACTATTAAACAATAAGCAGGCTTATGAGGCAATGGCCGGTGCTGTAAATCCCTATGGCGACGGAAAAGCAACGGGCCGGATACTGATCGCCTTAGAGCAATTCTTGGATGGACACAGGAAGGGTGTATGGGCGCCAAATCGTTAGTATCCGCCTTTTGCCCTCCTTTCTTGAGGCCGGTGTTTAACCGTATCGAAAGATCGCCGCTCGGCTACCGGCTGGCCAAGGGAGTATTCTGGTCAATGGTGGGGGCGGTGATTTCGCGTGGCCTGACGCTTGCCGCCACAGTCTTGGTTGCCCGGATGTTAGGTAAGGCAATCTTTGGCGAATTGGGGATGATACGCTCGACTGTTGGTATGTTCGGCGTCTTTGCCGGATTCGGCCTGGGTCTGACGGCCATCAAACACGTTGCCGAGTTTCACAAGAGCGATCCTGACCGAGCCGGACGCATCATTGGCCTTTCAGGGTTGTTTGCCATGGTGACCGGCGGCTTGATGGCGTTAGGGTTATTCATATTCGCCCCATGGCTGGCGGAACATACTATCAACGCCCCGCATCTGACCGGCGTACTGCGTATAAGTGTTCTGACACTGTTCATCAATGCTCTCAACGGAGCGCAGACCGGCGCTTTAGCGGGCTTTGAAGCCTTCAAGACAATTGCGTACGTGAACCTCTTTGTCGGTCTGTTCTCATTTCCAATGCTCATCGGTGGGGCATATTTCGGCGGTCTCACCGGAGCGGTCTGGGCGTTAACGATTAATCTCGGTGTCAACTGGCTGCTCAACCATTTGGCTCTACGTAAAGAAGCACACCGACATAACGTTCCTTTCACTTTCAGGAATTGCAGCCGTGAATGCTCCGTTCTATGGTCATTCAGCCTGCCCGCTGTTCTGGCTGGAAGCATGACCGGCCCGGTCAACTGGGCTTGTAGCGCGATGCTTGTCAACCAACCCAATGGTTATGGCGAAATGGGCATCTTCAGTGCGGCCAATCAATGGTATGCCATTTTGATGTTCCTGCCCGGTATGCTTGGGTGTGTTGTATTGCCAGTTCTTTCAGACCAGTTAGGCCAAGACAACACAAAACAATCTATGAAGACACTTGTTTTCGCAATAAAGATGAATCTGCTCATTGTCGCACCACTGGTTCTAGTCGCGAGCATTGCCAGCCCTTACGTCATGAATTTATATGGTGATGGTTTCAGGAGTGGGTGGCCGACTCTGGTTGTTGTTTTGCTGACAGTAGGGCTCCTGGCCGTACAACAACCTGTGGGTCAGATTATTGCCGCATCTGGAAAAATGTGGCTCGGGTTTATCATGAATTTTGGCTGGGCGATTACTTTTATCGTTAGTACAAAATTGCTGCTTGCTCACGGTTCACTGGGGTTGGCAACCGCAAGAGCAGGGGCGTATATTTTTCACTCGATTTGGGTTTTTTGCTTTGCCTACTATCTTTTGTCGGTGGCCAAACAATCTTCTACTATGATTATAGATACTACGAAAAAGGTAACGATGAACATCAACACAAAAGACTACTGGGATAAGAGATTCGCATCAGGAGATTGGGAAGCCAAAATGGGTCGTGACCAAACAGCGTTTTTTGCTAAGGATATTGTGCATCTAATTAACATGCCATCCCATGTTTCTGGAAAGATACTCGATTTTGGCTGTGGTCTTGGAGATGGCATGCCAATCTACCGTGAACATTACGAGCATGCAACGTTGATCGGTGTAGATCATTCTGGAATAACAATTGCAAAGTGCAAAGAAAGATACGGCGACATTGCTGAGTTCATAAATTGTAACCACCTTGAAATCCCCAAAGCAGATGTGATCATCAGTTGTGCTGTTTTTGAGCATCTGCTGGACCAAATGGATGTTGTGAAGCATCTGCTTACAAAATGCGGCGATCTCTTTATCTTTGTTCCGTACAAGGAAGTGATACGTCCTAATAGCGAGCACGTGAACTCCTATGATGAGAATGCTTTCAGACAGTTTGGGACGTACAATACTACTGTATTCTCAACAAAAGCGTGGAGCCAATACGGTCGAAAATTATGGATTGATGTCTATTTGAAGAATTTGCTCCGGCCATTTTTCAACAAGAAAATCGTCCGTCGCAAGCGCATGATAATGTTCCATTTAAGGGGCAGTTTGTAGAATGAATAAATGTTTAGAAGCACTTGATGCTCGTATCCCCCAATGGGACATGGAACACCTGAATACTCGTTATTGTCCGTTCTGTGGAACGGATAATAGGTTGGCGTTGTTGAGGCCCGATAAATTACCTGTAGCATTTTGCAACTCATGTGGATGTTGGTATGTTGCCAAGATTCCGTCCAAGCTGGATATTGAGAAACAATATGATGGATATTATTATAGTCGATATTATTATAATCAGCGTCCAACAGATTTGTCGGGAAAAACTGCTTCTCGGATGCTTAAAGATGCCCGCAAGGCGAGTGAGACTGATTGGCAACTTAATACGCTATCGAAATTGCTCGGCGGAATTAAAGGTAAACGTGTCTTGGATGTTGGTTGTGGAATCTGCGGTTTCTTGCTGCTAGCAAGAGCACGAGGGGCCGATGTAGTAGGCTGTGATCTATCGCCGGAAGTCTGTGAGTTTGCAAATAACAGACTCAATATTACTCTCCATCAATCAGAACTCCACTTATGTCATTCCTCAATTGGCAATGTAGATGCTGTTGTCATGAGAGATTTTATAGAACATCCGGTTGAGCCATTGATTGATATTCAAGCGGCAGTCAGCATCTTGAAGCCTGGAGGATTGCTTCTTTTGCATACGCCTAATGGAGGAGAAGCCGGGACCAATATTGAAAGAGCAAAAAAATGGGTAGGGTTTCGCGTCGACCTTGAGCATCTTCAGTATTTGTCGCCACATACTGTCAATTGGCTGTCACGAAAAACTGGCCTTGTTATTGAACGATTAGAAGCTTTAGGATTTCCTGGCCTAAAAGGAATAGATAAATTGCCTCGAGGGATCCAGAGTTACGTATTCAGCTCCTTAAGAGAAATGGCAAAAAATATACCTTATATATATAAAATGGTCAGAGCCTTGCGTACACTAAAGCGCGACCCTCGTTTAGGCTCATATCATCTTTTCGCTATTCTTCGCAAGGTTTGACAGTGATTGTGCATTCAGCCAATGTGCAAGATCGTGATGTCGCCACAGAAGTGCTTAAGCATTTGTTGAATCGCTTTCCCCGGCTATGTTTGATTTGGGCCGATGGTGGTTATGTGGGCAAATTGGTCGAGTGGACAAAGCAGCTGGGGCAGTGGACTTTGGAGATTGTAAAACGTAATGATGATGTCAGCGGCTTTGTGGTACTGCCGAAGCGTTGGATTGTGGAAAGAACATTTGCCTGGTTGGGACGATACCATCGGCTGAGCAAAGATTACGAAGAACTGCCCACAAGCAGTGAGAATATGATTTTGACAGCAATGATCAACCTGATGAGTCAGAGATTGGCTCGGTATGGGTAGAATTGAACTTCCGTCACAAATCTGTGCAAAACAAAATGTAGGATACCCGCTATGCAGAACGGAGGTTTTGCGTTTGACGCTTCACAGGCTGCCAACAGGATTGGTTAGCTGCACATTTTTTTATTGTTATCTTGTATACAGCAGAATGAGGTTGGAATATTTTTTTGGTCTTGGTATTATTCTGCTGTCAGCCTACATGCAATAAACGCGCCTTTTCGGATATAATTGATGTCCAAATTCTTATGAGAAGGCACTTCTCAGACACCCTTTTAAGACTATTAGGTGCTATGTCAAGCAAGGGAATACGGCAAAGATATAATAATGAGAAGTGTTCTTTCTTATGATTCGGCAGTCACAACATATGACAAGTGTGAAGAATCTTGAAGCAGCAGCTCTGCTTAAGGCACAACGTAATTTGTACGTTACTGTCCTTGCATGCATGCTCGTTGGTTTTTTGGTGTTTATGGTCGAGGTTGCAGGTGCGCAGATACTCGTACCGTGGGGGTTTGCGTTAATCGTCATGCTGGCTTTCTGTAAATTATTGAAGTGGTGGACCAAGTCTCCTATAGGTATTTACAGATTTGCTCTGCTATCATTTTTTTCTCTATCAACGATCGGTCTATTGCTTGTGGCGAACTATCAGTCACTCTACGGAATAAATTTCGGGCCCCATGGAGATGACTCCAAATATTATTCTTACATTTCGAACCTCGCGAACAACATCCAGACTCACCCCTTAACGCTATACGAGCATTTTATGTCCTACTGGTATCGGTTGTTATCGATTGTCATCGGACAACCCAGGGGTATTGATTTATTGTCATTGAACTGGGTATTTGGCGCTATAGTTGCCGTTCTGGCCTTTGAGTTGGCGTATCAGGTTTCGGGGCGAAGATGCCCACCGCTTCTCGTTTTCCTTGCCATTATTGGGAATTGTATATTCTCGAATTCGGTTGTAATTCTTTATCGTGACGGGTTTATGCTCATTTTCTACCTGGTGGCTTTTGTTGCCGCTTTCAAGAAAGATTATGTGATCGCGATCATCGCGGTATTATTATGTGCGATGATAAGAACAGCAAACGCCGGCATAGCCTTGTTCGCCATTGTCTGTATCTTTTTAAGTCGAGATCGCTGTGTGCGAAGGACCCCAGCGTTAATTATCCTTTTATGCATGCTCTTGATCACAAGCGTCCTCATCGTAGATCGCTATTTATACTTGGGAACCTACCTTCGAACTTTAGCATCGGGCAATTTGCGGGAAAGAAAAATAACAATCATCGAACAAGGCCTAACCCGGGCGTCAAGGTTTATGGAGAAGAGCCATTTGGCTCCTGGAGATGCAACGGTAGCGGCATATGGAATGGGGGCCGCAAGATATGTCGTCATGCCGGTGGTCACACTTTTTTCACCTTTCAAGTTCAGCCCCCTGGTTACAAAGATAGATGTTCATATCAGAGGAATGGATACCTTCTACGTTCAGGGGATGAGTTTTGAGGCGGTCTTTAGATGGATAACCATTATGTTATGGATTGTTCTTGGCCCACTGATGGTAATAGGCATTTACAGGGCGGCAAATGGGCCAGTTTCTCAGAAGCTTATGCTTATGATATTCTTGCTCGCATTATTAGGAGTCAGTCTTGTCTCCTTTCAGGGTAGACATCGCTGCGCGTTTATTGTATTCTATCCGACATTCCTTAGTATTGCCTGGCAGAATCACATGAGCAGACAAGGCAAATTATGCGCGATTATTCTGGGTCTCATATTCATTGTTGGAATTTTGGTTCGGAACTTCGGACTACTGGTCTAAACTTGATACAATGTCGCAAGTCAAACTGAGATGAGGCGATTAATGTAATGGCGCAGGACGAGAAGAATGATGTGAAAGATAAACAGTTAATGAGCAAAATGCTGCATCAGATGGTGCACGAGCACAAGACCATAGATCTTAATGGCCGGGAACGGCAGGTTACTGGAGGGGTTTCCCAAGAGGAAATCGAGTTTATCAAGTCGTTGATTATTGAGCGAAAGTGCCGGACATGTATGGAAACTGGAGTAGCTTACGGAATTTCAACGATCACCATCTGTGAAGCACTCTCATGTCTTGGCAGTGGGTGTCGACATTATGGCATAGACCCATGTCAATATTCCGAATTCAATGGAGCGGCCTTGGCGGCACTGAAGGAGTGCGGCCTGGACCGTTTTTTTGAGCATCTCGACGGGCCCAGTCACGAGATGCTTCCAAAGCTCCTCGATAGAAATGTCAAACTTGATCTGGCGTTCATCGATGGCTGGCATACTTTCGATTATACACTGCTGGATGTTTTTTACGCGGACAAGATGCTGCGTCCCGGAGGGATTTTGCTTATCCATGACATGGATTTGCCCAGCAAGCGGAAAATCTGGGGCTTTCTCAAGACGCACCGGAGGTACAGACGCATTGAGTATCCGGCCGGCAAATCGAAGTTTGGACACCTTGTTGACATCTCCAAAGGATTATTGCAGGCAAAAAGAAGCATTGTAAAAGGGGCAGTTCTCGGCTTAATGGGTATTGACCGCCTCCTGGCAATGGAAAAACTTGAAAACTGGGAGCCCAATTATAATTATTTTAAAAACTTTTAGCGGCACCAACGCTTTGCAGGAGATATCTGTGAGTTCTGAATCCATTTCTGATATAGTCATGAGTACACTACGTTGTTCAGTGTGCGGCTATAAAACCATTAAGAAAGACGGCAAGTCGTTGCGATGTTCACGGTGCAATGCCCACATGGAAATGTCAGATAACATTGTTAGGTTGCTACCAGAAAGAATGAGCATTAATAATACTAGAGAATTGAGTGCACGTGACTGCTCTACAGTGTGGCATACAATATCAAGTCCATTCAAAAGGCCCGCTTCTATAAAAAGAGTTTATTTTGAGCAATCGCAAATGATTCGTAAGTCAGCTATTGATATCTATGAGAACGCGTCGATATTATATCTATTTGCTGGCGACGGATTGGAAGCACATCTTAGTGGGATCATGAATGAAAAGACGGTCTTATCGGATATTTCGAAAAGCGCTCTCAAAAACGCCCAGCAACGTGTCGAAAGTTATAAGTTGATAAAACCAGCGGCTTACATCCAATGCGATGCGGAAAAACTTCCTTTTGATGATAAGTCATATGACATTGTTATTGCCTTTAAGGGCATTCACCATTGCTTTGTTCCCCAAAGCGCCTTGGCGGAGGTGTGGCGGGTGACAAAGAAAAGGGCGATTATTTTCGATAATTATCAGTGCCTTCTCACCGATTTTTTGTACAAGATAAATTTGTCGTCCAGGATTGAATATTCGGGATTAAAACCAACTAGGTTCAACAAAATTACACTGCTGGCAATGCTATATAATGCAGGAATTAAAAATTATTATATAGAAACCACGATGCCATATTTTCTTGATAGATATTTTGGATGGCGTGGTCGGAGATTCATTCAAAAGATCGCAAACAAGATCCATCAGGGAAATAGCTTCATGCTGCTTGTCGACAGAATCGGAACGAATTTGAATAAACTGGCGAGAAGTTCTATTGCTAAATACGAAGCCAATCCTACTAATTTCATGCCGTCCGAGAAGCGACCCATTATGCCGGGATAAAGAATCATAATTGTTACTTCGTGCGATTTTGGGTATGTTCTTTTTTGAGAGACGACTGTTGCTGGTGGTGGTACGCTGTGAAAATTTGTATTATTTGCAAAGGAAGTATCGAGAACTGCCCGCCCTTGCTCCGTTTGCTTTGCTTTCTTTGTAATAAAGGCTGGGACACTGACCTTTTCTGTGTGGGCGGCAATGGCGCACTGCCTGAGATTGTCCAAGGTGTTTCCATGGACGAATGCGTTGGGATAGTTCGGGTCAAGGAAGCCAGGGGAGTTTTCAGAAAGGTAAGACCTGCAGTCGAAGTACCTCGACTTGCGGCTGCTTTGCGTTCGGCGAACACTGGTGACTGGGATCTTGTGATTGCTTACAATCCCTATGCTCTGCTTGCTGGTTGCCTTGCCGGCTTGGGAAAAAAAGAGCCCCTTGTCTATTACTCAGCCGAACTCTTTGATTCCCGGGAGTTTTGGCCGCAACGTTTGTCTGAAATGCTTGGGCGTAGGCGCATCAGTGGATTGATCATTTGCCAGGAAGACCGTGGACAAGTTCTTCAAAAACAGCTTCGATTGGATGTACCAGCTTTGGTTATTTCTAATGCATGTTTTGACTACTACCCGATCGTTGCGCGGGACAACCAGAATGTGAAACGTTTCGATTTATCGCCGGTAGTTTTTATGTATCAGGGCGCGAATCACTTGGACCGAAGGTGTCTTTGTGAATTAGTGCAGGTATTCGGGGATATAGATGCTGACGTATTGCTACGGCTATCGCTAATTGGGAACCCTAAGAATACGGAGTATCTGAAAGGCCTCATTGCACAGACAAGATATCCTAATCACTTCGAGTTTGTTGACTATGTGCCGTATCCGCAGCATTTCGCAACCACATACCAGTGTGGCGTAGGTATCATGCTCTACCACCGGGACATCTCCCTCAATTATCGATACTGCGCGCCTAATAAACTTTATGAGTATGCTATGCTTGGTCTGCCTGTAATATCATCCGATCAACCCCACTTACAAAGAGAGATAGAGGGAAATGGATTCGGACTTTGTGTTGACCCAAAGAATTGCGATGCGCTTGCGGTGGCAGTGACTCAAATGACCAATCCTGAAAGACTGCAAGAAATGAGCCGTCGGGCACGGCAATGGTACGAGAAGTTCGGGAGATATGAGTTGGCCGTCGTGCAGCTTGAGAAATGGTGTAACGATCTGGTTTCAAGGTGATTATGAGAATAGTATTTGTACGCAGTAACGACTATGATATCACACCTGCTATCCCCCGGGCCCTGGAGGCGAGCGAAGGCATTTTCAAGGAAGTTCACATTTTGTGCTGGAATCGCCACAACAAACAGTTGGCGTCTGAGTCAAATGCGGATGGGATCAAGATCAAGCGTTTCATGATGAAAACACCGAAGCCGCGAAGCTTCCGGGTATTCCTGTGTACGCTTATCTATCAGAGTTGGGTTTTCTGGAATCTTGTTCAAATCCGCGGTGACGTTGTCCATGTTTGCGGCTTTGTATCTGGAGTTCCAGCGGGTTTGGCTTGTCTGCTAACGAGAAGAAAGTTCGTCTATGATATGCGCGATCCATTTGCTCTCTGCTATAAATTCTCCAACCCCATGAGAAGACTGGCTTATGCTGCGGACTGGTGCATAATGGGCCTGGCTACGGCTTTCGTCCTCCCGACAGACCGCTATATCCACTATTTAGGAAGGTGGGGGAGGTCCAAGCGGGAAGTCTGCATAATTCCCAACACTTGCCATGATTTGTTGAAGGAACTTCCATCAGTATCGGATATTGTGAGCCCAATAAGACCAGGGGGTGTAAGGCTGGCATATCTTGGCTATCTGACTCATAACAGGGGCAGTCAATGGCTTCTTGATTTCTGCCGCCAATGCAAGGAGAGCATCGAACTTCTGGTTGCGGGAGGATGTCGATCAGAGGAGCTAAAGGCAAAGTTCAGGTCTACTGCCAATGTGCAATTCTTAGGGCGATTGTCATATGTCAAGGCACTGGCGCTGATGCGAGAAGTTGACGTCGTTACTATACTGTACGACCCAAGTTGGCCGGTGAATCGTGTCCTTGATCCGACGAAATTCTATGAGGCCATGATGGTCGGGACACCTGTGCTGATTAGCCGAGGAGTGAGTATTGCCGAAATGGTCGAAAAGAATGAGTTGGGTTTTGTTGTGGAGCACGGGAGCATCGAGGGACTTGGAGAAGCTGTGCGAGATCTAAGGGACCGCAGAAAAATGGCTGAAATGCGTACTCGCTGTCGGCAATACTATCTTGACAATCTAAAGTTGTCGAAAGAATTGGTCAGATACGGCGATTTTTATTTACGTCTTGTCGAGATGTGTTGAGCTTCGTAATGTTATCAGCAAACGGGGAGCTTAAGAAAAGGCAGGGCAGGCATAAATGCGCAGGCAACTGAACTGAGATAGCCAGGGCTTTTGCTTTGCTAATAGAGGAATCATCATAGTGGATAAGCACTCTTCCAACAGGAAACCAGTGATAATTACGGCAGGTACCTGGTCAACAAATATAGGTAACGCATTTTTTCAATGCGCAGGAAAGTATATAATGTCCCAGGTATCAGGCAACCGTCGCGTTGAAATGTTGACGGATCAGCCGGGCTACTGGATGTACGGGAGG
>SDBT01021049.1_pt1 | contig 10194 bp, 14 predicted proteins | sample 2277101 | NCBI WGS metagenome assembly SDBT01 (sample SAMN10404973, study PRJNA504765) | marine sediment metagenome | isolation source: marine sediment core GS10_PC15, 103 cmbsf | place: Arctic Ocean: Southern Knipovich Ridge | collected 2010
GCCATTGCGCATTCAATAATTCCTGACACGGATCACCAATCTTCTTTAGTGATGGGGAACTCATTTCCCGCACCCTTTTCACGAATTCACCCTTTGTTTTTACGAGTGGCCGCATCTCACCCTTCTACTTGTTTCCAAATTCAAACACTGCCTGCAATCAACCGGCTCTTCGGTAAATTGCTCATTCACCATAACCCTGATCTCTCTACCACATCTCGTCATCGCCCATCGGGCGCGCCGGTGATAGACCCGGCTCAAGGCATGAGTGATACCGCGTTCTGATTTGGCGTCTGTGATGTTCACTTCACACCCCATGCTTCCTTAAAAACTTTTTCGTTATTTTCATAAGTCCATCTCCTTTTGATCATCGTACGACATTTCAACCCGGCTGGCCGCTACTCTGTAAAACAAATAATCCCCTTTGTACACGGCGATCCATGGGACCAAGGCGTATTCGGCAGTCTCGGGGTAAGCGACAATTCGGGTTACACCCATCGCCCCGACCGTGAAAGAACTCTCCTCGCTGTCGTAAAAGTGTATCTGATCTATTGTCCGTTCATCTTCCAATATTTTTGGCACTCTGTCGCTCATAAATCCATCTCCTTTTGTCCGGCTCCAGCATCACGCTGCCACTGGCCGGGGTTGGTGAAAAGAGTCCGCGTCCCATCCCAGTCCAGCGGTAACATGCCGGTCGGACCCTGCTTATTCTTGACGACCCACAACTGGGCCTTGCCCTCCAACGCGCTCGTATCGTACCGCCACGGCTGATGCGGGGCCAGCACCAGGTTGGCATCGTCCCCGAGGGCCGACGTACCCTTGAGGTCGGAGAGCCGCGGGGTCCTGTCATTCTTTGGCCGCTTCCTGCCGTCCAGGTTGTATTGAGAAAGCAGATACACCGGCACTTGGAGATCCTTGGCCATCGACTTGACGGCGTGAGATATGGCCGCCAGGCGCTCCGCCTCTCCGCGTATCTGCTCATTAATTTTCAAAAGTTGGATGTAGTCGATCACCATGAAGTCGAGGCCGTGCCGTGACTTGACCGCCCGGGCGCGTGCACGGATGTTGTTGATCTCCTGATCGTGCCGGTCGTCGATATACAGGCGGGCGGCCTTGATCCGGAGACGGACATCCCTTATCCGGCGCTGATCGCCGATGCTAAGTTCTCCGCTCCGAAAGGCTTTAAGTTCCGTGCCCGTCATAATCGCCAGGAGTCGGTGCATCAGGTCTCGGGCCTCCTGGTCGGGCGAGAAAATCATAATGCTCTTGGTGTCGATATTATGAGCTACCACGTTTAGGGCCAGCGCGGTCTTGCCCTCGCCCGGCTCGCCGGATACGACTATCACCTCGCCGGCGCGGTGTCCCCAGGTCATCGTCTCGAGTACTGGCCACGGCGTCTCGATGGCGCCGCGCTGTCGGCCCTCCTTCTCGGCGGTGTTGATCTCATCCATCACCTGGTCGTACAGGTCACCAGCGACGACGTGCTTCTCCTCACACTGCTCCGACATCGAATCCAATAGCCGGGTATGGGCCTCCTCGATCCAGGCGTCAGTGTCCTCCTGCGTCTCGTGCGCCTCGTGTAACAGGCCGGTCGCCGCGGTGATGAACGAGCGTTGCCGGGCGGTGTCCTTGACCATCTTCGCCCAGTAGTCCACGTTGGCCGCGGTGCTTACCAGGCCGCCCAGGCTGGAGATCATCACGGGACCACCGACGACCTTGAGCTTTTTATGGGCCGACAGGTGTGCCGCAATCGTCAGCATATCCACTGGCCGCAGCGCCGAGTGGAGGTTAATCATAGCCTGGTAGATAATCTGGTGAGATTCGAGGTAGAAGTCTTTGGCGTTCAGGGAAAGCATCAGTTCTCCCAGGATGTCAGGCTCATAGAACACGGCGGAGAGGACTGAGCGCTCGGCTTCCAAATTTTGTGGCGGTGTTTTATTCATGGGTTCGCCGCGAAAAATGCTTGGGCGAAACCTGGAGGAGTTATACTACGCAGCGTGGCCCGATCCTTGGACTCGGGTAATTTATGTATCCAGTCTGGTGGTAAATATTCAGGATGATCCACAATGCCGAGCTTGCCGGATGGAGTCCCGTCCGTCCATAGTCCAACCGGCTCAACCGGCTTTGTACCGGGCATCCAGTGCTCTCCCCATATACAAGTTCGCTTTGTCCAAGGATCGCCATAGTCGCACGGCTGGAAGGTGTATCGCCACTTGCCGATATAGTGGATCAACTTACCCACGGGATTTTCCAACGCCCACCACTTTGGCTTGCAAGCGAAAATAATTCTCAAGCAAGCATCCACCATTGACAGGGCATCCTTCATTTGTTCATCCGTTCGCTTCCAGCGATTGCCCGATATGGCAAACATCGTACATGGTGGAGCTGCGAGTATTCCATGGACATTCTCGGGCGGCTGGTATAGCCTCACGTCTTCAGGGAGAGTGACAACCCTTACGTCATATCCTGCGGCCGCGTATGGCTTAGACCATGCCCCGGTCCCGCCGCACAAATCTAAAATGATTTTGCGCTCGGCTTCGAGGTTTTGGGGAGGGGGGCGGTCCATTACTTTTTCTGATTTTATATCTTCTTTATCCACTTGGGTACTCCTGGATTTCCTCGGGCCAGTTGAGGTTTTCTTTGAAGAAAATTCGGACACCCCATTCAGTGCCTTTTCCCCATTCATGTAGTTGAACAAAAGCATCCACCCATGCCTTTTCAGGCCGATGTTTCTCACTGCCCTGGCCGGTCATGGCGCCGACAATAACCCAATCGGGCATAATTCCCGACTCGCCATCGCCTATCCCCATGGGATGAATGAACGACAGTAACGGTTCACACGAAATAAATATGGTATTGCCTTTTTCTTTTTTAAGCCGCCAAAGATTCAGCATGGCCACGGTCCATGAGCTTTGATCCGTCGCCGTGGCCCCCAGCCAGCAGTTCGAGGGCCAGTCGAACTGCAGGTAGCGCTTCGGGTTCTTGGTCAGGAATATGAAGGTGTGGCGTTTGCGGCCGGCAGCGTCCTGCTTGCGGTTGCTGTGCCTGATGTGCTCCAGCAATATTTTAATTATGGCGCTGGGTACCCACTCGCCCAAGAGGTCCGTCATGCTACCCATAAATATCCGTACAGGCTTTTGCCGACTCAGCATCTTGTCCAGCGTAGGCTGGTGTACGCCGCCGGGATCGTCCACGTATCTACCAAACCTCGGGTACTGCTTCCAGGCATAGCAATACCAACAGTGCTTCTTACACTTCTGCCTCCAAGGATTACAGACAAAATCGGCCCACTCGATGTCAGTTGGATTCATGGTTTCTCCTCCTTGAACAGCGGCATATCATCCTCAATCCGCTTCCTGGCCATTTCCACGTATTCAGGGTTCAACTCGATTCCGATGAATTTACGGCCCAGGCGTTGGGCCACCAGGCCGGTGGTGCCGGCGCCGGCGAATGGGTCGAGGACCACATCGCCAGCTCGAGTTCCGGCACGGATGCAGATTTCAGGGATCGCCGGCGGGAAGGTGGCGAAGTGGGCGGCCGGGAATGGATGGGTCGGGATGGTCCAGACGGTGCGCTTGTTGGCACCCTTGTAGTTGATATCTTTCTCTTGATTCCTGGTGTATTTACCTTTACTCCGACCCATTCGGTGAACATTTCCATGTGCGCCAGGGCCGGTGTCCCATCCATCGGGTTTTTTCTGGTTGAGCCGTCGTCGGTCATCCTCTGGATCCTTACATGGCTCCCTGATCGCGTCCTGGTCGTAGTAATACTTCGCGCTCCGGGTCATTAAAAACACGTACTCGTGGGCCTTCGTAGGGCGATCCGTACAAGATTCCGGCATGGGGTTCGGCTTGTGCCACACGATGTCGGAGCGGAGCCACCAGCCATCGGCTTGCAGGGCAAAGGCCAGTCGCCAGGGCATACCGCAGAGGTCCTTGGGCTTGAGGTTATGCCGTTTTTTCGCGTGAACGGCCATATGATCGTTCCGGGACTGTTTTGGCCACCTGTCGGCGTCCCGGCTACCACTCCCACCACCAGCGTACGAGTCCCCCATATTCAGCCACAGCGTCCCGTCCTTCCGCAACACCCGCCGGACCTCGGCGAAGACCTCGACCATTTTGGACACGTACTCCTCGGGAGTCGGCTCGAGCCCGAGCTGCCCGTCAATACCGTAGTCACGAAGGCCCCAGTACGGAGGAGAAGTCACCACGCACTGGACGGACTCGGGATCCATGCCGCGGAGGACATCGAGCGTATTGCCTTGGATAATCATTTCCTCTCCACCGCTTTCAGGTCAGCCTTCGACGGCTGGTAGGCCGTGACCTTGGGGGGGGCGGCAACATTATCCTCCACGAACGGCTCCCATTTACGCTGAGGCCCGAGAAACACCTGCGAACCGACCACGTACTTGCCATCATCCTTGATCGAGTCCTTGTCCTCGGCATAGTTCTTCGCAGCGCGTATTAGGTCATGAGGATTTTTCCCATCCTCTATGAGCTTGAGGAACAGTTCCTTGGTCTTGGATTTGACTGAGCGCCTGTCCGGCTTTGGGTAATTATCCCAGAACTCTTTAAATAATTTATCGCTTTCAGGTGAATGCTTCTTCTCTCCCTTATTAACATTCTTAACCTTCTTACCTTCTTGTTTGCTGTCAACCCCCTGTCGCTCCCCTGTCAATGGCCTGTCAACTTCCCTGTCATGTTCTTTCTCGGCGAGCTGATAACTACCCCAATTTATTATAGAAACTACACGTCCGAACCCTGTCAGCTTCCATGTCAGAAAATCGAGGTTTTTGAGATTGTCCTGCGCGGTCCTTACTTGGCGCTCCGATAATCCACTGGCTGTTGCCAGGCTCGGAATGGAGGTCAGAAAGTCTCCAGGTTTGAGTTCGATACGACTGCCGCCGACGCCCAGCGTGGCCTCCTTGTGGTTCGCCATCAATAGGCAGGTCACTGCCATTCTCCCGACGTTGAGGTTGCGATTTTTCCAAACGGGACTTTCCAGTAATTTCCTATGGAGCTTAATCCAGCCATCGCGTTCCACATCATTGTCCCCACAAAAATAGCGACCCCCCAGAATCCGTGCATGACAGCTCGTGGTTGGCAGACCGGAGCCGCACGTTTCCTGGGAGGTCGCTATTTATTTGGTGTTTGAATACTGTCATTTTCCGATCTGCCACTTCCTATTATGCACAATCAGGAGGTCTTGTCAAGGGGTTTCTTGTCATCCCGCACCCCGCACACACCAGCCTGCTATTCCGTATCCGCTTGCAGGTCTTGTCGTTGGCGGTGATTTTCTGGTAGTAGGGGCAGGGGAGTTTAGTCATCTCGCGCACCACGCACAAGCTCCCGCTTTATCTGTCGGCTTATGGTTTCTCGGCACTCGCCCATTTACGAACGCTTGGCGCAGCTCGTCGAGGAATGCGGGCCATGTATCTTTATTTGGTGACCGGAACGAATGGCCCATCTCACGCTCTATATCCACATACTCCTGGTAGCGGGCCGGATATTTAATCCAAAGTTGATGCCATTCCCCCATCCGTTGGAAAAAGCAACACCCACAGTCCGTCCGCTCCGGTATCTGGACGTTCCGATCCTCCAAGTATGTCATAACTTCTGGTAAGCCCCAGCCCCATTCGTGCAGGGGATACCTTATCTCGAACCTCTCCAAGTCTTTACCTAGATCAACGCCGTCCCTCTTTTGCTCATCAGCTCTGAGTCCTGAGTACCAGACTGAGCCATCTGGCAACGTCCGCATGTACTCGATGAACGGTTCAATTTTCAGGATGCGGGTGCAGAATCGCGCCCTGAAATTAGGAATCATCTTCTGTTCTCTTATGAGTTCCAGCATGGTCAATGTGGTGATGCGGAGTAGGGGCTGGCCCAAGAGCCGTTCAATGGCCTTGTAGTGATCCATCATGGGCGGCAGTTCGTCTCCGGTGAGAGTGATGACATATTCATATTCCCTGCCGGGCAACTTGTTTTCCTGGAGGACCAGGGCCATCGCCGTTGAGTCCTTCCCGCCAGATATGGCTACAACGTGCCTCATCTCTCCCCCTTTGGCTTTTTCCACCACTCCACAATCGCCTCCCGAATATTCTCCACGTCGTCAGGATGGACCAGGGGCTCGTCAGGCGTTCCAGGCTCGTTCTTCGTCATCAGCAGCAGGTTGTCGACGCCCCCGCGGTGACTGATCCGGTTTATCTTGACCTCCAGGGGCTCGTCGGGGCCGTTGTCCTCGAAGTCGTAGTAGACCTCGATGGGCGCGCGGTCGAGGAGGAGGTGGGTTGAGTGGATCAAGGGCTACTCCTTCCAGGCCAAGCTTTCATCGATGTCCATTTCCCTGAAAGCGTCGGCCATAGCGTGTTGACTCTTGGCCATTTTTTTGCCTGCCTCAAGGGCCTCCTCCTGCGTGATGATCTTCATGGCCGGCCGATACTTGTCGCCGATTGTGATAATCTTGGGCAGTGGCTCCATCTCACTTCTCCTCCTCGTCTTCCTTGGGCTCGAAGAACTCCCGGACCCGCTTGCAGACCTGGGCCAGGTTCGGGGCGACGCAGATGAAGCCTATGCTGGATTTATGGAAATCCACTTGCCTGAGAATGAAGCCGCCCTTGACCTTCTCAATTTCCAAGGTTGGACGGGGGTTTCCAAACGCCTGTTGGAGCGCGGATTCCGCGGCCATATTCCGCGCGTATTCTGGCGGCTGGTTTACATGCTGCTCCAGCGCGGTTTGTTCTTTTTCGTCATTCATCGCCCTCGCCCCCCTCGTCCCCTGCCTCCGCCTGCCTGATAGCCTCGATCAGCGGGGGTTGCTCTCCCAGAATCTCGTCGAGCTGCTGGAGCGCCTGGTCGTCCGACGAGTCCAGTTCGGCCCGCCTTTCCTTGAACACGCGCATGGTCTCGGCCCGCTGAGTGTTCAGGGTACGACGATTCCGGGCGTTACCGGTGATGGTTTCCTGGATAACGCTTACGTCGAGTTGTTCGTCCTTGGTCAGTTTCTTTTTCTTGTCAGTCATGGTTTTTTCCCTTGCGCCTCGCGCAGTTATTCAGCGTCTTCCAGACTTTTCATCGTGTCGTAGATGCGTTTCAGTTCCTCGATGCCGTACTCGTTCAGCTTCTTGACCTTGCGGTTGGTGATGTTCTTGCCCATGGTACGGACCGCGGCGTCCGTAAATTTGAGATCGTCGGCGAGCACCTTGATCTCGTCCATGAGTTCGATCTTGGCGCCGGCCTCGGCTATCTTTGCCATTTTCTCGGGCTGTGCCTTCCAGTCAATATCCTTCGGGTCCGGGTCCGGCTCCTCGGGCATGGTCTCGGGCTCCGTGTCATCCTCCGTGGAACTCGGCGGCGGTCCCATCTCCATGTCCTGCTCGAACTCTTCCGCGGGTACGCCCTGGCCCTGCTCCATCAACCATGCCTGAATATCCTCGAAGTCCGGCTCCACGTCGCCCTTGCCCTTCCACTGGCCGATGAGGTCGCTGGCCTGGCCGATGGTGAGGCTGTCAAACTCCAAGCCCTTGACCTTGAGGAAAGCGATAAGCTGCTCCTGGTCGGCGCCGGCCTTCTTGGCACAGCCGATCAGGGTGTATTTCTGCTTGGAGCTCATGTGGGGTTCTTTGGACTCGGGAGCGGCCGTCGAGGCCGGCGGTGGCGTGGCATCCTCCGAATACCTGCTCTCGGGCTCGAGTGCTGTCCTGCCGTCCGGATTGGCCAGCAGGTCAATCTCGACCCATCTCATGGCCTCGTCGGGGTCGATGATGTCGGAGATTCCGTAGGCCCGCCTGCCGCCCTGGCAGTACGCCCGGACTCCGCACATCCATCGAGGCATCTTTTTCCAGACCGGGTTTTTCTCCCTGTAAAATTCCTGGTAGAAGATGGTGGTGGAGATGCCGCGAAACTTGCCCTTCCGGTAGAAGGTAATGGTCGCGGAGATCAGTTCACCTTTCGGGCCATATTCGTACTTGATCGGGTCCATCCCGTCAAAGTCCGGGTGGCTGTTCACTATCTTGATCCAGCCGTCATACTCGACAGCTATCTGGATTCCGGCATCGACATGCTTGCCCGTTTTCTTGTCCTTGACCTTCTTGATGAAGCAGTAAATCTGCCTCATCATCGGGTCCAGCTTGTACTTGGCGGCCACGCTCATGAAATAGGCGTATTCGGCGTCGGTTAGATCGCGGCCCACCGATTTCTTGACAATTTCCCTGGTGATGACCTCGTACCCGGCCGGGTCCATTTTGACCATCTTGGCCAACTGGTCGATGAATTCGCGCTTCCCCTTCGTGGCGCGTTCGGTCTGCTCCCCCGCTTCCGCTTGTTTCGCTTCTTTCTCCATTCAGTCCTCCTTTTTAACTTCGCCGGCTTCCATGTAGATGCCGACCTTTCCGCTTTCATCCACCCTCTCCAACCACAACTGGAAACCGTTTTTCACCACGGCGTCCTCGATAATCTTCATGGAGTCGGAATCCACCAGGGAGCCGTTGGTAGCGCGTAGCACCTTGATCTCGGGGTTGCCGGCCATGCCCATGGCAAGGGATGCCCGAAGCTGCTCGGCGGCGGAGAGTTGCTTGAAAGGCGTCTTGTCCACGGTCACGCCGTCCTCGGTTACGCTCATGCCGGGGACCGGGAGATCGGCGTCGGCGAACATGTCGGTCTTGATCTGCGCGAACTCCTCGATTTCTGTGGTGAAGGCGTCGTACTTTTTCTTTCCCGCGGACAGGGCCTCCTTGGTGCTCTCGCGCGCGGCGTTAGCCTGGATTCGCAGGTTTAACTCGGCGCTTTTTCCTATCTCGGTGGTAATTTCCGTTTCCCTTTCCATCCACCCCTCGAATGCCGCAGGGTCGGTGGTTTCTCCGATAGCCTCTGTGAGTTCCTCCTCGGCTTTACGGTGAGCCGCCTCAATCTCGACTATTTGCATTCGGGCTTTTTCCAATTTGTACCGGGCATCCCTCGCATTGTGGATTCTCCCCATGAGGGCTTCTTTCTCCTCCACCAGTGCCATTACATCCACTTCCTTGGTCGGCGCATTCTCGTCAAAAGGCATTCCGGCCAAGTAGCCTTCCAGTTTTTTGACCTCCCGGCCGATCAGGGCCCGCTCCTCCCGGGCTGTCTTCTCTTCGGCCTCCAGCCCGGTCAGGTCGATACCCAGAAGCTCGAGCAGGGTGTCCCGCTGTTCCTTGTCCCTCATGTCGGCGAACGCCAGCGGGTCGATGGCGATGTTGCCTATCAGGGCGTCGAGCATCTTTTGCGGACTCTTGAACGTGGCGCCGTCCGCGGACTCGACCACCAGCCGGTGATTGAAACCGTCCTCCGTCTTGGTAAAGGTCTTGGTCACGGTGTACTCGCCCAGGCCGATCTTGATGGTGGCCTTGTCCTCGCCGTCCTTGATCGGCTTCTTGGGGTTCCGGCCGGTCAGGGCCACGAAGATGCTGTCGAGCACCGACGTTTTGCCCGCCCCGTTCTTGCCCGACACCACCACCACGTCTCCCTCGGGCGATTCGTCGAACACCTTGACGCCAAGGAAATTCTCGATTTGTAGGGTTCGTATCTTCATTCCTTTTTCTCCTTTTTCTTGAATCCGAACCGGAAGGTCTGGTTGGTTACAATCGCTTTTCTGACATCGAGCGCCCCCTTGATGTTGTTGCCGTCCTTTCGTTTTTTGCACAGCTTGTCCACCTCAGTGGCCTTGATGCTCAGGCACGGCATCTGCTCCTTGTCAGGCACGTCGAAGTCCCGGAACACGTCGATGGTCTTTTTGACATCAAACGTCCGCCTCGTGGACTCGTAGGAGCCCAGGACCTGGTCGCCCACGGGGATCGGGCCGCGGACCTCGACGTAAGCCTCCAGGGCCTCCTTGAGAATCTTCACCCTCTGCTGGGCGACGTGGTACTCGTTGGCGGCCTCTATGGCCTGGGCGTCGGTGTTAATGCAGATCATAGACCGGCCTTCTTGGCGGCTTCAGCTATCATCTTTTCAATATCACTTCGCATTTCACGCGGGTGATTTGAAGTATCAAAGTGTCGCCCCGAATTTTTCCAGATCATGCAATATTCATAAAGCTTTTTGATAAGCGCGGCGGTTGCATCCCTTTCTTTCCCGGTAGGCATGGCGCCTTCCCAGGTTATGTCTTTATTGTTGAGAATGATTAGCCCCCTCGGCGGCTCCCACACCTTCACCGGCCTCGGCCCGACCAGCT
>SDBT01021050.1_pt1 | contig 10193 bp, 9 predicted proteins | sample 2277101 | NCBI WGS metagenome assembly SDBT01 (sample SAMN10404973, study PRJNA504765) | marine sediment metagenome | isolation source: marine sediment core GS10_PC15, 103 cmbsf | place: Arctic Ocean: Southern Knipovich Ridge | collected 2010
CAATCTTTTTATATTTTTAATGGGTGGTATGTAAGTTTTATTGAATACCCCATTAGCTATTACGACAAAATCAAAATACAACTGCCTTTCCAGGCCATGCTGTAGTAACGATAAATCCCATCCGTTACTACCAGGCCTTCGTGTCATTGATAACATTTCTGCATTCAAATCAATGATTTTGTATAAATCAAACGCATTGGCATAATCAACTAGATATTTATATACTTCTGTATACGAAGGAAATTTGGATATAGATTCACTATAGGGGAAATCAGTATAACTATACGCTTCTCTTACAGATTGTACGGTAAGTCCAGGCTGTCCCTTGTCTATGTTCCACGTACCTCCTATTTTTGAAGATTTTTCAAAAATAGTCACGTCAAAATTCTGTTGCTTCAGATACTTTCCAACAACGAGGCCACTGGGGCCAGCTCCGATAACAGCTATTTTCTTATTCATTTTGCTCTATGCTCATGCAATTTGAAGATGTTTATTTTAAGATCAGAAAATTATTATTGATCCGATCTAGCATAGGATAAAACCTCTGTAAAAGTTAAAATTTTAGAAGACTAAGTCTGAGAACAAACCACCCTTTTCCCCAAAGTAATCTAAAATCCGTATTTAAAATTTACGAGTCCAGCTACGATGTTAAATTTTAATCCATATCCACGTCTTTTGTTGCGGTAACGTTCAGATATGATCATAAATATTTTCATTTTCCTAAGAGCATCTCTAAAAACTCCATTTTATAAGCTGTATTGACTCAAACTGTGCTAAATACAGAGATCGAGATATTTTGCATATGTCACAACTAGGATTATCTGATTATCCAGATCATTTTATTAGACGTCAAGTGTTTTTCCGATCATATTGCTTCATACAAAAATCACACTATTGAGAAGTGTTGCATCATTTAAAAAGGATACTACCGAGCGCAGCTATAATGGTCACATAATAATAGGAACGTGACTTATAAGTTACCCATTCGACTCAATCAGACGTCAGACATGGATATTATTGAACACATGAAACATAATCTTTCTGAAGTTTTTGAACACTATAGGAGGGTCCTGCAAAAGTGATTATGTTGTAACCAGTTCTAGGAAAGCTGCTATCCCTTGATTCAAAAAAATTTGCCACAACAATTTTCTGAAATGCATCGAACAACTTGCAGATACTGGATCTACCCAAGAAGAAGCAGCGAAAAGAAAAATTGCCGTTTAAGTCCACTTAATGCTGGGTTTGATGACAGCAATCTCTCACCCATGTGTAAGCTCTTTGGCAGCATGCAATGGGATTATACCAAGCATATCCTTCTGAAGGTGTATTATCTGCAACATTGTTTATTTCACCAAGCACCGTAATGAGGGTTGTATTCTGTTTCTCAACGTTTGAACCTTTGACTTCTTTGTAATGGAAAAACTTTTTTGCAACATAGTCCCGAATACAATGCGACTCAAAAATTACCCACTGTACTGCGGTCGTGCACATAAAAAATGTAGTTGAAGGCTTAAGAAAAGTTCCTTTGAAAGCACTATCTATCAACTCGACTATCCACATGGCTGAGCCAGAAGAAACTAATAGGGAAAGCACTAATGTGTTGTAATAGCACTTTCGAGCCTTCGCCTTAAAGTAGGAACGTTTATTCACCGTATCGCCCCATAAATCATCAACTGATGAAGAAGTTATATACAACTGCAATGCAAAAATTGGGATGGTTGTCAGAGCCATATAGGGTACAAATATAAAGGGCGAAGTACTGAATTGACTTATGCTCTGATAGGCAAGAACAGAGTTCACAACTAAGCTTGCAACGGGAATACCATAAAATATCCCCTTCACGACTTTTTTAGCCCTTGGGTAGGGCAACTCTGCCAGCCTGATAAGGCTGCCTGGTTCGTGATCAGGCTCATTGATGGAGGTTATTAATTCATCTGCAAAGGTGTCAGGATCGGGGCTGGATAATAGGTATTTATAAAACTGCCGTACAGTCTTTGAGAGATCTCTAGAATTTGGAAGCTCTCGGTATGCAGCCTCACCATGGTCTTGATTTGAACGTAAACCTTGAAATTTGTTTGACACTTCATAGAAACCCAAAGTGGCTAGGTTCCACTCTGACAAATATGAAATACAAGCGAATATTACATTGTGCGTCTCGTTCCATACAGCATAGGTAATAGGAAGTGCTGATAAAGCAGAAAGCATATTAACTATGACATGCGTGCGAGGTCTGTGCTTTGATTTATGCCAAACTTCATTAATAAGCGCATCCAAGGCCCATACTCTCGTAATTCCCACACTCACAATGGTCGATCCTTTCAGATAGGCTTTGAGGAAAAGAGATTCTCCAGCCCTCTTGACGGCAAACTCGGACAGAGGTATACCAAATACGCTGCCAAGATACGGGGGTAATTCTCTTAGGGAAAATCTAGGTTGATGATCTAAAACGGGTAATTTCTCAGAAATGGCCAGATCTAAGCTGCAAATTGGGTCCTCAACTTTACCTTGGCCGAAGTGATCAACTTCCTCGTCCTTGGACAAAGCTTCGGAAGAATGAGGAGATTGTCTTTGAATATTACTGAGTTCTATAAACTCATCTTCAGTTTCCATCGCAAATGTAAAATTTGATAGGGTGACGATTAACAAGATTGCGATTTGAAAAATTACAATTATTTTCCTGTTAGTGACTAATTTGTAATTCATAGTAAACTGCATCCATTAGTCCAGACCCAAAATGGTATTTTTATGAGGAGACTTTTTTATTATCCACGAGCCTAGTGTATCAAAATATTTTCTGGGGGCACTGGCGGATATTTGTTGTATTCACCAATTTCACTTGATATGTCGAAGAGCCGATTTTTATCGGTACCCTAAAATTATATTCCATCAATCTTTCAACCTGTTGATTCTACCTGAAATACATAATACTTTACAGTAACATTATTGCTTGCAAATTCAGGAAGACCAGGAATATATGGAACAGAATCAGATACATATACTTGTTTCCAAAGTGATTCAGAGGTAATTGCATCTATTTTTTCTTTGTAATTGAAACGTTCAAATAAATCATCACGTTGACTAAATACGATATATCCACCAGATTTTATTATACGTATTAACTCACGCATCAAGAAGCTTGCTTTTTCAATATGAGTAAAAACTCCAATCAGTATACACGCATCAAAATAATTAGAAGCAAATCTCAAAGATTGCTGAAGATCTCCGCAATGCAATCTATTATAGATTTCCTTTTCTTTAGCGCTTGACAACATCTTCTTTGAGATGTCTATTCCTTCAATGTTACTGTATTTTATCTTTTGCAATTCCTCGCCGACTACACCTGTACCACAGCCAACATCTAGAATCATTGCATCTTTGGAAACATATTTCTCTAAAATTGCCACACCTTCTGCAGGTGCTGTGCAACGGTATTTCAGAAGAATATCATCATATCCAGCAGCGGCTAAATCATATTCTTTCTCACATTTTCCACTATCTGTTTCAGGATCATTCAAGCTTGTAGGAGAAATAATATTTGGCTGTGACATTGATATACTCATCTTTCTTATCTGTATTTCTTTTTTAATAGTTAACGTAAGATTTGAGGATTACCTTAAGTATCACAAGCTATATTTACGTAGCCCCACTGTCTCGGACCCAGCATTCTTGCGTCAACAAGATTGATTTTAGAGAAACGTTTAAAAATTGCATTGAAGGTAACAGGTATTATTAATCGTGTAAAAGCAGCTCCCAAACAGGAATGTCTTCCTGATAAGAAGGCAATATGACGATTGTTTTGTCGGGTAATATCAAAAACATCTGGATTATCAAAAATTTCTGGATCACGATTGGCAGCATCCCTTTGTAGTGTAATCTTTTCCCCAGCTCGAAATAAGTTGCCACCGATTTCTATATCTTGGTAAGCTTGGCGTTGCATAGTAAACCTACTTGTGCTATAGCGCAAAACCTCCTCGATGGCAGAACCCATAAGTGATGGATTATTTCTTAATTTTTGAAATTGTTCTGGGTGGCTTAAGATCGTTTGCATAAATTGTGGAAAAAATAGATATACGACTGCAGTTTCAGAAAAAGAGAATAAATAAAACATCATAACCAACCACTTGCAAGCTTCATCTTTATCATCGAATGTTTCGCATAAATTACTAATGGTACTATTATCAGGTGTTTTTGTATACTTTTCAACGTAAGGTTTCAAAAAATCCAAAAATTGTTGATGAGCTTTTAAAGCAACACCTTGACCAGCATAATTAATTGTTTTTTCTACACTAGCGAGAGCTGCAAACGAAAACTGATCTATATCATAAACCCATTGTTGAATATTTTTTTGATCTTTTTCAGGTAACTCATCATAAGGTATTCCTAGAATTTTAGACATTGTAGAAAAGAACAATGGTCTTACAAAATCTGAAATAAATTCCACCCCTCCCTTATCCTGAGCAAAATTGAGCAGTTTTTGTACTTTATTTTTAACATGTAAGACATGCAGTTCAGAATTGCTGGGAGAAAATGCGGCCCTCACAACCTTCATGGTGGATTTATAATCTTGCATTAAACCCGACATTATAAACCAGTTTGAAATGTGTTCTGCTCTAGCAATGTAAGTGCCTGGGGCTATTAATGATGCTTTTATATCTTTGTAACGTGTTAGTACCCATGTCTCGGCTTCTTCATCCCAGAAAGCAGGACTTTTCAGTCTCATCTCATGGTAAACTGGATGTGGATTAGCTAAAGATAATAGATAATTTACATTATAATTTTTATTAGACACTGTATCCCCCCAATATAATCATATCAACGCTTTGAGTGCTAATTTACTTCATAACCTCTGAAAATTTATAGTTAAAAGGTTTAGATGTCAATGGCCATCCGTAATTATTCATCAGGCTAACCGTATCTGAGGATTCCTCACGTCCCTGGTAATAATAGCTGGAACGATTTATCTGCAACAACTGGCATTGCTTGGCAACAGCATTTGACTTGTCGCAATTTTCAGTGAACAATGTTGTTGCTTCCTGTTCTAGGCGGATTTTCAATTTCTGTATTAGGCTGGTGTGGACACTGTAGATTTTGCTCAACTCAGCATACGGATATTCCTTTGATAGCTACCATTATCTTGAAACTTGGACTATGAGTCTTGCGTATTTTAGTCATTTTCGACTCTCCTTAGATAGCAAGTATGAAGAGGATATATTTCTCTTATTTACCTGTCTAGTTTTCATGGGGTGTTGTAACTTTCCTGTATAACATTTGAAGATATTTATGTTTTAGCTTAGAAACAGAGGTTTTAATGTCTTGTAGGAAAGTGAGAACAGGTTCTCTGTAATTTTTGTCGATAGGTCGTTGTTTAAATTTTTTCACGATTTCATTTCTTACATTATCCATAGACCAATAATCCAATGCCGTCCTAGCTATAGCACCGCATGTGATAACAAATGGTTTTAGGACAAAAACATCTGGAAAATACTGGATGCCAAGATCCACTCTAGGCAAGGTAGAAAGACCGGCAAAAATAAACATTAAACCATTTACTGAGCGCCTTCCTAAATTACCTCGACTATTTGTATTGCATGAAAATTCTTTAGACTCATTGTAGATTTTTTGAAAAATCGTTTTTGCTGCATATGATGTTAGGGAACTCAATACAAGCCCACTTACTACACCAAAAGATTTTGATAAAACAGAAGTGGCAATCCCGTCACTAACTCCCCATGAGTTGAGAAAATATATAGTGCCCGCTTCTACAACTGGGGCTACTGTCCAGCTCCCCAGCCATCCGATCGCCCATCCCAAATTTGCAAAATAATTCTTCCCCGTTCCTACAGCAACAGTTTTTTCATGCTGCTCGCTTGTATCTGTATGTGTGCTTATTGAAGCTTCTAAAATTTTCTGCAAAAATTGGCTCCCGCACTCATTCTCTGTCGGGTTATTTACCAGTCCTTGGTATTTATCACAAATATCTTTAATACAAGTCATTTCTTCATATGAAGCATCTGTTATATAATTAGTGGCCTTATCTAAATTTTCTTTAATTTTTAATTCCATGGAGATGGGATGCTCCGGATTTTTATTTTTTGCAGTCCTTTTTTTCATAAAGTCTTGAACCAGTCCAGCATTTTTCTTCAAAGACCAGTATCCTACTGTGGTGCTAGTTACAAATGTAGGCACAGAAAGGAATAGGGAAAATAAACCCATTTGAGGGTGATAGTATTTTTCTGTTATATAGGTAATAGCTATAGATTGAATCGAAGAGCCAGAAATACCTCCTACTTCAAGGGGGAGTTTAAATAACATGCTTGCATCACATGTATCACGCATTACAGTTTTTTCTTGGTCTTTGAGCAATCCCTTCGCAAACTCTTCAAACTGATCTCCTGTTATCTTTGACAATAAACAGAATAATGGAATTACACATATAATGCTGCTAACCGTGCTCCCAACATCATTTGGCATCGGTCTTGCCCAAAAATCTTTTCCAAGATTGTAGGTGCAAATAGCACTTACAAGCCCCAATAAATTTCCAAATCTCTTAGAAATTAAAGGGCTCCATTTTCTACCACAATTTTCTTTAGGCCCGAGCAAGAAGGCGTTTTTTAGATACCTTTTCAAATAACGTTCATAATTAATGTCATAATTAGTATGCGATGAGGTACCTTGGTAAGAATCATCCTCATCGTCGTAGTCATCGTTATGAGAATCATTAGTGTAGCCATGAGAAACCGGAGACGTTAGCAAAAAAGGCTGCGACTCTTCATCTCCATCAGAATAATAGCTAGCTTCTAGGTCTACGACAAAACTGCAACAGTAGATAAGAAAAAATGCTAATAATTTGATCATACCTTAAATCCCATTTCCAGGTTTTTTTTGTTTGTTCATACGCTACTCTTAACTAAAGCAACAGGAAAACCCTTAGTAAGAATCGATGGTAATGTACCCCAAATTCTATGTCAACCCGGGGATGCCTCATTTAAAAGCCACGTGTTTGTTGTAAAATTTTTACGAGCTGTTGGTCATCCCACCCTGCTATTACTCCAGCAATACAATAGTTGATATTGGGTTTTTTCTGATAGTTTCCAACTATGAAACTTACAAACGCACGTAAATTATCCCAGTGCGCTCAGGAAGCCTTACGTTTAAGGGCGATAAAGGCTGTTATTGAGGATGGAAAGACGAGAACTGAAGTTGCTCGCATATTGGAGTTTCTAAAGTAGCTGTCAGCGGATGGGTATCCGCTCACAATGAAGGTGGCAAGAAGGCTGTTTTGAAGAAGCGTGGACGCTGTTCTCAGGACATGACTCTCCTAAAACTATATAAATGCGCAATTATCGTTAATCTCATTCGAGACCGTTGTCCAGACCAACTCAAGATGCCGTTTATGCTGTGGATTCGTGAAGCTGTTGGTATGCTTATCGAAATAAGATTCGGCATTAAGATGGCCGTACGCACAGTAGGAAATTACCCTAAGAAATGGGGGCTTACCCCCCCAAAGCCAATGCGTCGAACCTATGAACGTCAAGATAAAGCCGTTAAAATCTGGCTAGAAGAAACTTATTCTAAGATTGCATCTCGTGCAAAGGAAAAAAAGCAGAGATACATAAATCTCTCCCAATGTGAATCACAAATTATCGCTTCCGTATGAGGGTAACTCCATCACCCAAAGCAAGCATGGAGATATCAACTCTTGAGTCATCCTTGAGTTGTGCATTAAGGGTACGAATAGATTTCGTATCAACATCATCAAAGGAATGGTCTACGACTTTTCCCTGCCACAGTACATTGTCAAGAATGATTAATCCCCCTGGACGGAGTAGCTTAAGAGACTTCTCATAATATAGGGACTGGTTACTTTTATCCGCATCAATAAAGACTATATCAAATTGCTCCTGGGTCTTGTCTTCTATAAGTTGATTAAGAGTGTTTTCTGCAGGTCCAATTCTCAAATCAATTTTATCCCTTACGCCGGCTTCTTTCCAATATTTTTCGCCAATACTCGTCCATTGAGGGCTGACATCACAGGTAATGATTTTACCATTCTCTGGTAATGCAGATGCCATCCAGAGTGTGGAATACCCTGTAAATGTTCCGATTTCCAAAATGTTTTTCGCATTTGTTAATTTAACCATCAAAGCCATAAATTGCCCCTGATCAACGGGGGATTGCATGATAGATTGAGAGTCCTTTGCCGTTTCCTCACGCAACCTCCTCATGGGCTGGGGTTCTCGTAACGAAACATCAAGCATATATTCATAGATAGCATCGTTAATTCTGATAATAGTTGCCGATTTGAATTCATATTCTTTAGGCATTTTTTTAACGTAATCTTCACGTTTGTATTTAGTATTGGTTTCAATCGCCTTGACTGAACTTATGTATGTACACGCGTATAAAGATAAAGCTGCGTAAGATATTATTTTTTTGTAATTCATGGTTCTTCCTATATTGTTTGTAATGGGTGAGGGATGCTAAAGACCTCTACCGTTAAAGCATATTTGGAGTCAGTACTGCAATAGTTTACGTGTACCTAACGTATATTTTGTACTTGCAAGCATGTACTGAGATAAAAGCAGCTGTTCACTTTCAGTACCATGTGTTCCCGTACTCAAGTATTCGAGCTAAACATTTCATCTAGTGCGAACATAGTTTGCCTGTCCAGGCTAAAGTCACGAAATAATTGGAATATTCTAGGTTTATCCCATCTAAGACTCTTATCCACTCCGCAAGGATTATCATATCCATCAATTTGACAGTTGGCAAATTGCTCAAATTCTTGTGGTGAGCGATTTCCTAATAATTCGAATATATTCCCAATATCTTTAATGTGCAATTTTTCCCTCACCCACTGCTTGTGCAAGTTCTTTATATAATTTTGATAGCTTGTAGTGCTTCTCTGCGCTTTGCGCAACCTTGTTTGCTCGGCGCTCGTTTTCTTTTTGTGCTGCTTTTATTTTTTTCTGAAGTTCAGCTGATTCTTTAGTTTTTCCCTTACCTAAAAATTGTATATATTCTTTAAGTGATTTTGATAGCTTGCGGTTCTGCTCTGCAATTCGCGCATGCTAGCTCTGCTAGACGCTCTGCACTTTCCTTAAGACTTTTTGCGTCTTCCGTAGAAAGCGCAGGTTTCTCGACAGGCAGCCCTGCAAACCCTTTAAAAACAAGTGAGTTTCTTAGCACACTATTATTATGGTTTCTTTGGCTGTTTGGCCCGTATCGCTGCCATTATTTTTGTAACGCTCTGCTGAATTTGTGCTACTTTTTGCTGAAGTTCGACTCGTTCTGCCTCCAGCTTAGCCTTTTCCTCCTTCTTCTTCGCAGTTGGTATTGCAGCCAATGTTTTTGCAAGCTTGGCATGTACGTCACCTAGATTTTTATGATGCGTTACAAGGTCCTTATTCTGCTTAGTTGCCTCAGTTTCTTCAGGTCTTTCGAAGGGTAGGCCTGAGAGCTCTACTGCACGTGAGTCTGCGCCCATCAATAGGATCGAAATGGCAATTGCTGATGTAGTGATTAGTGATTTGTGCATTGTTAGTCTCCCTTTCAATTACGTTACCATACTACGTAGAAAGGGTTAACAATTGGTATATCAAACCATAGCCATGCCTGGTCTGCCCGGTGATGTAATTGGATTCGTCACTGGCTAGGAAAAGTGCAGTATTAGCGATGTCCTCAGTTTCCCCCATGCGGTTGGTGGGAATTTTGTTCATAATTTTTTGTTTTTGATCATCATTCAGGGCATCAGTCATTGCCGATTTGATAAATCCCGGTGCTATGCAGTTCACGGTGATGCCGCGGCTAGCGACTTCGGCTGCTAGGGACTTGGACATCCCAATCATACCGGTCTTTGATGCAGCGTAGTTAGCTTGTCCAGGATTGGAGATACTTAACTAAAGAACGATAGTGTGTTGTGGTACTGTCCTAAACAGGAAGGAGGAGTACCATGACAAAAATCAAATGCAAGAAATGTCAATCTAAAAAATATAGAAAGCTTCCCCATTTTTTGAAAAAAATAACATTTTAGATTTTAAAATGGCTGAAGGTATTTACAGAATATGGGTATGCAGTTGACTGGCACCTTCTCGATCTGTAGTATTTAGCAATGTATAACTATCCTAAAACCTATGGTGAATTTGTAAAATGTTTTTCTGATGATGCCGCATGTTACCTATATCTCTTTAGAA
>SDBT01021051.1_pt1 | contig 10193 bp, 10 predicted proteins | sample 2277101 | NCBI WGS metagenome assembly SDBT01 (sample SAMN10404973, study PRJNA504765) | marine sediment metagenome | isolation source: marine sediment core GS10_PC15, 103 cmbsf | place: Arctic Ocean: Southern Knipovich Ridge | collected 2010
GTATTAAGTGTTATTAGTAAACACGATGTCGCTATTCTACAGATATTTTGGTATCACTTTAAGTGAATCCTTTTTGATAGAAGAGCTTAACATTCTTACTATATTCAGCATCGCTCAGAATATTACAATTATCTATGAATTGATTTATCGTCCCAATGGGATATTTTAAATCTTTGAACTTACCATTTAATCGTTTTTCAAACTCTCTGATGATAGACTCGAAAGGAACTACCATTTGAGGGCGGTTGTAGAAGCTTTTTTGTTTAATTTCTATATTAGGAGTTATTTTTAATGAATTTATTTTTTGAATGATTTCCATATATGCTTCACACAATATTTTTTCTCTTGACCTCCAATCGCTCTCACGTAAAATTGATGTTAATATTGGCTTAAGAGACTTGGCAATAGGTAGATCATCAAATGCTCTGCCAAACCACTTTTGATAGGGAATGTATTTCTTTTCAAGGATGAATGCCATCTCCATTATAAACCTCACTAAACGACTAGTTTCAATCATTGAACCTAAATCATCACCTATTCCACCCGTTCTACCTACAAATACCATTTCTTGAGATAAGCGTTCTAACTGTGCAATTATTTTAAACAACCATATGGAATGGGAGTAATAATTCAAAATTTCTCTAGCATGAGTTAATTCCCCATAGCTATCATAAAATATTTTTCCCGAAGTAAATTCAAGCAGAATTTGTTCTGGTATTGAGAACCAGTCGAGCTCGCTAAGATTTAGTTTTGAAATATGTAGGGTCTCTCTTAAATATGATTTTACTGTGTAAATCTTAATTCTGTGATTTATAGGGGGCTTTTTCTTTTCTATAAGAGACTGGTTCATAGAATCATTCGGATCTGGTTCTGACCAATTTGTAGAGTATCCGAGAAATGAAGTTGGTAAGTTTTGTGCTAAAAATTCTTTAATTTCAATATTATACTCCTGAAAGTCGTTATCCTTTAGAAAAAGGTAAAATCTGGGACCCCAATGGTGATCAGTTGACATATTATCATCATATCCTAATACTTCAGACCCTCGACCTATTAATGCAGCAGCATAATGCAAATCGGGGTAATTTTCCTCTAACTGTTCCTTAACTGCGTCATTATAAAATCTTTCAGATAATTTTATTCCTGGTATAAAAGATTCAATCATTATAATTCACCTCAAATTCAATTCATTCTTTAAAATATTTATATTCTATTATTTAAATATTATTGATTATCATAATTTATTCGTAAAAGCATTTAATCTTCTTTTTCTTAAGTTAATTAATTTCATTAGTAATTGAATTGAATTTTAAAATAAAAATGGAAAAGATCTATAAAATTAAAGAGAATCTATATATTGGGTCATACCGAGCTGCTAAAAAATTGAAAAAGCTCAGAAAAGAAGGGATTAAAGCAATAGTTAATTTGATGGAAAAGAAAAAATATGATCCTCAACCAGAGTTTGCTTATCTATACAAATCCATAAAAGATAGAACTTACATCCCTGCTGAAGATCTTCATGAAAATATGACATTCATTAATGATAATATAAAAATTGGGAAAGTACTTGTTCATGGTAATTCTGGGATATCGCGGAGTGGAGGGATAATTGTTGCAAGACTCTTGATTGAAAATCCTAATTGGACTTGGGATGAGGCAAGAAAATATGTAAGGAAGCTTACAAAGATATCTCCCCATTTGAAGATCAAAGAATCAATTCTTGATTATTTGGAATTAAAAACATAATTTTAATGAATAATAATCCAATTTTAAACTATTTAAAAAACTAACTCTCATAATTTTTTTACAGAATTTTTCGAAACATATATTTTATAAAACCATTTTATTTGATATTGAAAGAAAAATCTTTCTCGTAAAACATCATAATGAGATTTATCTTTGAGTGAGGTTAAACTTGCAATTTCTTCAGATTTAATTTTATCCTCTGAAACTAAATCCATTCGGGCCTTAAATTGATCAATCATTTTTATAGGTCTTAGAATAATAGTGATTGCATTAGATATTTTGTCTATAAGATCTTTGCTTTCTTCCATTATTGCACTTTGATATTTTTCCTGTTCTTTTAAAAAATCATTAATTTTGTTTAGAATAGGCGTCTTTTTGTAATAGTTTATTAGTTCTCTCTTCTCTAAAATTTCCGATAAATATTTTTCAATCTTTTCAATTATGGTTTCATTAATTCCTAAATTATGCATTTCTTTTTTTAATTTAGACAAAAATTGAACTTTTAAATATTGTTTATATTTTACGATAATGGCATTATTCTCTTTAATATCGCTGCAAATTTCAACAACTTCTCCATTTGGAGTTGAGTAAGTAAAACCATGGCCTTGAGGACCGAGACCTCCTAATAGTACCATTGAAAGATTATAAAAATTATAATTTTCTTTATCTCGAATCTTCTTCATGTTTTTCATAATATTTGGAGGAGAAATTAAATGCCTTCGAAATGTTGGGTTTATGATACTTTTAAAATCAAACTCAATAAATTTTATTTCTTTATTTTTCAACATTTTATATTTTTTTATAAAACTAAATAAAAAATATCTAACTCTCCCCAATTTCTGAACGCTTAATCCGTATATAGAATATCCATTAAAAAATTCAAGTACTATTCGTATTATTTGATAATTATTTTGATAAAGATTTGAATATTCTGAAAATTCACTAGATCTTCCTGTGAAAAAATTATAGAGATCATTAGGCATAGTTTGGACTATAAAAAGGATAAGACAATTAGTAAAATCTCCAAATATATCTTTTAAATTTAATAAAAATAACTTGTCTTCTTTGATCTTTTTAATTAGCTTTAAATCCTCATTCGATAACTTCTTATCAAATAAGTGAAATTCATTAAAAAATCTTAAGATATATAATATTTTACCTAAACTTGCTATTAAACCTGAAGACACTTCCTGATAGCATGTTAATATTAATTTCGAGGCGCTCACAAAGCGGTTTGGTATTTTTCTCACATCTATAAAAATATCGAATATTATAGAGGATCCAATCATTAGACGAAAATTTTCAAATCTTTGATATTCTAGGCACCTTGACAAACCATTATAAAAATTTTTTTCAATTTTTCCCTTGATTTTATCATCTGAAATTAAATAAAAGAAATCAGAGTACTTATCTTCTTTAAAATTTTCTAAGGCAAATTTGATTTTGAGAATATCTCCTGATTTTAAAGAATTAATAATGGAATTTATGAAAATAGAATGAAAGTCCTCATCAACTTCTCCAAAAATTTTGTTATAAAAAATTTTCCCTTCAAAGAAATCGTAGAAATTTTCTGATTTTAAAGATTTTTGGAGTTTTACTAACAAGATTTCTTTCAATACTAATTGATCTTTAAAAATTTCATGATTGATATTATTTAATTCGAAGAGTTTATAAAAAATTATAAATGAGCTTATTTCACCATCAAATTTAAAATAATCGAGACAATCTGAAAATAAGTAAATTAAAAATTCTCTATTTTTATCATATTTTGTAATTAAATTCTTTTGAACATTCCTAAGATTTCCATTTAAAACCCAATTATCTATATACATTAAAAATAAAGGGCCAACCTGAGTATTACGGATAAATTTAACTGTTTTTTGGCAATTCCTACAATAATAGATAGTTTCTTTTTCATTATAGGGATTAGCTGTTTGATAAATATTACTTGAATTGCACTCAACACACAACTTTTCTAGAATTAATAAATCTACAATATGTTTAATGAACTCTCGAATAAATTTATCAGTGGTTAAGAGATTGTCAATAATATTCTTTTGTTTTATAAAAGTTGTTAATATATTTTTAATTACTATAAAGAGCTTATTGTAAGGTTTTACACCTTCAACATTAGAAACAGAATTAAATACTTGAGTTGTTCTTTGAAATTCCCCTAAAAAATTATAATCGCGACTTGTAATTTTGTTTTTGATTTTAATGAATTCAAAATTTTTATTTTCTATTCCCTGAATAATTTCTGTTGCTATTTCTTCAAAAAATTGATCTGTAGGGTGTATCATATAACTAATGAAATTAAAACAGAATTAGATTTTAAATTTATGCTTATTACTGATAGGTAAATCTTAGACCTGTTTTTGAGTTTTAATCAATCAATAAGTTCTGATATTTTTCTTGATACGCTCTGTATGTTTAAAAAGACCATACCAAGAGAAGCGTTAGCTTTACAAAGAGTACATAAAATAGCATTTTGTCCTGCTTTTGATAAGATTATTATCCCTTCGTTACCTTCAATTAGAATTCGTTTGAGATCTCCTCTTGCCAGTTCTTCTACAGCTCTTTCAGAAACACTAAGAATAGCTGCACTCATTGCACTCACGATCCCATCATTAACATCACGCGCAAGAACCGAACAAATTGGTAACCCTTGGACAGAAACAATTGCACTGCCCTGAATCTCTGCATTTACAGCTTCCATTTTCCTTAAAAGCTCTATTAGTTCACTGATATTTTCTGACATGAAATCAATTTAGAAGAATAGTTCGTAATATAATATTCTAATTTAATTTGATTTTAAAATTTTTTATTATTACGATCTTTTTTTGTATTTACTTATATATATTTTATATTTTAATTTTCTATCTAATTTCTATATATACTTATTTATAAAAAATCTTTTTATCAAATTCACATTACATATTTTAATGAATGAGGATCAAAAAAGAACAACTAATAAACAAAAAGGCGAGGAAGAGTTAGAAAAAGAGCTAGAAGAGAAACAACATAAGATTGATTCTCTTAGAAAAGCTGGAAGTATCGCTCAAGATGTTAAAAACTTTATTAAACCAAGAATTAAAGTTGGAACGAAAGTATTAGATATAATAACTGACACAGAATCAAAGATTGCTGAATTAGGAGGATCCTGTGCATTTCCTGTTAATGTATGTATAAATAACATTGCAGCACACTATAGTTCTCCGATGAAGGATGATGAATTAACTATAGAAGAGAATACTTTGATTAAACTTGATCTAGGTGTCCACATTGATGGATTTATCGTTGATACCGCATTTTCTATTAATTTTAATAAGGATGAGGAGCTTCAAAATATAATACAAGCTACGGAAGTAGCTGTAGAAGCAGCAATTATGATGGCAAAACCTAAGGTGAATACGAAAGAGATAGGTAAAAAGATTGAAAGTATTGTTAAAGGATTTAAATACAACCCTATTAAAGAACTTGGTGGGCATCAAGTAGAAAGATGGATTGTACATGGAAATAAATCATTACCCGAACTTGGAAACCAAAGTGGGAGTATAATGGAAGAGGGAGATGTTTTTGCTGTGGAAATTTTTGCATCTACCGGGGAAGGTTCAGTTCATTTAACTAATAATTCATATATTTATGAATTAAATCCATATGCCGGGCGAGTACCCTTAAGAAGAAAAACCTCAAAGCAAATACTTGGATTCGTAAATAAAAATTACAAAACTTTGCCTTTTGCTGAAAGATGGTTAGTAAAGGAATTTCGCATGGGTATTGCCTTTGGACTTCAGGAACTAGTTCAACAGAACAAATTAAAAGCTCATTATGTATTGGCTGAAAATAAAGGCGTCTATGTGGCTCAAACTGAAGAGACAATACTCATTACTGAAGAAGGCTTTGAACAGTTAACTTAAATAAATTGGATTTTACACCTATATTAATTATTTCTCTCTTGTCATGAAGAAAATGAATGTATGTCTCGTGACACTAACAGTTTCACCGGACAGTCAAGATGGAAGTGCTAAGTTTATCAGAGGTATTTTTGAATATTTAAAAAGACAACCACATATTAATGTCAAACTAATAACCGCAGAATGGAATTTAAATCTTAAGGAACCTCATATTGTACAAAAAAAAGTAGTTAAAAAAAGCTATTTTTGGATACCTCAATTTACACTAAAAATCATAAAATATCTTAAGAATAATACATTTGATATAATCCATGGCAACGGACCTAAAGGATCCCTTCCACTCCTTTTATTAGGAAAAAAATATAAATTTATTTCTACTCTTCATGACTTGGGTCCCTTTGAAACCGAATTTTCTTTAATTCCCGTTGAGAAATATTTATTTAAACGTGTGGCAAAAAAAGCTTCTTATATAACCACTTGTTCTAATTCAATAAGAAAAAGTATTAAAAAAAAAATTCCCGAAGTAAATATTAATACTATTTTTAATCTCTATTCTGCAATTGAAGATAAATTTAAGCCTAATCCGTCAGAAGCTCATAAATTAAAGTTAGATTTAGGTATTGAAGGACCAATTCTTCTTTCTATTGGACGTATCGCACTCTATAAGGGGATTGCAGATATTATAACTGCTTATAAAATTGCGAAAAAATCAATACCTAATCTTAATTTAGTCTTGGGAGGAAAACCAGATTTTTATATGGAAAAATATTATAAGATTTGGAAACAAAAATACAAAGATATTTATTTTTTAGGATATGTCTCTGATGATCAAATACCCACTTACTATTCTATGGGTGATATCTTTATCAATTATTCTTACGCTGCTGAAGGCTTTGGATTAACTCCTATCGAAGCTATAGCTTGTGGAACACCTGTGATTTGTTCAGCCTTGACTGCTTTTAAAGAAGTTCTACAGGACCATGCAATCTATGTTCCCCCCAGAAATCCTTCAATATTGGCAAAAGAGATTATTAATCTGATAAAAAATGGGGAAAAAAGATTAGAAATTGTACAAAATGCTCAACAATTTATTAAAAGATATACTTGGGATTCGGTTGGTAAAAAATTAGAACAAATTTATAAATTGGCGTTAGCACATTAACTCTTTTTTAGGGTTCTCATTTATTTAAGCTTTTCTTAACGGTATCAAAACATATCTTATTTGGATTATCGAATTGAATTAACTTATCTTTAAATGAAAGATTAAATCTATTAGCTGATGTTTTTTGTCCTAATATATCAACAGCCTTTTGAATTAATTTAGTTTTATCTCTGATATGTTCCAAGGGAAAATTATTCTCTATTAGAAATTGTTCTTGTGGAGCAGTTTCACCAGGAAAAAACTCTATACTTGGAACATTTAATAAACTTGATTCTCGTACTATAGTTCCTCCACCACTAATAATTAAAGCTCCATAAAAACAAAAATCAGGGATATTAGGTAAGTACCTTGTAATAACGACGTTTTCATCATCAATATATGATTTAAGCCTATTTTGAAGGAATATTTGTTGTTTACTAGTTCGAACAAGGAGGAAATATTTATGATTTGGATATTCTTTATAAATAGGGGGAAATATTTCACTTATTAGTGTTTCCTCAGGTTTTAGTTTATCAATGAAATAGGAGGCAAAACTTGGTTCTGTTCTCAATATTACAAATTTTCCTTTTTCTAAATTAAAATCTTCTAGGATTTGCGGATTTGGAAAATAATCTAATAGCCAACCTAACTCATCAATTCCGTTATAACGAATAATCTTTTTTGGATCTGCATAAAGATCAATATACCATTCTATAGGCACACATTGTGGAGTAATGATATTATTTAGAAAGGGAAAAATTAATTTACATACAGGTTCATTACGAGGTTCATCGTTAAATCCAATTGATGGAATTCTTAATCCATAGGCAATCCTAGTGCCTTCTACCGATGAGAATGTTACAAAAAAGTCTGGTGAAAAATCCTTAACAATAGGTAGGAGGTCCTTTAAACGTTCAACATAGGTTTGCAACTTATCTTCTAACCGTTCTCCCCCATGCTTGCCAACCTGTTTATAATTGATATTAAAATCATCTAAAATTTGAATAGTAGAATCGTAATCCCTAGCAGTGATAAGTAATTCCGCTCCTTCATCTTGGAACATTTTAAATAATGATTTGAACATAACTGCCGTCTTAGGCTCTTCAATATCAAACCAGATTCTCTTATTCATCTCTCTCTCTCACCAAATTACTGTATATATTAACTCCATGAAATTTATTTCCAGCTATCTGGAATTTTTTTTAAAAATTTGGCAGGATTTCCTACAATTATCTCTCTTTCTTTTGTATCTTTTGTAACTATTGCGCCAGCTCCTACTATTGTTCCATTCCTAACTTTAACACCTGGAAATATTACAGAATTTGCCCCTAATGATACATTATCCTCTATGGTAGGACCAATTAAATCAAATCGCTTACGCATCATATACTTGTCATTTGTTAATTTACTATATGGTCCTAAAAATACATTATTACCAATAGTTGAGAATAGCGGAATATAAGCCCCAGTTTGTATACTGACATTGTTACCAATAGATACATTCCCATCAATTATGGAATTAGTTCCAATAACCGTATTATTCTTTATTTCTGTTTTTTCCCGTATCAATGCATTATGTCCCGTTTGACAATTATCTCCTATTGTTACTTCTGAATATATTATAGTACCGGCTCTTATAATGCAGCTTTTATTAATCGTTACTAAAGGACCCTCATGATTAATCATCTGCTCTTTATTTTTAACCATATTTTTTAAAAAATCTCTCTGAGGATGTCCTATAATACAATTTTCACCAATGTAAGTACCAGCTTTTATTATTGCTTTACCATAAATCTTAACTCCTTTAGATATATATGCATCTTGTTCTATAATAACACCTCTACCTATTACTGTAAAAGCATCTATAAATGATCCCTCATAAACTTTCGCTTCAGGATGAATTATTTTTAAATTTGGGTTATTCTCCATCAAATTTTACCTTCATATGTATATATACTGCAATTCTGAACTAGGATTTAATAAATTTAAATGTTATTTTGTTTTAGAATTTACCTTAATAAATTTGTTATTCATTTTAACATTGGCATGGTGATGAGTTGCATTTTAAACATTTTTGGGGGTATTTTTCTGATAGCGCTTTTTCGATATCAATATCTAACAAATTAGCTAATGAGTTAGTCCAAGCAATAATATCTGCAATTTCTTCAGAAATTTGTTTCTTTTCAATCTTTTCAAACTTAAGTAAATTTGCTAATTCACCAATTTCCTCGACTAACCATATAAATGTTCTATTTATACCTCTTTCTGAATCACTATGAAAATAAAGTTCCTTCATTAATTTTTGAAAATCTGAGATTTTCATAAATTAGATAACCGAATTAGATTTTGATTATATTTATTTGAATAAATAATTAAAAAAGATTAACCTCCACCGCCACCTGGAGTGAAAAGCCAGTTAAATATGTCAAGATGAGCCAAAACTACAAGACCGATTAATAAAGCGGCCAATAAAACAGTACTCAATGGTCCTACTTTAATACCTATTGAGCTATCCTCAAAGAAACGCATTAGTCCAGCACCTCCTAATGGCATGGGGGCGCTCCCACTTCTTCTCTTCTTTCTTCTTGATTGTTTTCTACTTGACATGGGTAAAAATCTCTTTTATTTTTATTATTATTTAAACTCTAAATATTAAATTGCTTTCAAAAAATTTAAAATTTTGTTCTATAATATTGGAAAAAATAAAAATATAATAAATTTTTATAAAGTGTTTTAATTACTTTTAGATAATTTAAGTATAATTAGAAAATTTATGTTAATACGAAAAAAAGCTTCATTATTAATAGCAGGAATTTTTATATGTTTGATAATAATTTCATTGATTCCTCAATCCTCTGAAAATTATTGTTGTAATAAAGATGTTATTGTTCCTCATAGTGCTGCTACCTTGGAAGGCTCTGAAAACATTTTAATTACAAAGATCGATCGAGAAGCAGAATTGAGTGAATTTGGTGTAGTAAATTTCGAAGATAATATCAGAATTAAAAATTTGAATAATAATCCTGTGACATCAATTTTTTTAGGAATTCCTCTCACTCAAACTGAAAACTTAATTTATTTTAAAGCAACAGGGAAGGATGAAAATAGTTTATTAGTGGAACGTGGATCTCTTGTTATGAATGAATTTGAAATGTTAGCAATTTATTTCGATTCACCCTTATTACCACAACAATCAAAGGAAATCGTATTTGTACAAACTTATAAAGATATGTTATTATTTGAGGAAGTAGGTGTTGATAACCAGGAGATCACTTTCACTGGTTATGTCTTTCCTATCTTTCCATATTATTCAATAGGGTCTATTAAAGCAGTATACAATTACCCTGATACCTCTAATGTACTATCCTATACTGATGGAGGTGATAGTGACCCAA
>SDBT01021052.1_pt1 | contig 10192 bp, 9 predicted proteins | sample 2277101 | NCBI WGS metagenome assembly SDBT01 (sample SAMN10404973, study PRJNA504765) | marine sediment metagenome | isolation source: marine sediment core GS10_PC15, 103 cmbsf | place: Arctic Ocean: Southern Knipovich Ridge | collected 2010
TCCTTCATCTTGGCCATGTGCTCGACGGTGATGACGTCGCGGTTGCCGGTGGCGGTGACGTAGATGTCGCCGATGGGCAGGGCGTCCTCGAGGGGGGCGACCTTGTATCCGGCCATGGCACCCTGCAGGGCGCAGATGGGGTCGATCTCGGTGACGATGACCCTGGCCCGCTCGTTGGCGAGCGCCTCGGCCGAGCCCTTGCCGACGTCGCCATAGCCGCAGACGACGGCGACCTTGCCGGCGATCATGACGTCCGTGGCCCGCTTGATGCCGTCCACCAGCGAGTGCCGGCAGCCGTAGATGTTGTCGAACTTGCTCTTGGTGACAGAGTCGTTGACGTTGATGGCCGGAACCAGCAGCTCGCCCTTTTCCATCATCTGGTACAGCCGGTGGACGCCGGTGGTGGTCTCCTCGGAGACGCCTTTCCACTCGGCCACCACACCGTGCCAGAACTTCGGGTTCTCGGCGAGGATGCCCTTGAGCGTGGCGTTGATGATGCCGAGTTCCTTGTTGTCGGTCGGCTCGTCGAGGATGGCCGGATCGTTCTCGGCGGCGTGGCCGCGATGGATCACGAGCGTGGCGTCGCCGCCGTCATCGACGATGAGCTGGGGGCCCTTGCCTCCCGGCCAGGTGAGGGCCATCTTGGTGAACTGCCAGTACTCTTCGAGGCTCTCGCCCTTGTGAGCGAAGACCGGCACGCCGGCGGCGGCGATGGCTGCGGCCGCGTGGTCCTGCGTGGAGAAGATGTTGCAGCTCGCCCAGCGGACGTCCGCGCCCAGCGCGCGCAGCGTTTCGATCAGCACGGCCGTCTGGATCGTCATGTGCAGGCTGCCCATGATCCGCGCGCCGGCCAGCGGCTTGCTCCGGCCGTATTTCTCCCGCGTGGCCATCAGGCCGGGCATCTCCTGCTCGGCGATGGTGATCTCCTTGCGGCCGAACTCGGCCAGCGAGATGTCGCGAATCCGGTAGTCTGTCGCCTGGTTTGCCTGCGGTGTTGCCATATTTTTTTCCTATGAAGTACCTGGGGGCCGACGCTCGCCAGTATTCTTACCGCATTCCGGTCGGATTTCAACGCGCGGCCTTTGCAGATTGCCGCGGCGGGGGTAGAGTGTGCGCGGGCCGTCAACACCCGCGCGGCTGCCAGGCAGGCCATGGACCCGATCGAGACAACACCGGACATCCTGAGGCACTGCGTGGATTCGTTCGGGGATCGCGTGGCCCTGTGCGGTCACGGTGAAGGGGCCGAGCGATACAGCTACTCGCGCCTCGGCCGGGACGCCGCCGCCCTGGCCCGCCGGCTGGCGGAGATGGGGGTAGAGAAGGGCTCATCGGTCGTCCTGCTCAGCGAGAACCGCCCCGAATGGGCCTTGGCCTACTTCGCGATCCACTTGGCCGGGGGCATCTGCGTTCCGGTGGACAGCAAGCTCACGGCCGCCGAGATCGGCAACATCGTGGCGGTCAGCCGCACGCGGCTGGTGATCGTCTCCCGGCAGTTCCACGACGTTGCCGCCCAGGCCAGGCGGGGCCGTTCGGACATCGCCGCGGCAACCCTGGAGGACCTCCTGGCCGAGTTGCCCACCGGCGGGTCGGCCGAACCGATCCGCTGCCCCGTCGGGCCGGATTGCCCGGCTGTGATCAGCTTCACCTCCGGGACCACCGGCGCCAGCAAGGGAATCGTCCTGACGCATCGGAACATCGCCGCCAACGCCCTGGCCGCGACGCGCAAGCTGGACATCTCCGGCGACGACAGGCTACTGTCCATCCTGCCGCTGCACCACCTGTTCGAGCAGACCGGCGGGATGCTCGTGCCGATGCTGTCCGGTGCGAGCGTGACCTATGCCGAGTCACTCAATCCTCGGAACATCGCCGAGGTGATGCGCCGCTCGGGTACGACGATCGCCCTGGTAGTGCCGGCGCTGGCGCGGCTGTTCCACAAGCGCATCGATTCGGAACTGCGCTGTCGCCCGAGGTGGCAGCGGGCGATGTTCCGGGCCGGGCGCGTGCTGGCACGGGGCGGGCGGGCACTGAGGATCCCCGCCGCCCGGCTGCTGTTCCGCGACATCCACCGCGCCTTCGGCGGAAAGCTGAGGTTCTTCATGTGCGGCGGGGCGCCGCTGGACGCCGGGCTCGCGCGGTTCTTCCGCGACATCGGCATTCCGATGCTCCAGGGCTACGGACTGTCCGAAGCCAGTCCGATCGTCGCCAGCAGCACCCTCCGGGAAGACGTGATCGGCTCGGTCGGACGGCCGCTGCCGGGCGTCGAGGTGAAGATCCGCCCGCTGACGGCGGCGGGCCAAGCCGACGACGAGGCCGTCGGGGAGATTCTCGTCCGGGGGCCCAACGTCATGGCCGGCTACTTCGAGGACGGCGACGCCACCGGCGAGGTGGTGCGGGACGGCTGGCTGCACACGGGCGATCTGGGGACGATCAACTCGGACGGGTTCCTGTTCGTGGTCGGGCGGCTCAAGGACGTCATCATCGCCGAGTCGGGCAAGAACGTGTACCCGGAGGAGGTGGAGGCCGAGCTGGTCCGCTGCGCGTGCGTCCGCGACGCCTGCGTGATCGGCATCCCGGCCGGGCAGGGGGCCGCGCGGACGGAGGAGGTCGTCGCCCTGATCGTCCCCGACGCCGAGGCCATGGGCCCGAGCCCGGCCGATCCGGCCGCACAGATCCGCCGGCAACTCCAGGAGGCCTCCGCGCGCCTCGCCCGGTACAAGCGCCCCCGGCGATTCGCCATCTGGCCGGGCGAGTTTCCACGGACGACCACCATGAAGCTCAAGAAGTTCGCCATCCGCCGGCAGATAGGCGAGTTGGACCTCCAGCCGCTGTAGCGGACCATTCGGCCGGGCCCCGGCGATCGATCTTCCACGGATTCACCGGCTGCGCGGGGAGGCGTCCGCGCTAGGATGATGAGAACAGACGCCGGCAGGAAGGGCGCGGGCACGGTCACGCGGAGTTGAGTACCAGGCCGGACGGACTCGGTGCGTGGAGGTTCGCGAGAATGAGGACGCACTGCAGGATCATCAGGGGCGGGGATTTCATCAAGGCCAAGCCCACCGGCGAGATCGACCTGGAACGAAGCAAGAAGCTGCTCGGGGAAATCGCCGAGATCGCCGGCTCGCCGGCAGAATACGAGATTCTCCTGGACGTTCGGGATGCCCGAAGCAAGCTGACCCACACCGAGTTGTACGAGTTCGTCGCGGAACTCGGCCGGCGCCGCTCGGCATTCCGCAACAAGATCGCCGTGTTGTGCCGCCAGGACGAGCAACTGAACAGAGTGCGCTTCATGCAGCTCTGCGCGACCAACCGCGGCTTCGAGGTGGATGCGTTTACGGATTACGAGCAGGCCATGGAGTGGATCCAGCCGTCCGTGGAAGTAGCACCCTAGCATCGCGGCTGTGGCCGACTCCGAAGCGTGGGAGCTTGCAGTCATGAAGAGGAATTTCAGGGTCATCAGCGCCAGAGACTTCGTCAAGGCCAGCCCCAGCGGCGAGGTTGACCTGGAGAGCAGCAAGCAACTGCTCGCGAAGCTGGCCGACATTATCGGTGCGGCCGGGGGTGACTACGAGGTACTCCTGGACGTTCGGGAGGCCCGAGGCAACCTGACCCACACCGAGTTGTACGAGTTCGTCGCGGAACTCGGCCGGCACCGCTCGGCATTCCGCAACAAGATCGCCGTGTTGTGCCGCCAGGACGAGCAACTGAACAGAGTGCGCTTCATGCAGCTCTGCGCGACCAACCGCGGGTTCGAGGTGGATGCGTTTACGGATTACGAGCAGGCCTTGGAGTGGATCCAGCCGTCCGTGGAGGTGGAGCAGTGACGCTCCGAGCGCGGGCGCGGTTCGATTGAGTCCCCGCCGGCAGGCTCGGCGTGGGCTCAAGCCGCCTTGTCCACGGCGACGGCCGTGGGGCAGGCGATTATCTCGGCCAGGGCGAGGTCGTCGTCCGTGAAGGGCTGCTCGCCCTTGCGGTACAGCAGGGCCGCCCCGATGAACTGTCCGTCATCGCCCAACAGCGGGATCAGCAGCAGGTTCACGCCGACCAGCATCCCGTGAAGCTCCTTGGGAAACATCTCGAGGTTGTCCATGGCGTCGATGACCGTTACCTCGGGCCGCTCGTGCATTCCGGGCACCAAGGCCGAGGCGAGCATCCGGCAGAAGTTCACGCCATCCGGCACGGGCACGCCGAAGCGCCCGACGAGTTGGACGCCGCCCTCGCCGTCGCTTATCAGGGCCGCGCCGAATACCGTGCCCGTCCGCTCCACGAAGACGCGGAACAACTGGCGGAAGACGTCGTCCTTCTCGGCCACACCCAGCAGCTCGGTCTGGTAACGGATGAGCGCCTCCTGACGGTCCATGTGCCCCTGGAGGCTCCGGCAGGTGACCGTGAGGTCGTCGCAGGTGTTGCACAGCGCCTCGTAGGCGTGCCGACGTTCGTGGTTGAGCTTGCGGGCGAGCCGGCGGAGGCGGTGATGCCGGCTCAGGAATCGCTGCTGGTTGGAGCGCCGCTGGAGTTCGTCGTGGATGACCTTCTGGAGACGGGGCAGGTCGAGGGGCTTGTTGAGCAACTCGACGGGCCTGCGGCGGGAGGCTTCGGAGAGGATTTCGGGGGTTCCGTGGCCGGTGATGATTACGGCCGGCAGGTCCCCCAGCTCGTCCCGGAGACGGTCGATGACGTCCAGGCCGTTGGTGTCGCCCAGCCGCAGGTCGGTGACGACCAGATCCGGCCGATTCTTCCGAGCCTCCTCGATGGCCTCGGCCCCCGAGGTGACGCTGCGGACATCCAAGCCGTCGCCGCGCAGGGCCTCGGTGAGCAGTTGGCAGATCGCCGGCTCGTCGTCGACGACCAGAATCCGTGGAGCTTCGGTAGCGTTGTCAATCATCGCCAGTTCCTTCTGTCTTCGCTTGGGGCAGTTCGATGCAGACCGTCGTGCCCTTTCCCTTGCGGGATTCGATCCAGATTCTCCCGCCGTTGGCCTGGACGTATCGCCTGGCTCGCGCCAGGCCCATCCCGCGTCCCCGACCGGCCGGACGGTGCGAAAAGAACGGCGTGAACGCCGCCGATACGACCGACTCGTCCATACCTGGGCCGTCGTCCACGACCCGCAAGAGCGCCTTGGCGGGGCCCGTCTCGCCCGGGCGTCGAAACTGCCGGGCGGCGTCCATCCGGACGTGCACCGACCCGCCCGAAGCCGTGACCGCGTTGAGGACCAACTCCTCCAAGACCTTGCGAATCTGCCTCGGATCGGCCCAGAGCTTCGGGCATTCCGGCTCTACGTGTATATCGACCCGGGGAGGGGGCGTCTTTTGATCATGTTCATCCAGATACGAATCTCGCGCTTCCGCCAGCAGGGCGGCGACATCCGTCACTTGCGGCTTCGGCGGCCCCGGCCGGGCGAATTCCATCAGGTCCGTGGTGATGTTGCTGATCTCGTCGGCCTTGCGCGTGATCAGCTCGACCATGTCCTTCTCGCGCTGGGTCTTGGCGCTTTCGGCCATCAGTTGGGCCCGCCCGGCGATGACGGCCAGCGGAGTGTTCATCTCGTGGGCGGCGCCGGCGGCCATTTCGCCGATGGCCGTGAGCGTCTCCGCCTGGGCGAGGGCGTCCTTGCTTTCGGAGATATGCCGACTGGCCAGGGCGAGTTGCTCGGTGAGGCGGTTGGCCTGGGCCTGGGCCATGGTGGCCGCCAGGATAAAGCCGAGCACGGCGGTGACCATGTCGGTCAGTTCTTCGTCCAGCCCGGCTTGGCCATACGCCACCGGCAGCAGGATTCCGCCGATCCACCGGTCGCCGGCGATCAGCGGCAGGCAGGTGTAGGTGTCGAGGTCGAGCAGGTCACCCCAGGCGTCAGCGGGGTGGAGGACCGCTTGCAGCAGCGGCCCGGCGGGGCAGGGGCTGCGCACCGGTGCGGAGTCGGGCAGCCGGCAGGAGGCGAAGCGGAACTTCCCGGCCGGCTCGCCCGTGTCCGCGGCCAGGATTGCCTGGGCGCCCGCGCTGGGCAAGGCAAAGGCGCACGCGGGCCGATCCGCCTCGACGGCGATGCCTGCGGCCGCCGCAGTTGTCCGGGCCATCTCCAGGCACATCCGCGGCAACGGGATCGACGACGTGATCCGCCGGGCCAAGTCGGCCAGTTCGGCCAGCGCCGCCAGGCGGCGCTCCAGCCCGGCCACGCGCTGCTCGAGTTCGGCGTTGCGTTGGGCCAGCTCGGTCTGGTCGGCCTCGCCGGCGGGCGCGGCCGGGGCGGGGCGGTCCAGCCCGACCAAGGTTACCAGCCGGCTCAGTCGTCCGGCCAACTCATCGGCGACGGCTTGGAGGTCCTCGCCCGTCAGGGCCAGCTCATCGGCCAAGTCCCTGCTGGTTCGCGGGAAGGCGGCGTTGCCGCTGAAGCCGATTCCACGCTCGCGCACGAGCGTGTCGGCCAACTGGGTGACGGCCACCAGGTCGGCCCCGGCCAGCGTCTGCGGGACCGTTTCGAGCGGCTGGTGGTGCAGCCAGATCGCCTGCTGGACCGACTCGGGCAGCGACCATCGCTGGGCCAGCCTCCGGCCGACCACCGCGTGATCGATGCCGATGATGTCACGCTCGAACTCGGCGATGCTGCTGCCGTCGGCGGCCAGGGCCTCCAGCACGCGGGCGTAGCTCTTGGGCAGGCAGGTGGCCAGGGCCATCTTGCCGACGTCGTGGAGGAGCCCGGCCAGGAAGGCCGCGGCCGGGTCGGCCCCCTCGTCGAGGCGACGGGCGATTTGCTCCGCGGTGGCGGCCACTGCCAGGCTGTGGGTCCAGAATTCGCGCCGGTCGATCCCCGCTCCGTCCGGGCCGAAGGCCTCGATGACCTTCATCGCGATGACGGCGGATCGGACCGTCTCGGCGCCGAGGATGCTGACGGCGTCGGCCAGCCCGTCGACCGCCCGGCCGGACTCGCTCCCGGCCGCCGAGATCACTCGTTCGGTCGCGGCCGAATCCGGGCCGACGGCCTCGATCAGACGGGGCGGATCAACCGATCCCCCACGCCCCAGCGCCAGCAGCCGATTCACCAACTCCGGCAGTGGGCCGATACAGTCCAACTGACGAACGAGCAGGTCCAACTGCTCGCCCTGGACTTTCGCCCGAAGCGATGGGGTGGATTCGGGCCCCTCAATGTATCCAGTGTCCGACACCTGTGGAGGTTCGTTCCTGTCTTAGGCCTGGACGAGTTCGACAATGCGGTCGATGACCACCTGGATGTTGAACGGCTTCTTGATGAAGTCGTCCGCGCCGGCCTCCAGCAGCGAATCCACCTCCGAGCGGTTGACCACGCCCGAGATGATCAAGATGCGGATATGGTGGAGGTCGTCGCTTTCCCGGATCGTTCGGCAGACGACATTGCCGTTGACGTCCGGAAGCATGTAATCCAGCACGACGATGTCCGGGCGGAAGCGGTTGGCCTCCACGCCGGCGTCGAAGCCGGTGCGGGCGCTTCGGACTTCGAACCGGCCGTCCCGGCTCAACGCCTCGACGAACAGTTCCACGATGTCCGGATCATCGTCCACAACCAGGACCTTGATCTTGTCCGATTCCAGGGCGTCCAGCGGGATGCCGTTGTCCTTCATGAACTTCAGCAGACAGGCCCGCGGAATGCGACGGAACTTGCTGCCGGGGACCCGGAAGCCTCCCAACTGCCCGCTGTCGAAGCAGCGGATGATCGTCTGCTGAGAAAGCTGGCAGATTTCTGCCGCCTCGCCCGTGGTGAATACTGTCTTGTGTCGGAGGTTTGACATGCCGGCTCCTCGTATTCGTCGGCGTGCAGCCGGGACGCACCATGCCCGCGCCGCCAGCCGATGTTTCTTCCATCGGAAGGACGCAAACACAACTTAAACTTCCCAGAACTCATATTTTAACGCATTGTTACATTTTATCACGCGAATTCTGGACATGGCGGCCCATTCGGTACGAAAATCCATTGTCGCCAGGCTCTGCCTTCCGCACGGGCGGCGTTGCCGAGCTGGGCTGGCGACGAGCGGCGATCGGCCTTGGATGGGCGTGTCCGGGCGGGCGGCCTCGGGGGCTCGTCGGTCGGTGGCATCCATTAAGGTCGCTCCTAACAAGGCTTACGGAGGAAGTGGGGGTCGGCCCGAAGCCGATGACCCTCTGGCGGGCGGATATGTTCATTCTCTGTGGAAAAACACTGGAAACAATGTGTAAGTCCAATTATAAAAAGGCGTTGGGTGATTTCCAATATGTAAACGTCCTGTGAGTACCGGCAGATATTTTCGGCCTTTTCCGTCGAGCCCGGGCGGCTGCGGCATTATTCTTGCCAGGCGAGAATGGGGCTGGTGTGGCAATGAAGGCGTCTGATTTCGATTATGACCTGCCTGCCGAGCGGATCGCTCAGGAGCCGGCCGAGCCGCGCGATCGCTCCCGGCTGATGGTTCTGGACCGCCGCAGCGGTCAACGGAGCCATCGCGTGTTCTCGGAGTTGGCGGACCTCCTCCGGCCGGGGGATCTGCTGGTGGTCAACGATACGCGCGTCGTGCCGGCGCGGTTCGACTGCCTCCGACGCAGCGGCGGGCGGATCGAGGCGCTGTTCCTGCGTGAGCTTGCCGCCGGGCAATGGGAGGTGATGCTGCGGGGCGCGTCGCGGTGCCGCCCGGGCGAGTCGCTGGAAGTGAGCGGGCCGGGGACGGCGCGTCTGGAGCTTTCCGAGCGGCGGGGGGCAGGCGTCTGGCGCGTGGCGGTCACGCCGGCCGTCCCGGCGGCCGAGCTGTTGGCCGACGTGGGGCGCACGCCGCTGCCGCCGTACATTCGCCGGCCGGGCCCGTTGGACGATTCGCAGGACCGCGGGGCCTATCAGACGATCTACGCCTCCCGCCCGGGGGCGGTCGCGGCCCCGACGGCCGGGCTGCACTTCACCGAGTCCGTGGACGAGGCCCTGGCCGCCCGCGAGGTGGAGCGGGCGTGCGTGACGCTGCACGTGGGTCTGGGCACGTTCGCGCCGGTGAAGGCGGACGACCTGGCCGGCCACCGAATGCACGCCGAGTGGTACGAGCTGTCGGCCGAAGCCGCCGAGGCCGTCGCCCGCGCAAAGCAATCACGCCGGCGCGTCGTTGCCGTGGGGACGACCAGCGTCCGCGTGCTGGAGGCCGCCGCAGCCGTCGCGGGCCCGGGCGCCGCCACAGAGGGGTGGACGGACCTGTTCCTGTACCCCCCGGCCGAGTTTCGCGTGGTGGACGCGCTGGTGACCAACTTCCACCTTCCCTGCTCGACACTGCTGATGCTGACGGCGGCGTTCTGCTCGCCCGGGACGACAGACGGCATCGCCGCCATTCTGGACGCCTACGCCGAGGCCGTCCGCATGGAATACCGCTTCTACTCCTACGGCGACGCGATGCTCATCCAGTAGTTCCACCCGTTGCACCAGCCGAAGTGGGCGAGTATGCTTCGAGCATCGGGCCCGGGCCCATCGGGTCGGGGCAGACACGTCACGGCTGCACGGCAGGGAAAGCTATGAACGATCAGGCCAGCAGCGCCGCTAACCAACCGTCGCAGACATCTCCTGCTCCTCCGGTCGCGCCGCCTCCGGTTGTCCCCGCGGGCGACGCCACCGGCGGGCTCATCCCCTACACGAATCCCCCGGCTCTGATAGCCTACTACCTGGGAATCTTCTCCTTCATCCCCGTGCTGGGGGCGGCCTTGGGTCTGACGGCCCTGAGCCTGGGGATCGTGGGCCTGCAGAAGGCAAGCAGATTCCCGCAGGTCAGGGGCCAGGCCCACGCCTGGATCGGCATCATTGTGGGCGGCGTGTTCGGCCTTGCGAACCTGGGTCTGGTCATAGTGATCGCAACGGGCGCCTTGGTCAGCTGATAACAGCCGGCGTCATCGGGACGGTCGTCCGGCCGTGCCGGTGGTGTCGCGCGTCGGGCGTGCTTAGAATGTCCTGGAACGCTCGCCTGTCAGGCGGAGGATGTGTATGTCCAAGCTCGGTAGCCTCTTGAGTTCAGCGGCGCTGCTGGCGGCGCTGGCCGGACCCGCATGGGGGCAGATCTTCGACGATATCCCGGGCCTGTCCCCGCCCGAGTCGCAGCGCCCCGCCTCGGCGTTGGAGAAATTCTCGGCCCGCGCCGTGCTCTCTCACAAGACCGTCAGGGGGGGCGATTCGCTCCACGTGGCGCTGGAGATGACCATCGCCGAGTCCTACTGGGTATACGGGCCCGAC
>SDBT01021053.1_pt1 | contig 10192 bp, 14 predicted proteins | sample 2277101 | NCBI WGS metagenome assembly SDBT01 (sample SAMN10404973, study PRJNA504765) | marine sediment metagenome | isolation source: marine sediment core GS10_PC15, 103 cmbsf | place: Arctic Ocean: Southern Knipovich Ridge | collected 2010
GGATTATGGTGTAAATATTTATGAATCTAACCCTGCCTCAAATAATGCTTTGGTGGATGCTGATTTTGGTAATTTTACTGGAACTACTCCATTTTCTACTACTATTCTTGTTGATAATTGGACTAGTAGTGCCTATAATGCTTTTGCAATAAATGGAGACGGAATTACATTTTTACAAACTGCAATAGACGGAGACGGAATAGTCAAATTGGGAACAAAAGATCCTGTTTACGATGTAGCTAATAGCCCTCCAACTTGGGTTAATCAGGCGGGCGGGTATCTTTGGGCAAGCTCTGCCGACCACGCTGACACAACTCAAGACCCTAAATTAGTTGTGACTTACACACCAGCGCCAATAACATACACTGTAACATTCACAGGAGATGCATCATTACTAGAAGTCACATCCGCAACATTCACAGGAGATGCTAACTTAAAATCTCTGGAATCAGCAACATTTACTGGTGATGCAAATTTAGTCAGAGAAGATGTGATTAACACATTCACTGGTGACGCGTCATTATCAGAAGTCATGTCAGCAACCTTTACAGGTGATGCTAGCCTAGCATCTGTAGAGTCTGCAACCTTCACTGGCGATGCTTTACTACAGACGTTAGTCATCACTACGTTCACTGGTGATACTTTTCTGCAGACGTTAGTCACTGTGACATTCACTGGAGATGCAAACTTAAAATCAGTAGAATCTACAAGCTTTACTGGTGATGCCAACTTAGAATCTGAGGAATCAAATATATTTACTGGCAACGCGAACCTAATCAAAGAAGTATCTGCTACATTCGCAGGTGATTCTAGTTTGCTCATAGAGGACATCTCAGCAACATTTACTAGTGACGCAGCACTAAGATATGTAGTCGCAGGTTCCTTCACTGGAGATTCTAATCTAGTAGGTGAAATATCTACGTCATTCTCTGGAGACGCAAATCTTTTTAAAATAGTAGCTACTACATTTGCAGGCGATGCTAATCTTATTGCTGATAAACTTTCATGGCCATGGCAAAGAAAGATTTGGTTTGATGGGACCTATCATTGGAGATCTAGTTATGATCCTACTATACCGGCAATTAAATTTGAATATTCAACTGACTGTATCACATGGAATGAAAATACTAATGCAAGAATAACAGATACTGGAGTATCAGCTGACTTCGCTGTTAATGGTGAAGCAGGCGATGTATACATTGCATACTCTGACGGAGAAGACGTATATGGAAGAAAGAGTGTTTCTTATCCATCTATGAACTTTACTTGGTCAACAGCCGTACTTGTATATGATGGTTCCACTGACGGTGGTAATTATACGTTTGCTAATATTTCTTGGGATGGTAACCAAACGAGAATAAATGTAATGGGCACATTACAACTGACAGGTGGAGGTAATTATTCTTTAAATGTAAGAAGAGCTACGTCCGCTAACAGTATACCAACAACTTCTGGAGTGAATAAAATTCTAGTTGCTGGACAAGCATCAATAGTATGCGGAGCAATACAACCAGTTAATGACGAAGGTAATGGACATCTTATCACAGTATGGAAAAAAGGAACTGCTATTGAGTCTGACTATCGTGCAGGTAATAATAACGCCACTGGATGGGATGGCGCGATTAGTATTGCTACAGGAAAAGATGGACTAAAATTTGGATTCGGTATTATTCATGATGATACTAATTTAAAATCTGCTGTAATATACATAAAGTCTGATGGTACTCCATGCCATAAAGAAAGAACATCCGGCACAGGCAATGCCTGGGGAGGAGAAGATGTTTTGGATGATGATACTGAAGTAAGATTTCCGGTAATAGGCGAGCATGCCGATGGAGATTTTCATCTTCTATGGTTAGATAGTACGAGTACAATTAGAGAAAGAAGTAATAATCATAATACTAGTACCTGGGATCCTATACTTGCAAATGATCCAGCTGATCGTGGAACAGTCGAAGGTATATACTGGATGAATTCATCAGACCATACGCCACAAAATATTGTTATATATCAGAAACCAGATGGCACATTGGGATGTCTTATTGTAGACACTGATGTGACACCCACAAAGCCTACCGCTATTGAAACTGATGGTAATACAAATCCAGTGGGAATTGACACCCTGACTCCAAACTTTACTGCTCTTTTCCACGATACTGATGCAAGTGATGTCGGTATCGCATATCATTTACAAGTAAGAAAAGAAAATGATTCATTCGCAGATGTCTTCCAGCTTACAAACATTGAAGATATAACAACCAGTGGAGTAGTATATGGAGGAAGTGGCGTTATTTCTTTATATGGTCTAGATGATACTAACCCTCTAGGCGGAGCTTTTGATGGTTCCACATTTACAGATGGCAGCACTTTTTCACAAGATAGAACAATCAAGATTGTATACAATGATATAACATGTAATGCCGGCTCAACCTTAACTATAACGTATGACACAGGACAAACACTTGTCGTCTATTTGCCCGCTATTACAGAGCAAGATTTTCTCTATGTAACAACTGATGGAACTACTTGGAACAACTTATCGTTGGACGAACTAGCTTACGCTAATCCAAGCACACAATGGGCCGGAACTGAAACATACTTTGTTTCTCAACCAGCTGATGGTGAGCGATGTGAAAATATTACATATGCTGGTAATGTCCTCAGTCTAGATGGTAACAAATATTTCGTCAGAATAAGAATGGAAGATGATACTCATAGTATGAGTCCATGGTCTGATGAGTCAGCATCATTCAAGATGGCTACCATGGATACATTTACTGGTGATGCTAATTTAGTAATAGAAGATATAACAAACACATTCTCAGGTGACGCAAGCTTACTCTCTGTAGAAATAAATACATTTACTAGTGATTCTAATCTAGTCGGAGAAGTAGTTGTTACATTCTCAGGTGATTCAAACCTATTGCTTGAAGACATCGATGCAACTTTCACTGGTGATGCTAGTCTTCTGTCTGTTGAGTCAGCATCATTCACATCAGATGCTAGCCTTAAGTCGGTAGAGATAAACACATTTACTGGAGACACGTCACTGAGCATGAATGTAATAGAAACTTTCTCAGGTGATGCTAGCTTACTTCAGACATTGTCGACGTCATTCACTAGCGACGCGTCATTACTGGAAGTCATATCTACATCATTCACTGGTGATGCTAACTTAGAAATAGAGGATATCACGAATACATTCACAGGCGATGCAGAATTTGCTGTGATATATTCTTCCTCATTCACAGGTGACTCAAGTTTATTGAAAATAGGAACAGAAACATTTTCTGGTGACTCAGGCGGCCCTACAAAACGGTCTACTGGTATCTGGTACATCTTCTGGACCTCATCTGAGACCGGAGACTATGTGCTAGATTTCACAGGTTCAATTGGAGGTTACGCAGTAAAGAAAAGGATCTTATTCAAGGTTGTAGATACTTCCAGAATTTACTAATTAATATAAAAAACTATATGATTACTGAAATCATAAAGGGAGTTATAGCAACCTTAGTGATTGCCGGAGCAATAGCATCGGTATTTCTTAAGATTGTAGAAGCTCAAACATTTCTAATTCCATTAGCTGCTTTTGCCTTTGGGTATTACTTTAAACAAGTGGAACCTCCAGTTGTTACAAAGTTCAAAGTGGCTTATGGTAAAAAATAAAAACAAACAGTGAACACGAATTCCAGTTCGTGTTCACAGATTAGGGTAGCACCTGCTTTTAGCAGGTGTTAGTGGTCCGCCTGCCGGCTAGTGCTACTCTATTTTGTGAATATAACTCTATGCCCTTGACAAGGCATAGAGTTTTTGCTAGACTTATTACATGTTATTAATAGACTTTAAACAAAGCAATATAAAAGTATTACGCGATCTAGTGGCATTCAAGTGGATAAAGGAAGACAAATTCTCAGGAACTAATTTTATCGTACCTGACAAGGTGTATGATGAAGGCGGAGAAGGACGACTAGGTAATACTTATACCGGCGAAGTTATCGCCATCGGGCCTGATGTGAAAAACATAAAGCCCGGTATGAGATTTGTAATTCATGAGTATGACAAAGCTGAGCAAGGAGAACCATGGAATGACAAACATGTTATCTTCTGCGAAGAAGGAGTCATGCAAGCTAGCATAAGAAGTGACAAAGTAGTTACTTCAATGGCTGGCGAAATAACAGATAAAATGGTTGACGACTATGAAACTTATTAACAAGGATATCCCAAGTATCCTAAAAACAATTGGGAAAACATTCAAGGTTCTAGACAAAAGAGAAGCGAGAATCTTGCGCCTACGCCATGGGCTAGAAGATGGCAATCCAAGAACTCTAGAGGAATTAGCCAAAATGGAGAAAGTCTCCAGAGAAAGAATAAGACAAATAGAATCTAAAGCATTTGAGAAAATAGATTTAGTTCTTAAATATGAAGAATAACTTTCTAACAATTGATGACGCTATCTGTGAATTCATAGATAGAAAGAATAAAAGAACTACTCAAGGACGTGGTTACGACTATTGGTCTGCTAGCAGTCTTGGCAAATGCAAACGTTGGCAGACATTGTGTCGCGCTGGAATTATAACCAATGGAAAGGTTATATATAAATGGAAGAATGCAGCGGAGGATGGTGTCGCTGCACATACGTGGAGACAGGATGCATTGCAGTCTGTCGGTATTTTAGTTGACAAAGAAAAGTCAATCATTGATGAGGAGTTACATTACCGTGGGCATTATGATCTAGTAGTTACTCTAGATGGCAAATTGGTCTTAGGAGATATCAAGACTCAAAACAATAGAGCATATAGGGCAAGGCAACGTCTTCCAGACAGGATAGATGAGTGCCATCGTAAACAACTTGGATCATACTTCTACTTTTTAAAACGTGATGTTTATCCTGATCTACATTCTGCACGCATGTATTACATAAATAAGAATACTGGTGAGCGTGAAGAGATTGAAGTTTACTTTAGTGACAATGACTTCAAAGATATCATTGATGAATTAAAAACATTAAATAATCATTGGGAAGGTAGAACTCTACCAAAGAAAGAGCTTTCTTTCTTCTGTCATATTTGTCAGTTCAAACCATTGTGTACTGAACTGGGAAGCAAGAAAGACACAACTATAGAATATGCTATTCAAAGATCACTTCCGGAAAAATCTAAATAACAAAATATCTAGATGCAAGGACTGTAGATTGCTAGTCAATCCTGGTCCAGTACTAGGATACGGCAGCACGTCAGCTGATGTGATGTTTGTTTCTGATATGCCAGGCCTTGTTGAAACCTCAACAGGAGTTCCTTTTACCGGAAAAGCAAGGGACAATATAGTAAGTGCTATTGAGAACATTGGCCTGAAGAAAGGAGATTACTACCTTACCTATCTTATAAAACATTCCATAGTAGGACCCGCAAAAGTAACAGTAAATACACAGCTTATTAAATCGGTTGAATACTCCCATTGTCTAAAACATTTACTGTCAGAGATAGAGTTAATAAACCCTAGGATAATTTGCTCTATGGGATTTTTCAGCACTAAGGCTATAATGAAACATTATGATATAGACATGGATCCCAAGGGACTAAAAGATATGCATGGCAATGGTTACATTATCCCTGCTCTTATAAGGTGGAACAAAATACTCAGGCCTATGCGCTATCTTGTGCCAACCTGGAACCCAGCAACATCTAGCGAAGTTATGAACATGTATGTTAAAAAAGATGTGCTAACAATTAAATCAATCCGCCAAAATTCTACGCTATTGTTTGATGATGCTAATGTTAGCAAACAAATGACACTTGACATTGTGGATAACTAGCCCTTGACAAACATTTTTACATATGATAATATATTAATACAAGAAAGGATTAACAATCCTTATAACTATTAACGGTGCAGTGCGAACTTAGGTTCGTACTACACAAACAAGTCTATGACTTATTCAAAAGACAGTCTAAAAAAGCTGTCAGGAGGTGGCAAAGTAAGAACTACTTACAAAGTCCCCACAATCAAATTCAACGGCAACTCTGGTGTCTTTACAAAATTTCCAGTTGGAGATTTTAAGAATGGCACAGACATTACCGATGTTGAATTAGTAATCATGCGCATGAGACGTGTCTTCACTTCTTTCGAGAAGATTCCAGAAGGCAATCTACGGATGTTTACAAACGAACACAATGATTACAATGATCATGTTACTGTGTTTGAAGCTAAAACCGGCCAACGCATTAAGGCGGTAGGTGCTGGTATTATCGAGGATTTAAGAAATGAATTTCCTCAACTGCGTATTAACAGCAATTTATATTGCTTGTACGAAGGTGCAGTTCACAAGTTAGTTATCAGAGGTAAGTCTCGCCAAAGTTTGGTAGACAAACAAAAGGAACTAGCTAAGGAAGATTCTGAGTTCTTCGAGAAGAAACTCAAATTAATTCCTACCCAGGAAACTGGACAAGGTGGAAACGTTTATTACTACCTCAAGTATGATGTAGTCGGTGATTCTAAGCTTGATGAAGTTGGTCCTCACATGGAAGAAATTGCTGCTATTATGGATACAATGGATGAAGAATATTCTAAATCCAACAAGCGGATTGAGAGCGAAGCTCAAGCATTAACTACTGGTGAGGATGAGGAAGAAGACATCATCCCTATTAGTGACGTCTCTGCCAATACTGAAGGTAGTGACGACGATCCAATCAAAGTAGAAGATATACCATTTTAATTAATTACAGAAGGGGAGTTTCAAACTTCCCTTCTTAATAAATTCTATGACTAATATAATTCCATATGATGACAGTCCGATAGTTGATGAGGTTGCGAAAGCTAAGCAACACATTAAACTAGTAGATAGTCTAAAGAAAAGTCTGTTCGTTGGACAAGCAGGATTTATTAAGGCAGGTCAGTTTCTTAGTGAAATAAGAAATGAAGAAACATATAAGTATGAAGACTCACAACAGGAAACAACTTGGGCAGACTTCTGTTCAAGAGTAGACCTTCCTCTAGGTGGTTCCTCAAGAGAGGGCCGAGTCAGAACTTCTCAGAAGTTAATGACTGTGTGGGACAACATCGCATCCAAAAAAGATGTCGATACAAAATTGCTAGCTGAAATAGGATACACAAAGCTAGCGTTGGTTGCGGGGCAATTAAATAAAGATCCAAATGCTGACATTAATGAGTGGCTCACTAAAGCAAAAGAACTTACTACTGAGGACTTGCAGGCCGAAGTAGGAGACGGTGGCAAAACATTAGCGGAAGCTAACGACTGCGAGCATGAAGACTACAAGGCTGTAGATGCTTGGAAGTGTCAGGATTGCAAAAGATTCTTTAAAAAAGAACCAGGTAAAGATGAGTAAGAAATACTCCGCTTGCATAGGATTTTGGTTAGTCCTTGGATCAAGCAAAAAATATCCTCTGTTAGTGTGTCCTGCCTTGATAGACGAAAAGGCAAGAGAGGATATGGATGGCACTTCTGTTGAGCTAGTCTGGAAAGTCCAAGTCCAAACTCCAGATGACACCAGTAAGAGTGCAATCGTAACCATGATACCTGAGATAATTAACATCGTTAATCTTGATAAAGAAGTTAGCAAATACAAAAACCTCTGGGAGATTGCATCAATTAAAGCTAAGTGTGAAGCACTAGCTACTAAATATATTGAGCAACTCAAAGAAGTTAAGAAATAAACTATGTCAGTCAAATATTTTTGTGATGGTTGTGGTAAAGAAATACTTCCACCTAAAGTTACTGTACCTGGCCAGCCACCGCCAAGCATATCTACAATAGAAGAGATTGATCCTTTAACAGGAAAGCCTATTACATCTATGTTCTGCCCTGAATGTTCAGGTGATCTAAAAGAATGGGTTAAGGGACAGCAAACTAAACATGGAATAATAAAGATAGGAAAAAACCTAAGCTTTAAAAAAGAATAGTTATGACTAGAAGTGAATTTAAAAAGAAGTTAGCTGAAAATATTCATGCTGGCCTACGTGGTTTCATTAACTACATTCTAGGGACAGCAGACCATCAGCCAGATGGTTCTATTAGAATAAGTAAAGCACAGGTCGATAGATGGAAACGGATCTCTACTTCTACTCACTATAAGCTTAGGACAAATGAAAAGGTATGGGCTAATACAATAGTTGACAAAATACTGCACTCCATGACCCTGGCCAAAAAGAAGATAGCTAATGCAAAGCCAGACCCAAGAGTCACTGAGATTAAAGAAGAGTTCACAGAATACTGCAAGAATCTAAGAGGGTTCGAACCTATCATCGACCACGGAAAGGATGGCGCCATCATAAAAAAACGGCTAGAGATATATAGCAAAGATCAGATACTAGATTGCTTTGACTGGTTCCTAACAGAGAAGGGCTTTGATAATTTCTCACCATCTATAAGCACAGCATTGTCGATAGCTATATTTAATAAATTCTTAAGCAAGCAATAACATGACGGATGAAGCTAAAAACTATAAAGGTAAAGATAGAATTGTTTCATCACATGATTATTATAAAGCAATAGAGGCATTGCCTAAGGAGAAAAGATATAACTTCGGAATTAAAAGTATTGATTTTTTAACAGAAGGATTCACACATGGCGATCTAATTGTAGTGTCAGGTTACACCGGGCATGGCAAGACATCTTTCTGCCAGACGGTTTCATATAATATAAGCAAGGAAAATATAAAAGCTTTATGGTTTAGCTACGAGTTATCTGCCAGGCAATTCTTCAATAAATATAAGGGCGATAAAATTCCATTGTTCTTTATGCCAAGAAAGAATAAGCCGTATGACTTAAAATGGGTAGAAGATAAAATCGTAGAATGTATAGCGAAGCATGATATCAAAGTTGTATTCTTAGATCATCTCCATTACATTGTACCTATGCTATCTGACCAATATTCTAAATCAGATATGGTTGGACACGCAATGAGAGCTTTAAAAACTATGGCAGTAAAGTATGAGATTGCAATTTTCCTTATGGCTCATACTAAACAACCAAAGGATACTTCATCACCTGGCCTTGAATCTCTCAGAGATAGCTCATTCGTTGGCCAGGAGTCTGATGCAGTATACATAATGCACAGGCCCACTAAGAGAGGCAAGCGAGATGAGTTCGAGGACTATGGATTATTCACGGTCTGCAAGCAGAGACATACTGGCGTTATCGGGAAATCAATAAGACTAGAAATGCATAACAAGAGATTCTTTGACCCGGTAACACTTGATGATGAAAAAGCTTTATGAAGCAAACTAACATACATGACTTTGTAGGGAAACCTAAGAAGCCAGCAAAATTTACTAAACCATTTAGATTCAAAATAAATGTCAGACCTAACAAAGGCAGTGCTAGCAGTTCTTCTGGGAGTACTGATAGCCATAATAATAAGAGTACTTAAATATATTAACAAAACATATGATTAGAATATTATTATTAATCGCAGTTTCAATCATTATCATCTTGATCGCGTTCCGATGGATCTTTCCTAATTTATATAGGAAGTTCAAAAAAGATTACTTCGAAATTAAAGAAGACATGGACAAGACTGATAAAGATTTTAACTAACGAAAATTATGAACATGACCACTGATGGGAACGACCCCCCCGCAACATCTAAAAAGCGGTTGTTCTTTGACCGTGATGGTGATGCCAAAACTGGCATGATTATCACAGCCATCATTGTAGTCCTAGTCGCTGTAGGATTACTATGGGGTTTCACTTCTGAATTCTTCCAGATAATTCAGCCCGCTCACGTTGGACTAGTTATCAAGGGTGGAGAATTACAAGATGAAGTAAAGGGAGATGGATTCTCCACTAAGATGCCATTCTGGACAGAGATAGTTCCAGTCTATACTGGAACATTATCTACTGACGAAGATGACAAGGGTAATTTTAAGGAAGAGAATAATCCCTTCCGGGCAATCCAACCTTTATCTAAAGACGGGCAAGTCTTAGATATAGATGCTCAGATAAACTATGCCATCGTTGATGCTAAGTTATTCAGAGAGACTACTGGTTCTACCAACCCAAGAACTATCGAACAATTGCTGTTCATACCTACCATACGTAAGCTTGTATATGACTATGCTTCAGAGTATGGATGGAAAGATTTGATTCAGGGTGGTGAAAGGCAATAGTTAGGACAACGAATTTATCGGTCACTAGCATTAGGTGAAGTAACTAAGAGAACGTGTTCAGAAGACA
>SDBT01021054.1_pt1 | contig 10191 bp, 8 predicted proteins | sample 2277101 | NCBI WGS metagenome assembly SDBT01 (sample SAMN10404973, study PRJNA504765) | marine sediment metagenome | isolation source: marine sediment core GS10_PC15, 103 cmbsf | place: Arctic Ocean: Southern Knipovich Ridge | collected 2010
GATAAAGATAAAGATAAAAAAGAAAAAGAAACAAAGAAAATTGAATGGGAGCAAGTCAATAAAGCCACTGCGCTTTGGACTTTGCCAAAGAAAGATATTAAAGATGAAGAATATGCTGAGCTTTACAAGCATGTTTCGCACGACTTTCAAGATCCATTGTTATGGATACATAATCGCGTCGAAGGAAAATTAGAATATATTAGTTTGTTATTTATTCCATCTCAAGCGCCATTTGATTTATGGAATCGCGAGCACAAACAAGGCATTAAACTTTATGTTAAACGTGTTTTTATTATGGATGATGCGGAACAATTTTTGCCGAATTATTTACGATTTGTGAAAGGCGTGATCGATTCAAATGATTTGCCATTAAATATTTCGCGAGAAATTTTACAGAATAATCACGTCGTCGATAAAATTCGTTCTGCGGTGATTAAGCGCGTTTTGGAATTGTTAGAAAAGATGGCAAAGGATGATGCAGAAAAATATGCAAAATTCTGGGAAGCATTTGGTCGCGTGATGAAAGAGGGTCCTGCCGAAGATTATGAGAATCGTGAAAAGATCGCAAAGCTCATGCGTTTCTCGACAACGCATACAGACACTGAAAAACAAGACGTTTCGCTGGATGATTACATTGGCCGCATGAAAGAAGGGCAAGATAAAATTTATTATGTTACTGCGGAAAGTTTCTTGGCGGCAAAAAATAGCCCGCATTTAGAAATTTTCAGAAAAAAAGGTATCGAGGTTATATTGTTAACAGACAATGTCGATGAATGGCTTGTTTCGCATTTAACTGATTACAGTGGCAAACATTTACAATCCGTCGCAAAAGGCGCATTGGATGATAAAGTGTTAGAATCTGCTGAAGAAAAGGAAGAAGAAGAAAAGCAAAAAGATGAATTTGCCAGCGTCATTGAACATGTGCAGAAAGTTTTAAGCGAAAAAGTCAAAGAAGTGCGTTTAACACATCGCTTAACAACATCGCCTGCATGTATCGTTGCTGATGCATATGACATGAATATGAATATGCAACGAATCTTACAAGCCGTTGGTCAGCCAGCACCTGAAAGCAAGCCAATTTTTGAATTAAACCCAGATCATACAATTGTTCAGCGGTTAAAAGCAGAAACCGATGACGATCGTTTTGCCGAATGGACTGAAATTTTATTCGATCAATCTGTTTTAGCCGAAGGCGGACAGTTAAAAGATCCAGCGACATTTGTCAATCGATTGAATAAACTGCTGCTTGAATTGGCGGGGTAGGTTTTGTAGGGCCAGCTTGCCCTTCGACAAGCTTAGGGCAGGCAGACCTGTCTCTATAAATACATCAGCAACTGTGGTAAAAACACAGAAGCTGCGATGCCGGCAAGAAAGCCAAAGATGTGGCCTTCCCAAGAAACACCTTTTTTACCTGGGACTAATGAAAATATAAGTTCGCCGAAGTAATACAAGACGATTAACACTAAAAAGATGCTTGCCATTGTCGGGTGTTTATAACCGTTAGCGAGCAAGAATCCAAAATAACCCATAATCACAATGCTCGAACCAATATGAATGGCATTTCGTCCGAGTAACCAAATCGCAAGGCCTGCAGCCAAAATAATAAAAATGGTGACGGCAATAAAAACATGATAACCGCTTTGCAAAACTAAATTTAATAATAAAAAAAGTGGCAACGTGTTAAAAAAGACATGCGTGAAATTGACATGCAGAAAAGGCGACAAAGGTATACCGATGAGTCCAGGAATGCGTCGTGGCGAAATGCCCAGATAATTTAATCGATAACCCGTTAGTTTATTTAAAAACTGCATAATCCACATAGCAGCAATGATGCCAAGCGTTAATGGCAGGTAAGCCTGCATTTGTAAAACAAAGCTCTGTAAAGTTAATGCAAGTTCGTTCATGATTAGCGTTTTATTATGTTTGAGTTTTCAGTATACTGGGTACTATGAATAGAAATCAAACATTTCAGGATAAATTATTTTATAAGTGTCAGTCATTGGGTAATGACTTTATTCTATTGGATTGGCTTGCGTTGTCGCCTGACGAAATTGAAACAAATCTATCCAATAAAAACTGGCAAAGCTTCGTGCAATTATTATGTGCAAGACATTATGGCATCGGTGCGGATGGTGTGATAGTTATTATTAAGTCTGATCAAGCAGAAGCAGAATGTAAAATATTTAATTCAAATGGCACACACGGCGAAAAATGTTTGAATGGATTACGGTGTGCGGCGCAATTTTTTGTTTTGGAAAAATCATATCCCGAAAAATTTTCAATTAAAATGTTTAATGATACAATTTTGTGTGAAGTTGATAATGATCAAGTTCAAATTCAATTAAATCAATTTCATTATAAAGATATATGTGAAATTGAAGTTGAAGGTAAGTTGTTAAAAGGTCATCGCGTTGATGTGGGCAATCCGCATTTTGTTATCTGCGAGAACATTAAATTAGATTGGTTAAAACAGCATGGCCGTTTAATCGAAACACATGATGCTTTTCCAAATGATACAAACGTCGAATTTATTTGGCATGATAAAATAGCCTCGGACAAAGAACAAATGCCCGTTTATAAAATGTTAGTGTATGAGCGTGGTTGTGGTTTTACCTTAGCTTGTGGCAGTGGCGCAGCAGCTGTGATGACAGTGTTAAGTGAGCTTGGCGAAATTGGAGGTAATGAAAAAGTAAAAATTTCAATGCTTGGCGGTGATTTATTTAGTTATTTTGAATCACCTGATAAATTAATTCAAGAAGCCGATGCGAAATGTGTGTTTCAAGGTAAATTATAAAACTGTAGAGGTTGCACCTCATGCGGGCTATTTGTAGGGGTCGTATATCATGCGACCCGGCAAGCGAAGCTTGCCGATAGATGAAAGGAGCTAGAATTACGATGTTAACTTGTTATCAAAAAACAAATTCAAAAAATGCGATTCCAGTCACGCTGATTAATCAACAACATTTTTCAGGTTGGTTAAAAACACAAAAAGCAATAACTAAAGCTTGGTTGAAACAAAATGAGTTTAAAGCAAAGCCTTATCAGCATTGCTTATTGATGAATCGGCAAGGTTCAATTGATCGTGTTTTTATAGGCATTTCGAATGAAAATGACATGTGGGCAATCGCTGATTTGCCGAATAAGCTTCCCACGCAGACTTATTATCTTGATTCAATGCATTCAAAAGAATATTTAACACAGCTGAGTATTGGCTGGGGTTTGGGTGCATATCAATTCACGCGATACAAAAAAGCAAAAAGAAAGTTAGCAAAATTAATTATTCCAACATCATGTGACCCCCATAAAATCGAAACTATTGTATCAGGCGTTTATTTGGCGCGTGATTTAATTAACACGCCAGCAGATGACATGGGGCCGTCGGAATTATCGAGCGCTGCTTTTGATCTTGCCAAACAATTCAATGCTGAATTTACAGAAATAGTTGGCAAAGCATTAACTGATGAAGGCTATAAAGCAATTTATGCAGTTGGTCGCGGGAGTGATGACGCACCGCGATTAATTGATTTTTCATGGGGTGATGCAAAGAATCCTCAAGTAACTCTAATTGGTAAAGGTGTTTGTTTCGATACGGGCGGATTAAATTTAAAACCATCTTCTGGCATGACATCCATGAAAAAAGATATGGGTGGCGCCGCACATGTGTTGGCGCTCGCACAAATGATTATGTCCGCAAATTTGCCGATTCGTTTGCGTGTTTTAATTCCAGCCGTTGAAAATGTTGTGTCGGGCAATGTGTTTCATCCAGGTGATGTGATTACCATGCGAAATGGCAAGACAGTTGAAGTCACCAATACAGATGCTGAAGGTCGACTAATTTTAGCCGATGTGTTAACAGAAGCATGTGCTGAAAAACCAGATTTATTAATTGATTTTTCGACATTGACAGGCGCTGCTCGCGTTGCACTTGGTGCTGATATTGCCGCCATGTTTTCGTCAGATGATGAAGTGTCAAAAGCGATAATTAACGCAGCGAATGAAGTTCAAGATCCTGTTTGGCAAATGCCATTGTATCAACCGTATAATGATTTATTAAAAAGCCCTATTGCAGATTTAAATAATGCGGCATCAGCGCCTTATGGCGGTGCGATTACTGCAGCGCTTTTTATCCAGCAATTTATTGATTCAAAAATACCTTGGGTGCATTTTGATATCATGGCCATGAATCCAGCATCACGCCCCGGCCGACCTGAAGGCGGCGAAGCGAATATGTTGAGAGGCGTGTTTGGGTGTTTAGAAAATTTCTGTTTTTGATTTACTTGATTAAAAACGATTGATCGTTAGATGTTTTTCTCTGAAATGGCTCGCTCGGCTCCGCCTCACTGTGTTTTATTTTCAACGAAAAGCATCTAACAATCTGTGCGTTTTTAATTAATAAAATTAATCCAGCTGATTATATACCCATTGTCATTGGAGATCGGTATATATCTTCATATCCAGCTTTTTCTCGCTTTTCCCAACAACACACGCAGTCATTGCATCGCCAGAAACATTGACCACAGTGCGGAGCATATCCATCAAACGATCAATGCCGATTAATAAGCCGATGCCTTCGATTGGCAAGCCTGCTTGTTGTAATACCATTGCAAGAGTAATAATCCCAACGCCTGGCACACCTGCTGTGCCGATTGATGCAAGCGTTGCCGTTGCGATGATGGCAAAATAGACGCCAGTACTTAAGGCAATATGATAAATATGCGCGATGAAAACACTAGCGACACCTTGCATAATGGCTGTGCCATCCATGTTGATCGTGGCGCCAAGCGGAATCGTAAATGCGGCAATAGAATTATCAACACCCAATTTTTCTTCAGTTGTTTCTAAGTTAAAGGGGATCGTGGCATTGCTGCTTGAAGTGCTAAATGAAAATAGCATGACCGACGCCATTTTTCGAAAAAAGATAAATGGATTTAATTTGGCAATTAAGCTGAGGAATAAACCATAGGTAACGAATTGTTGAATGGCGAGTGCGAGTATGACGATTAAACAATAAAATAATAATTCTTCGATCAAGCTAAATCCAATGTGAGCAAACGCGACGGCAATTAAACAAAAAACGCCATATGGCGCGAACCACATGACAATTTCAATGAGCTTCATTAAGACGATATTTAATTGACCAAATAATTCAGCAATACGTTTGCCTGCACTGCCAGATAGCGATATTGCAACGCCGAGCAATAAGGCAAAAATAATGATTTGTAATAAATTGCCTTGTGCCATCGCTTGAACGGGATTGCTTGGCACCATATTCAAAATCATTTGTTCAATTGTCATGGGCTTGGGTATGGCAATGTGAGTATGTAGTGCCATATGTGAATTGGCGCCGACGTGTGATAATACGGCGCATAATATGCCGATTGATACAGCAACGGCTGTTGTTATTAAAAATAGCACGATCACTTTGACGCTGAGACGTCCTAATTTGTCACCACCACCTAAGCTGCAAGTGCCACAGACAAGTGAAACAAAGACAATTGGGACAACGAGCATTTCAAGAAGTGTAATAAAGATTTTGCCAGTTACTGATAAAATATCATTGACAATATAAACATTGATAAAATGAGTTGATGGAATTAATTGAAATATAAAGCCTGCAAAAAAGCCAGCTAACATGCCGATGAGAATTTTAGTGGCAAGACTCATTGGTTTCTTTGGGCGTTTAAATAGTGACATGGTTGCAACTCGATTTTTAAAACTGCATAATAACTGATTTTTCGAATGGAGTAAAAGGTGTCAGGCATCATAATTCCAATGTTTCTTAAATGAAGGTTTTTTATGGAAGCATATGTTTTTAAAATTTAAGAAACATTGGAATTATGATGCCTGACACCTTTTTGAAAGGAAAATAGCATGTCGTTTGCGAATTTGGACATCAGGCTTCAACGATCGAAGCTTTTAATTATTACGTTGACTATGCTGTACCTGCTTGCGGTGAGCGTGTTGTTTTGCATTCAAATTTGGCTTTGGGTGAAAATCGCCATTTTGTTGTTGATTGCTTTTAGCTGGTATCGAATTTGCTGGCGAATTTTGTTATTTAAAATGCCGAATAGTATTTCGCGAATTGTTTTTTTGCGCGGCGATTGGTGCATTCATCATCGTGCTGGAATATCGGAAGATGTTTGTTTGTTAGGTAAGTCTTATTTATCGGCTTGGTTTGTGATTTTACATTTTTGTGATATTGAATCTCGCGCTTTTCGTTCGATCGTTTTAGCGCGAGATTCGGTTGATCCACAAACCTTCAGACGACTTCATGCCATTTTAAAGACAGCGTTACCCTGGGTCAAACCCGACTACTTTTTTAAAACTCCTTTAAAATCAAAAGATTACAGAACTCAACTAGTCGGGTCTGATCCGATCAGGTAAACTCTGTAACTCTATGATTAATTGTAGCTTTTAAAAAACTAGTCGGGTCTGACCCTTAGTGATATGCTTTAACGATGTGGGGAGTGAGCGATGTCATCATTATCTGATCGATTTCAAATACTTAAAGATGCAAAAGAGACGGCAGGGATTAGTTTTTATCAAGCACGTAAAGCACAACTTAAGGCGCTGGTAAAGGCGCTGCAAAAAAACCAAAGAAATTTGTGTGATGCGGTCAACCAGGATTTTGGGTATCGCGCAAAAGAAGAAACTCAACTATTAGAAATCATTTCTACCATCGAAAGCATCAAATATACGTTGAAGCATCTGCAAAACTGGATGATGATAAAAAATGCGAAGCTGCCTTTTTGGTTTCGATTTGGTAGCGCAAAAGTTTTGCATCAGCCGATTGGTATTGTTGGTATTATTGTCCCATGGAATTACCCAATTCACCTTGCGTTAGAGCCCATGATCGCTGCGGTGGCTTCTGGCAATCGAGTGATGATTAAAATGTCCTCTTTAACGCCAAAGACGACAGAAGCGCTTGAAAAACTGTTAAGCGAAGTTTTTTCAATGCAAGAAGTACAGGTTGTTGCAGGCAGCGATAACATTAACAAAGAATTTATCATGCTGTCTTTTGATCATTTGCTTTTTACGGGATCCAACGAGATTGGTAAAAAAATATTTTCTAAAGTCAGTAAAAACTTAACGCCGATGACATTAGAATTAGGTGGTAAAACACCTGTTTTAGTCGCCGATAATTTTCCGATTAATGTGGCTGTTAATCGCATCATGACGGGAAAGTTGGTTAATGGTGGACAAACATGTATTGCGCCAGACTATGTGTTGATGCAAAAAGCGTCATCGACATTATTTGTTGATTTTGCAAAATCCTTTGTTTCAAAGAGTTATCCAAATATTACGACGAATTCAAATTATACGGCAATTATTAATTCAAAACGTTTTGAGCGCTTACATGATTTGCTCCGAGATGCGGAGTTTCATGGCGCAGAAGTCATTCCATTATGTGACACTAAGAAAAAAGCTGATGGGAATAAATTTATCCCGCATATTGTGTTGAATGTTTCAGACAAAATGAAACTAATGCAAGAAGAAATTTTTGGGCCAATATTGCCCGTGCTCACTTACGAGAATTTTTCTGAGGCGATTGAATATGTGCGTAAAAAACCTACGCCGCTCGCGCTTTATATTTTTGATGAAAATAGTCGGCGGGCAAATGATATTATTGATAAAATTCCTTCTGGTGGAGTGACGGTTAATGATACGATGTTGCATGCTGGAAGTCCGAGTTTGCCTTTTGGTGGAATCGGTCAGAGTGGCATGGGGAAATATCACGGCAAAGCAGGTTTTGATACATTCACACATTATAGAAGTGTGTTTTATCAGTCCAGCGTTAATTTTTTGGGGTTTGTTCGGCCGCCATTTGGGAAATTAATTAAACGCTTTATTCGTTGGAAGCTGTGAAAAGGTGTCAGGAAAAGGTGTCAGGAAAAGGTGTTAGGAAAAGGTGTTAGGCATGCAAAAGGGTGTCTGATATTAGTTTTCTTGAAATCCGAGAGGTATATGAGGCGTGAGGTTTTGTTTATTTCAAGAAAACTAATGTCTGACACCTTTTGCACCTTTTGCATTTCAAGATCTATCTGCTACACTTTTGCTTTATGGCTTTTTCTGGATTTGATAAATGAAGATTAATAAAAAAACAGGATGGATTGAAGATATACGACATCTTAATACGCGGCATTATGCCAAACGAAAAGATTCTCAAGATGTGGATTTAGTGGTAATTCATGGGATTAGTTTGCCGAAAAGTGAGTTTGGAAGCGGCCATATTGATGAATTATTTGTTGGGAGCTTAGACGTTGCTGCGCATCCAGATTACGCTAAATTTAAAGGACACGCTGTTTCAGCGCATATTTTAATTGACCGAAAAGGCCAATTAACTCAATACGTTTCATTTTATAATCAGGCTTGGCATGCAGGAATATCGGAATTTCAGAGCAAGCCGCAGTGTAATGAATACAGTATTGGTATAGAATTAGAGGGTGCTGATGATATTCCGTATGAAGATGTGCAATATCGTGCGCTTACGGAATTAATCAAACAGATTATGGCATTATTTCCAAAAATTACGTTGAAGCGAATTGTGGGTCATTGTGATGTTGCGCCAGGGCGAAAAACTGATCCGGGTTCAGCATTTGATTGGGAGTTATTGAGATGGAATTTATCACAATCTTGATTTGTTTGGTAGTTGAGCGCTGGACTTCTTTTGGCAAACATGTTCGTCGCTTTGCGTTGCTTGCAAGATACTTAACATTATTTTCTCGCATCACCTTATCGGGTTATATTGGGCTTTCTGTTATTCTTTTGCCGTTGGTTATTGTCGTGGGCGTAGTTTATTGGTTGCTGTTGCATGTTTGGTTTGGCTTGTTCGCTTTTATTTTTTCTGTTGCAATACTCTTATATTGCTTGGGCGAATTTGAAATTAATAAAGATGTTGAAGCAACTGAAATGGAATATACGGCGAAACATGACCAAGAAATTGCAACGCTTTTAATTCGGGCCAATCACAATATCTTTGCCATACTATTTTGGTTTATTATTCTTGGTCCGGTTGGTCCCATTTTATATCGATTAAATGATATCTTGTCTCATCAGAAAAATTTCGCACAATTACTACCGGCTTCAAAGGTTCTAGAGAGTTATTTGGATTGGATTCCTGTGCGTTTATTTGCATTTAGTTTTTCCTTGATGAGCCATTTTATTTCTGTATTAAAAAGTTGGCTCAAAGGGGTGTTAAGTGGCGTGCAAAAAAATGCAAGACTTTTAGCCGGCTGTGGATTCGCGGCTTTAGATCGTGAAAGACATAGCAAACATACGACGGCTGAAGGTATTCAACAGCATGTGACGGAATTAATCGATCGGTCGTTAGTGTTGTGGTTAGTCGCGATGGCTTTGATAATATTGTTGTAAGCGTGTCTGATATTATAAAAGTTAATACAAAGGTGTCAGACATGACATAACTTACTTTTTTGCCTTTTGTCTAGGATACCTCATGAAAATTCTTATTTTCTTCAGCGCTTTGTTATTTTCTCTTAATCTTTTTGCGATGCCCGCTCATCGAATCATTACGCTTGCGCCAAACCTCACTGAAATTGTTTTTGCTGCTGGCGCAGGCAAATATCTTGTTGGTGTTTCAGGATCAAGTGATTATCCAAAATCTGCTTTAAAAATTCCAATCGTTGCAAGTTTTCAGCGCGTTGATTTAGAAAAGCTTATTACTTTGCAACCAGATTTAATTATCACCTGGCAATATACGAATGCTTTAATGGTTTCTCAATTAAATCGCCTACATATGCCTGTTTATAAAGCTTCTTCTAATCAGTTGTCTGATATTCCAAAAACGATTGAAGCAATTGGAAAATTGGCTGGCACTGAAAAAATCGCCAAAAAATCAGCGAAGAGTTTCCGAGTTCAATTGAAAGCGCTTAGAAGGAAGTATTCTCAGCGAAAACCGATCGCCGTTTTCTATCAGCTCTCTCAAACGCCGCTCATGACGCTAAATAAAAATTCATTAGTTGACGGTGTGATTAAATTATGTGGCGGAAAAAATATTTTTGAAAACACGCCGGGCGTTTCGCCAACGATCAGCATTGAAAATGTTTTACAAAGAAATCCGCAAGTTATTTTAGTGAGTGATTTTTCAGGCAATAAAAATGCAGTTCAATTTTGGCAAAAATACCCTATGTTACAAGCGGTAAAAAACAAACGCATTTATTTTGTGAATCCGAG
>SDBT01021056.1_pt1 | contig 10191 bp, 15 predicted proteins | sample 2277101 | NCBI WGS metagenome assembly SDBT01 (sample SAMN10404973, study PRJNA504765) | marine sediment metagenome | isolation source: marine sediment core GS10_PC15, 103 cmbsf | place: Arctic Ocean: Southern Knipovich Ridge | collected 2010
TTTAAATGTTAAATCAAAATTAGTATTAAAATAATATTCAGAAGTATTAATGATAATTTTATCAACCCTTTCACTTATGGGAATATTTACATCTGTAATCTTCCAAGCAAATCCTAAATCAAATGGAATATCTACTCCGATATTTTTTCCATAAATTGTTATAGATAAGTTTTCATCATCTAATCCTAAATAATAATTAACTCCTAATCTTAAATCATAATTTCCATATGCAATATCTTTCCATAATGTTGCATTTACATAAGTTGAATTATCTGTATGAATATTTTTATTAAAATTGATTAATTCATCTGCACATTTTATTTGTACCCAATTTGTACCCGAATAGTACCCAATACAAAAAATATTCTTTGTCCAGTAATCTTCATAATAATTTGTGAACTGAATTCCTGAATCCTTGTCAAAAAAGTAATCATCTTGTGTATTCCAAATATGAACTATCTTATCATCGTCAAGGAATTCATAACCAATATCTCTTTCAATACCATACCAAGCAGGATCCACTGGCCCAAATCCCCATTTAATGTCTTGGGTTGGATCTTCCTTTAATGCAACTATTTTTATTTTGTAATCTCTTCCTTCTCTAAAAACAAAAGAATATTTTACTCCTTTATTATTTGGTGCCCCACACCATGTTCCTGTACAAGTATCATTTAATTTAATTTCTCTCCAACCACTTCCCCAAGAACGATATATCTTCCAAGACTTCAATCCCTCATCAGTATAAAATGGTGTATCCCTTCCATAAGGATCATAACCAGTTGGATAAATAAAAATATCCTCTCTTACTGAAAAATTAATTAATGCTATACAAGGATTATCTAATGTGCCTGCGCAAATCATATCTCCAGAATATCCTGTAACATCAATGACCCCCAATGCTGAAAGATACATAAACAATAAGGCAAATCCTGCAACTCCTACTGGAACTCTAGTTATAAGAGCCCATTTTTTAATCGTTTCCCAGTAAATTCTTTTTGCCATTAATCCTCCAATTCGAAAGTAATTTCAATCCCTTCAGTTGTGACATCGATTCTCTCCACGCCTTTTATTTTTGTTGTATCGAAATCACATTCAGATTTTTTGATTTTTTTAATTTTTTTCATAATTAAGACCCAGACATTTTTGTTCCTTCAATGAAAGTGATTGTCACAATAAATTTAGCAAAATCAGATGGCGGAGAAGAGGGTTCATCAGATGCTTCTTGATGGACAATGCAAGACTGAATATATCCTGTGAAACTTGTTAAATCTCCTCCCTCACTATATGTTAATGTGACTTCTCCCCCTTTAATATCCCCTCCTTTTACAATCTTCATCAGATTACTCTTCACAGCATTGCTCTCTATGTACCCTTTAATTAAAAATGTCCTTGTTTGCCTAAGAAGATCTACTACTTTTGTCCCAGCAGGGCCACTGTCTTGGGTTTGAGATACCGTAGGAGTTGGAAGCATGACCAATTGATTTTTGATTCCATCTGAAATAGAATCTGCATAAACCGTCACGGAATAATTTCCTTTTGCAAGTGTAATATTAGATGGCAATTTGTCTTTTAACCTCCTCCACTAGTTGTAAGTTATTATCTCTTAACAATCTTTCCATCTCTTCCTTGTCTGATATCTCAACATTGTAAGTAACATTTAAGATGATTCCTCCAGAAGACTTGTTAGCAGGGACAACTGTTTCTCCTTTATGAGCCAGGATTAGACCAGTCTTTGGGACTATCCCTCCATTCTGAAAACCAGCTAATTTCCCAAGTGCCCCAAATAACGAAGAGGGTCTCTGGAAAAGAGGAGACAATGAAGCTAATTTTTTTCCAGTTGCACTTGTTGGAACTGTAGAAGGTGTTACTTGAGGTTTTAAAAGATCTGCTTCAGTCCTCCGACCAGTAATGATAGGGTAAGTTTTTTCAACAAATGCATCTCCAATTGCTTTACCAATTTCAATTATGCTCAACGCAACCCCTTTAATAATAGCTCCTCCAATTGTTATTCCAATATCAATGAATTTTTGAATATTATCTGAAACCCAATCTCCAAAAGTAGTAATTATTTTTTCCAAAACTTCTGCAATTTTATTTTTATTATCCTCTATCCCTTGAACTATTTTATTTAAGATTTCTTTTCCTTTTTCTAAAATCTTTGGAAAATTTTCAACGATTGTATCTATAACTTTTCTTATTACACTCATTATTTTTTCTTTTACTTTAGTCAAAGTCTCTCCAGTAATACCAAAAGTGGCAATTGTTTGTCCAGCTCCTTCAACTTCTTCAGTTAATCCATCAAACATTCCATAAATTGAAACTCCAGCCAATGCAAGAAGTATTCCTAATACAGCTCCTATCGGAGAAAATAAAAATTTAAATGCTAAAATTAAAGAGCCAATTCCCAATGCAAATGTCCCAATAAGATATAAGAAACCACCAATTGCAGCACCCATTAAAACAAATGTTCCAATTAACTTTTTTTGTTTTGGTGTCAAGTTTGAAACCCAGTCAAGAAATTTTAAAGCCCATTCTAAAAGCAACCCTGCTACCGGTAAAAATAAAATTCCCAATGCCACTGTAAAAACTTCCATCACTCCCATCCAATCAAGAGATGTTTTAATCAATCCTGTAAAAGCTTTTTGCAACATCATTCCAAAAAACATAACTCCAAGCATTTCCATACGAAAGCCTCTCATTCCATGCATTGATTTCCTAAAACTATTTGCAAGTCTTCCCCCAGCAGTGTTAAATTTCCTCCCTTGCTCATTAAATTTCTTCCATTCCTCTCTCCCCATCCTCATTGTCTTCCCAAATCCTTGTTGAGCAACTTGGCCCATCTTTGTATTGGCTCGAGTAATCTTTTGCGTTTGGTTTAATCTCGAAAATGCGTGGGTCTGGGCATTCACTTTTTTATTAACATTAGCCATACTTCCAGTAACATTTTTCATTCCCCTCATAAATCCTTTTGAGAGCAATTCTAGTTTCACAAAAATACTTTCTTTGCCTGCTCCTGTAATCATCTTATCTTTTATTTATCCTCCCTGGTGTTTGTGAGCTGGAATCTTTATTCCCAGCTTCATTTTCTAACTCTTTAATCGTTGCAAGTTCTTTTAGCAACATCCTCAGTTGATTTATTGATATTGGTTTTTGTCTAATTTTATAAACCAATTCTCCTTTAGGATTTCTCACTTCAAAATCCCTACCAATGACTTCTCCAAGGCAACTAAACTCACGGACCATATATAGTATCTCCGTGAGCTCTGTTCTCTCATATTTACCTTTTCTACCAAGGACGCGTTGCTTAAGTTGACTTATTTTGTTTTCCACTTTCCGCTTCCTCTTTCTTATTTATTAGTTCCTTCTTTTTTTCAATGAAGTCTTTTATTCCAGTCTTCTTAGCGTCTTCTTCCTTAAAGTTATTTGCATCCATAACAATCTCTAAAAGGTCTTCCATAAATTCAAAAGATATTTTTCCAGCTTCTTCTTCAGAAATTTCCAAAGATTTAGCAACCATCTTCTTCACATTCTTTGAAAGATCTGATAGAGGCATGTCTTCCCTCATATCAAGTACACTCAAATCTTCTAAAGATAATTGAGTTACTTCAAGACTTACTTGATCAATTCCTTCTTTTGGTTCTCTAGGTATCTTATAAGTTTTCTTCTTGGCATACAGTTTTTTAATCAGTTCTATTTGATCACTCATATTTCTTATCCCTCCTTACAACTTTTTTGCTCCCATCCAACATCTGTTTAGAGTTTTCTTTTGGGAGTTCCTCAATTGGATTAGCTGCTGATTCAAGGGCCTGGATTCTCGCTTCTTGCTCTTCAACTTTTGCAATGATCATCCGAACATCTTGATTTGGGATATCATCAATAAGCCACTTCAAAGTAAATCCATAATCCCCACAGAATTCTGCTTCTGCAAGAGCCATAAAAACTTCTTTAGTTTTATCAGGTACTCTCGCTATATGCAAAGATTTTCTATTCTCCTGGAGTCTCTTCGCCAACACACGTGCTGGATTTTGAACTCCAGGGTTCTTTGTATCCTTTTCCATTATTCTATTCCTCCAATTTAATTTTTTTAGCCGAATGTATTGGAAGTTGTGTAATCGGCTATTACAGGTAAGGCATCACTTCCCCCTCCTGCTGCACAACTTTCTATCATCACATTTCCAGTACCGCTTTTATTAAAAGCCGCGCACTTATATGTAACAGTGAATTTTAAAATACCGTCAGTGAAACTCGGTTTAACACTTGTAAAATGTCCATTAGCATATCCAATTCTTAAGGCATTCAATGTTTCTGCAATTGCTTCACTAGCTTTAACTGCTGCTGCTTTATCAGTCCATAGAACCATCACTCTATACTTTTCTCTAACTCGATTATTGATTACTCTTTGTGGTGATTCTGAAATAACATAGTCTTCACCTGAATCAATAATATCTGCTGATAAAGATAAAGTTGTTGCATTATCTATTACTGTAACTTTAGCTCTCTGATTATCAGTTGTGTTCACAACTGTATCTCCAACCGCAATTCTACCTGTAAAAACTTCACCAGAATCTACAAGTTTACTTGTCGAATCAGATGTAGTTGTTCCAATAACAACCCTTACTCCACGAGTGATTGTATAATCTTCACTTGAAGTAAAAATATCTGCAGAAATTGATAAAGTATTTGCATCTTCTATTGCTGTGACTGTTGCGTAAGTTGTATCTGTGGTATTTGTAATCCGATCTCCAACTCTAACTCCTTGGGTTGTAAAATTCTCACTTGAATCTATTAAGTCATTCGCATTAGCCCCTGTTGTTGTTCCTAAAACAATATCCTCATTGCCATGTAACAAGTCAAAGAATCCTCCTCCTCCACCAGCTTCTAAGGGATAAACTTCAAAAGTAATTGTTGAATCTCCCTCTGGAGTAAACTTTGTGACCCTCCCACCGTTAGACAACGCAAGTCCTTCAACATCTTTTTCACCAATATCAAAGTCTGATGTTTCAGCCAAAGAAGCAAATTGAACTTCTTCTCCTGCTATTACTGATATTCCTATCAAGCATTCTTCTAACCATGCATCATCTGCCATTTTAATCGAATTTAGCAGAAGACGTATAAGTTGCCACTGCCGGTAAGATATCTGCACCTGAAGCACCTGCACAACTTTCCATTATCACATTTCCACTCCCACTTTTATCAAACGCTGCACATTTAAAAGTTATAGTAAACTTCAAAATACCGTCTGTAAAACCTGGTTTCACACTTGTGAAATGCCCATCTGCCATTCCAATCCGAAAAGCAGAGTACGTATTTGTAGTGATTTCTTCAGCTGTTGTAACTGTTGGGTCATTAGTCCAAAGAACCAATACTCTATACTTATCTCTATCTCTGTCGTTAGTTACCCTAATTGGAACAGAGGCATCTTGGCTATGCATTAAGTCATAAAAACCCAACCCAGTTGTACCTGCATTAGTTCCTGCTTGCAAGGGATATGCCTCAAATGTTATTGATGAATCTCCTTCCGGAGTAAACTTTGTGACCCTCCCACCATTTACAAGAGGTACTCCTTCAATATCTTTTTCACCAATGTCAAAGTCAACAGTCTCTGTTATTGCACCAAATGCAACTTCACTACCAGAAGCTATGGAAATTGATATTAAGCATTCTTCCATCCAGGCATCATCAGTTGCTGCTGCTGTCATTTTCTATCTTTTTTTCTTTCATTTTTTTAACCTCCCGAGATTTAATTTTTTGTTTTTTCTTTTCCAGCTCTTCAATATTTTCCACCTTCCAAATTTCATTTTCTTCAGGCGGCCTTCTTGTGAACACAAATTTTTTAGGTTCAACAAAAATATCTCTTCCAAGAAATTTATCTCTAAACTTCCGAACATCTTTCGCTTTGTTTGTTACTTTATATTCCATTTTATAAGTTTATTGCCCTCTCAGCCATCTTATCTAAAATTGGCCGAAGTTTAGGTCTTGCTCTTCTCCACCCCATACTTGTAAAAGGATGTGGTCTTACATAGATTCCGAACTTTTTAAGAGTTCCTGCCTCAACCATCTTCGCCCTCCTTCTAATATTTGGAATCATTGATTGTTTAGCCCAAGCAAGCAAGATTGTCCTACTGCTCCTGACACTCACCCAGTGGGGCCTCATTCTATCTAATGCAATATACTCTCTTCGTATAAATAAATATCCAACATAACTTTTTTTCCCTTGATTCCACCTTATCCCTCTGCCTTGAGAAGTCCCTCTAAAATCCTTGCTAACTTGCCTAATAGAATTTTTCATATCTCTTTCTAAAATTTTTCCCCATCTTATCATTGCCCTAATTGTCATAGCAGGCAATTGTTTACTTACTCTTGTCAAGACTTTCTCAGCCATGATAAAATCTCCAGAAGTTGAAATTGTAATCACCCTTACCATCTTATGCGCTCACCTGGATTTTACTTTGAAATGAAATCATAATGCTCCTTCGATAAATTAATTCATTATCAATAATATCTGTTCCAACAGAAGTTGTTGTGGGATTTACAAACTTCATAGAATTTGTGCTAAGCGTGACCCTATTAGTTTTATTCATAAAAGTTTGAATTAAACTATTTGAAATAGAATCCATATAAGATAATCCCTTCCCCTCTTTTTCTCCATACCCTCTATCACTTGTAATTATTTCAATCTCAATATCCCAAAAAACCATTTTAGACTTTCCATCTAAACTTCCTCTTTCTCTTTCTATATCTAAATCTGCAGGATGAACTATGATAAAAGGGTACCCCTTAAAGTCGTTAGATTTTACATCAGGTTCTCGAGAATAAATCCACTTACGCCCTTCTGCATCAGACAATGTTGGATCAGAAACATTTGTTGAAGTTATCAACGCAACTACATTATTCCTTGATTCACTAAATAAATTTGCATATGTTACTTGATTTGCCATTTAACCCTCGGGTTTAATTTTGAATTAAGTGTTTCCCATCGGCAATACGATGTATGAGTTCTTAATTCTTTGGATTTCGCTTTCATCTGCATTCAACATCTCTGGTCGGAACTCATTCCTACCTGCAATAAATGCTTTTCCGATGTTGTCTTGTGCCAACATTTTCTTTGCGAATATTAAAGCTAACCTAGTAATGTCATCTGGAATTGTATCATATCCATAATAATAGAGAATCTTTACCCTGCTTGCAACTCCTCCTCTCGTCAACGGATCCGGAGAAGCATCCTTAAATTTATAAATTAATCCTTCAGCTGTTGCATGCATCGATGTATTCCAAGGTTGAACTGTCCAACTTACAGCAGTCCCTTCAGTTGTATCAGATCTAAATAATATTGTTGTATGAATTTCATCCTCATCATCATGAGTTGCAGCAGTTGTTCCAGAAACTCCCCTTGTACCGCCAGTTAAACTATCTGTTGAAATTCCAGTATAAGTTATTACCTCACTTCCAATAATTATTGAGCCTGATAAAGGATAATTTGTTCCAGTTCCCGTTGCAAGAGGAATTGTTACAGCATCTATGGCAAGGTCCCCATTTAAAGTAGTTTCAACCTCAATCAAAGGTTTTTTTTCTGTGATTATTCTATCCATAAAAATCCCTTTAGAAGATTGGATTTCTGTTTCTAAAGGATATGCAGGATTTGTTGCAGTCCCATCAGTAAATGTGGAATTGATTGCCTTATCCACTTCTTTTTCTGCTCTTTCTAAAACAGAAGTAAGATAAGTACTCGACATTCCATTATCAAAATAATTATATTTTGCAGTTAAAGCATTGGTACTAAGCATGGTCTTTCCAGCAGTTGTTAAAACTATTGCTCCAGTATTTTTAGTAAGGACATAATGTGTTGTTTCAGTCATCGCAACAGCATTTGCATAAAGAGTATAAGAATCAGCAACAACATTTCTCTGATCCAAAAAGAAATCTGTGGTTGCTCCATCACCTGTACCAACTGCTTCATTTGATTGAGATGAACCAATCTCCCAAGAAGGAACTTCTTTCAATATTCCAATTATTTCTGCAAACTGTGTTGTTGTTGTATATTTCAATGTCATTTTATTTTACTGCATTCACAATCAATCCTGTGACTAACGCCCCCAGTATTGTTATTGTAGCAGTTACCCACCCAGGTAATCTTTTGGAGTAATGATTACTGAGATTAATCATGCTATCTTTTATTTCTTTTATATCTTTTTTAATTGCATCAATCATTATTCTATTCTCCCTCGCCAAAACCAACGCACTAGCCATATTTTTCCCTCAACTTTTTTTCAATATCATCTCTAAAAGGCAATTCATCGTCATGAGAAATAGCCTCCCTTAATTTATCTTCAGTAGGAAATACTTTTGTTATATCCCAGGCAGTCTTAAAACCAATTCCTTTAATTTTTGCTAATTCCTTCTCGAATTCTAGAACCTTTATTTTTGAAGAATCTTCAATTTGCTTTGTCTCGACTTTTGTCTCCTCTTCGGGTTCCGACTCTTCAATCTCTTCATCTACTTTCTCAACTTGAGGGATTTTATACACCTTAAGCCAATATTCAGCTTTCTCAGTAGGCACTTCTTCTCCAACCTTATATTCCCCAATTTCTACAATTGCTCTATACATTTTTTCTCCTTGATTATGATGTCTAAGGGGTTTAAAAAACAAACCCACAAAAACAAATTAGTTGTGAAATAATTTTTCAATTATTCTTCAAACCATATCTCACCAGTCACAGTTCCAACAGTTGAATTTTCAAAAGCTAATTTTGTTCCAGAACTTGTATAAGAAATCCCGTCAGTTTCTTCAACAACTCCATTACTACTAGAATCTATAACACAAGCATTCCAGTAAAGAGGTGTTCCACTCTGAAAATAATCTGCAGTCACAATCCAATCACTATCAGTAACTTTTGTAAACTTAAAGATATACTTCACTAATCTCATTGGTGTACCAGTCATTCCTGTACTTGGAACATATTCCTTTTGAACAATAGTTGGCGTCATTTCAGCAGCAACCATTATTATTCCTCGTACCAGATTTCTCCGGTCACAGTTCCAACAGTTGCACTTGTAAAAGTCAATAATGTTCCAGAACTTGTATAAGTGATACCTGTAGTTTCTTCAACCACTCCATCACTACTAGAATCTACAACGCAAGCTTTCCAATAAAGTGGTGTTCCACTTTGAAAGTACGTTCCTGTTACAAGCCAATCGCTAGTAGTAATCTTTGTAAACTTAAAAGTATACTTCACTAATCTCATTGGTGTACCAGTCATTCCAGTACTGGGGACATACGTCTTTTGAACTATTGTTGGTGCTATTGCAGCAGCGCTAGTCATTGTACTTGCCCGGAGTTTTGATTATTGTTTTTCATTTTTTTCTCCTTGTTGTATTTAGTTTTGCTTCTTTAAACTCTTGCATTTAAAAGAGTCAGTAATAGCCCCCAAAAAATAATGGAGCTAAAACCAAATTAGCTATGATTTATCAGTCAAACTACGAGGTAGCGCAATCGTAAATCTGAACCATACGTCTCGGAGCCCGATTATAGGTAGCTAGATAAGTCTTGATGAAAGCGTCTTCGCTATCAGCAGTCTTACCAAGTTTCTCTATTGTAGGCGGAATCCATATAGCAACTCTATGTGTCTCTAAATCGATAAGCCACCAATCGTCAGTGTTACAATCCTTGTCTTCAAAAACAGGGATCCCATCAACAAAAAGATCAGTACTAAAACCGAAATCAGTATTTTTTGCTGTCAGCATTCTTCTGCTGTCATCAAACTTACCACGCAACATATCCCCTTGGGTTGGTGACGTGATAAATACCAAATTCCTTTTTAGTGCATTTTCTAACACAGCTTGTCTAATCGCAGTTCTTAAATTATTCATTGAGATAGCTTCAGAATCTTGGTTGATATAAGTATCTCCATTACTATCTGGTGCTAACTTATTCCCCGAAGTTCTTGACAAGTTGTATAGAGTTCCATTCCCTGAATTATCTGTTATGTATTCAAAACCAATAACAGCACTAGCAGTTTCTACTCCAACTTCTGCGAACAGAGCTAGATTAAGAACAGCCAACATATCCAGTGTAGAATCCATTACTTCTTGAGCAAACACATCACTAACAGGACCTCCACGAGCAGCAGCAATCATGTCTCCATCAACTGAAACACCAACTTGAAGTTTCTTGAACTTCGTTTGATATTTTAG
>SDBT01021057.1_pt1 | contig 10191 bp, 7 predicted proteins | sample 2277101 | NCBI WGS metagenome assembly SDBT01 (sample SAMN10404973, study PRJNA504765) | marine sediment metagenome | isolation source: marine sediment core GS10_PC15, 103 cmbsf | place: Arctic Ocean: Southern Knipovich Ridge | collected 2010
CATGTACATGGGCCACGGGATCACGGGAGGCGTGGCGAGGGCGCTGCTGGCGGCGAGCCGCGCTATGTCTTCTATCGACGACCCCTCTGAGTAGGTGTCTGCTTTCCGCAAGAGCTCGCACGGGCTGATCGGCATGAGGGTGCCGACGATCGACTTCGACACGCCCGAGGAGAGGGATCACGCGGCGCGCCTGCTTGAGCTGATCGAGAAGCTCGTGCTCGAGGCCGAGGACGAGGGGTACGCGGTGGGCGAGCCCATCGTCTTCGGCTTCACCGGGCTGAGGCTCGCGGTGTTTGACACGCCGCACGCGAAGGCGTCGGCCTCCGGTGTCGCGAGGATGCAGAGATCGGCCCCGTGGAGGCATTCGTCGATACTGTCACATACGCGGATGTCCCCGGCGGCCGGCCTCGCAAGAGGGTCATAGGCTCGAACGCTCAAGCCGCCACTCGCGAGCTGCTGCGCCATGAAGAATGCCGCCGACTCCTCCACCACTCCGGTGAGAGGCTTGTAGCTCAACCCAAGGACCGCCACCTCCGACCCCGGACCCGGTGCCAGCTTCGCTACCCCTTCTATCATACGGTCATTGTGGGACCGGTTGAACCGGCTGATGGCCAGAGGGATCGTGGCGTCGACGCTGTGAGAGGCGGCCAGAGCAGCCAGAGCCAGGGCGTCACGCGGGAAGCACGGGCCGCCGAAACCGGGCCCCGGTTTCAGCGACTTCGGCCCGATCCGGCTGTCGGAGCCGACAAGCGCCGTCACCGTCTCCGCATCGGCGCCGGCTACCCGCTCGCATACCTGGGCCACCGTGTTGGCGACGCATATCTTGGCCGTCACTGCCACGTTCAGGGCGATCTTGGCGATCTCGGCATTGCACCAGGACATCCGGTGGATGCTCGGCGTGTTGGTGCAGATAGTCCCGTAGAACTCCTCCAGCAGCTCCCCCGCACGCGGGTCCGACTCGCCGATCAGCACGACATCGGGCTGCTCCATCCCATCCATGACCGCACCGAGTTGAACGAACTCCGGGTTGTAGCAGAGCCCACAGTCGGCACCGACGGTAAGGCCCGCGCCGGCCAGCTCACGCGCGACCCGCTCCATGGCTCCCGGCATCACGGTGCTGGCCACTACCAGCAGGAAGTATGATCCTCTCCTTGCCAGGCATGGAGACATCTCGCGCACGACAGTCAGCACGTTCTCGCTGTTGAAAGCGCCGCTCTGCATGCTGGGGGTCGGCAGGATCACGAAAACGGCATCTGCATGTTCCACCTGCTCAAAGTCGCTTGAGAACCGCAGGCGCCCGTCCGCGCACCGCATTCTCGCAGCGACGCCCGGTTCGTGGAGCGGAAGTTCCCCTGCCTCGAGAGCCTCGACCAGGCCGTGGTCTATGTCTATCCCCGTTACTTCGTGCCCACGGCTTGCATACATCACGGCCATCGGCAAGCCAAGCTTCCCCAGTCCCACTACCGCGAGTCTCATCGATCCCCTCCCGTTCGGACGAAGACGTAGCGTCACACGTTCCTACTCGTTGGAAGGTCCATTCATGTTTCGAACTGATGGAATCCGGATTTCGCGCAGGGCACGTGCACGGAAAACTGCGCTTTATGTGCTCTTCGGCCGGCCAGTGTGTTCCTCGGGTGCTCCGCTGTCCTTCAATCCGGACCGGAGTATGAAGCGGTCAGGTCCCGGCGAGCAGCTCGACCTGTGCCCCACCCTTCTCCAGACTCTTCCCGGCCGCATCCAGGAACCCCATGACCTCCACTGTCTCCGCCATGTCGATAGGAGACTTCCCGGTCTGGAAGAACGGGACGACCTGCTTCATGAGAGAGGCGTAGCCGGGCGGCTCGGGCGCCATGGTGCTCGTGATCGTGCCCTGCGACGTGAAGAGCGTACACCCGAATGTACCCCCCCCGGGGTACCTGGTCCCCCGCACGGTTCCGAGGCGCCCGTCATCCCAGGTCCCCACGAGCATATCGCTGCTTTCCCCGTGGACCGTGCAGACCGACCGGCAGCCCCTCCCCATGTAAGAGAACAAGACGTCAGCACTGTGGACGCCGTACCAGAAGTAGCCGGGGTAGTCCTCCAGTATCTCCGCCGGACCGAACGCCTCGCAGGAGAAAAGCTCCGCGCCATCGGGTTTCAGCCCGGCCACACCCGTGCCAAGACGCACTGACGAGGCAGACATGACCGGTACACCCTTCTCCCGGGCAAGCGCCGCTATCGCCCTTGCATCCTCGTGTGAGCAGGCAAGCGGCTTGTCTATGAACACCGGTTTCCCGAACCCGGCCAACATGGTGAACTGTTCCAGGTGCTGCCTTCCGTCCACACTCTCCAGCAAAAACGCATCTGCATCCTTCCCCACATCCTCTATGGAATCACGTATCTCTACCCCGTGTTCCTCGCGCAGCTCATCAGTGATACCCGCCACACGGCCGATACTCTTGGAGAACATCCCGGTGCCGCCGGGGAATGCGGATATGACCTTTGCCCCCGGCACGTGGTACGGCCCAGCGGAATCGTGAAGCAGCTTCACGAAGGCCACGCAATGCGACGTGTCCAGCCCTATCATCCCAACCTTGATGTCAGCCATCTGCCCTCCCCCGCACCGGCCTTCACTCTGACTGCGTCTCTTCGCCCTGCACGGCCCCGGGAAGCCCGGAAACGGCCAGGACGGCTGGCTCCCGGACCGTGCTGACCGCACGTGCCGGCCTGCGAGCAGGCATCCCGCAGCCCTGACACTACATGCGCTTGCCATAAGATATCGGATATCGCCCGCCCTGGCAAGTCATTCGTGGGCACATGTCAGGATCTGCTGGAGGTGCCGCTTCTCACATATGCGCTTCTCCTTGCATCACCCTCCACCCGGTGGTAATATCACGGCACTGGCGGCCGCGTGTGTTCTGGACGCGGGATCTCTTCTGACGGGTTGCCGGCTGCACCGGCCAGGGCGACGGGACAGCTTCACCGCGCCGGGCTGGAGGCATTTCCATGATCCATGACAACGTCCAGCTTCACAACGTGGCCGAGCTGCGCGACGCAAGTGTCCAGAGTGGTGGACATCCCGCCCGTGCAATGCTAGGATGCCATCCGGCAGGGGGGTCCGGACACCATGAAGCATGGCCAGGTCCGTAGCACTGTGCACGGAGATGATACGTCGCGCACCGCGTGGAGCGGTTCCTTCCTATGAGTGTGTTCACTGTCTCCCAGGAGTGTCTCGATCTGGGTCTCCGGGCGGGCGCAGTCGTACTGAGCGGTATCCGGATCTCGCAGGCCCCCCAGGAACTGCAAGGGGAGATCACGCGGGAGGTCGAGGCTGTCCGCTCCCGGGTCGCCAGCCCGGCAGAGCTGGGTTCCACTCCCCAGATGCGCGTGCTGCACGAAATATTCCAGCGTGTGGGCGTCAGGCCGCGCAGGCAGCCTCCGTCCATACAGCGGCTGCTGGAGTACGCGCTCAAGCGGGGCGATCTTCCCCGCATCAACAACCTGGTCGATGCATACAACCTGGTCTCCATCCGCACCTGGTACAGCATAGGGGCCCACGATCTCGACAGGATGTGCACACCGGTCGAGCTGAGGCTGTTCCGAGGAGACGAGAGCTTCACTCCCCTGGGACGCAGTGAAGAGAAGACAGTCAATGCCGGGGAATTCGGATACGTGGATGGAAAGAACCGTGTCCTGTGCCGTCTCGATGTCGTCCAGGCAGACTTCAGCAAGGTGACCGACGAAACAGAGAACGCGCTGTTGATCATAGAGGGAACAACGGCATGCAGTCCTGAATCACACGAGAGCGTGTTTTCGGAAGCGATTGCGACCGTCCGTCGCTACTGCGGCGGTGAAGCGCAGACAGTGGCCTTCCCGGCCTGACACAGATGAGAGGAGGAGACGATGAAGTTACTGAGGACGAGCGAAGATACCGTCTTCTTTGAAGACACGCCGGTCGGCCGGCTCAAGAAGAAACTCTTTGACGCCAGTGATGAAGAGATCGACCGCGTGCTCGGAGAATACGGGGTGCCCTCGCCCTCGGAACTTGGCACGGAGGGCTGCTACATCCAGAACACGATAAGGAAGAAGGTAGAGGACAACAGGAAGAAGAACGATGTCGTGCTGATACCGGTCGGCTCCACGGAGAACCACGGGCGCCACATGTGCAGTGCGAGCGACACGTATTTCGTAACGCACATCTGTGAGGGAGTACGCAGATTCACGGCAAAGCAGGGCAGGATGGTGAGCCTTGCGATGCCACCGCTTCTCTACGGGTCGCACCCTTTTCATCACATCGGGATGCCGGGCACCGTCGCCATATCCGAGAACACGGCGAGGGATCTCCTGATGGATGTTATGCTCGGGCTCTGGAACGACGGGTTCAGGAAGCAGATCATCATCAACAATCACGGGCACCTCTGGATGCTGGAATCGGCCCTGCAGCAGTTCATGAAGAAGTACGACCTGCCCGGTGTCTTCAGGATCGTCGACTGGCACAAGGCAGTGAGGGAGTTCTTTCTCACGAAAGACCGGGGAGGGAAATGGGATACTGACTTCGTGCATGCAGACGAGGCGGAGACATCGGTGGCGCTCCTCAACTTCCCGGAAAAGGTGGACATGAAATACGCGGTGGATACCAAGCCCGAGTCGTATCTTCCCCCGGGCCACTTCAGCCCCGCGGTGGACCCGGTCGCGCGTCCCAGCAGGTGGTCTGAAGGCGAGGGCCACTTCCCCCTGGAAGTCAACTCGACGCCCGAGGGCGTCGTGGGCCGTTCGACTCTCGCCGATGCGGAAAAAGCGAAGAGGCCCATGGCGGCCATCATGAGATACCTGGTGCTCCTGATCGACGAAATACTGGAAGCCTTCCCGCCGGGGACGGTTCCGCCCGTGGACAAGGTCACGCTGAGGGATCCGAAAGAGATGGAGCCGTATCTCAAGGAACCCCTGAGCCCCGGCTGGAGAGCCGTGTACTCACTGTTCAGGAACGTATGAGCGGAGCCAGGAAACAAACGGAGGTATGATGAAGACGCAGGGATTCGATAACGAGAAGTACCTGGCCGAGCAGAGCAAGGCCATCCTGGACCGGATAAACCAGCTCAAGGGCAAGCTCTACCTCGAGTTCGGAGGAAAGCTCCTCTACGATTACCACGCCGCGCGCGTCCTGCCGGGCTACGAGCCCAACATCAAGATCAAACTCCTCAAACAGCTCCAGAAGAACATAGAGATCATCCTGTGCATCTACGCGGGGGACATCGAACGGGGAAGGATAAGGGGCGACTTCGGCATCACCTACGACGTGGATGCCATGAAGCTGATAGACGAACTGAGAGACCACGGGCTGGAGGTCCAGGCAGTGGTCGTAACCCGGTTTGACGGCCAATCCCAGGCGATCAACTTCAAGAACAAGCTCGAGAACCGCAACATCCGCGTCTACCTCCACCGGGCGACAAAGGGCTACCCGACCGACGTGGACATGATAGCCAGCGAGGAGGGATACGGGAAGAACAGCTATATAGAGACCGACCGGCCCATCGTTGTGGTCACCGGGCCCGGGCCCGGCAGCGGGAAGCTGGCCACCTGCCTTTCCCAGCTATACCATGATTACAGTCGCGGGACGAAGTCGAACTACGCGAAGTTCGAGACTTTCCCCATCTGGAACCTACCCCTGAAGCACCCGGCGAACCTGGCCTACGAGGCCGCCACGGCCGACCTCGGAGACTTCAACCTGATCGACCCGTTTCACCTCAGCGCCTACGAGAAGACGGCCGTCAACTACAACCGTGATGTCGAAGTGTTCCCCGTGCTGAAGCGCATACTGGAGAAGATCATGGGGCACGAACTGCTCTACCAGTCCCCGACCGACATGGGCGTCAACCGGGCCGGATTCGCGATAGTGGACGACGCTGTCGTCCGGCAGGCGGCAAAACAGGAAGTCATAAGGCGCTACTTCAGACACCACTACGAGAACGTCCTCGGCATAGAGAAGGAAGAAACGGTACAGCGGGTGGAGCTGCTGATGGAAGAGCTCGATACCAGGATCCAGGACAGGGCAGTAGTCGAGCCGGCCAGGCGCGCGGCCGCAGCAACCCGCGAGAACGGGAATGCGGAGCCGGCAGTGAGCTGCGGGGCATCGATACAGCTGGCCGACGGCAGCATGGTCACCGCGAGGAACTCCTCCCTGATGAGCTGCTGCGCGGCCCTGGTCCTCAACGCCATAAAGCAGCTGGCCGATGTCCCGGACAGGATCCACCTCCTGTCACCCCACGTACTCGGGCATATCCAGACACTGAAGGGACAGATCCTCGGCCTCAGGCAGGAGACACTCGACCTCGAGGAGACACTCATCGCGCTCAGCATATCCGCGGCAACAAACCCGACGGCCGAGCTGGCGATGGAAAAGCTAAAGCTGCTTGCAGGAGGCGAGGTCCACCTCACCCACATACCTGTTCCGGGCGACGACATCGGGCTGAGGAGCCTGAAAGTCAACCTGACGACCGACGCGAACTTCCCATCCAGAAACTTGTTCCTCGTCTAGCGTGCCGGGAAAGAGAGCAGCCGTCTCTTACATGAACCGCTCGTCGACTATCTCTATGTCGGCTTGAGCCCGCAGGTCCTTCACGAAATCTTCCCTCTTCAGCCTGAGCTTCTCATAGGCTATCCGCTGCCTTGCGATGCCGTTGGCCCTCTCGGGAGAACGCTCTATAATCGAATCGTAGCGGCGCGAATTTTCCGCAATATGGGCTTCTATCTCCTCCTCGGTCACCTCGCTCGCAAGATCACCGGGGGCCAGGAGCCCCTCCCTTTCCATGACCAGCCGGGACAACCCGTCCCTTCCCATGTTCATCGGCGGCACCGACTGCCCCATTGGCATTTCCGGCGCCTGCACCCCTTCCTGCATCGCCTTGTCCGCTACGATATACCCCTTCAAGGCTGTCATCAGCATAGGGCTCCGCATCATGGCATCGATGGGGATCTTTCCCCGCCTGCCACCCATGCCGCGCGGAAGAAGCTCACCCAGACCTAGCGTGCGGGATCCCACCTTGATCTCGGCATCAAACAGGCGCTGGGTCGACTCGTCAGAGTCATCCTTGGCCCCCACTACGCTGCGTATGTAGCTGACCAGGGCGCCGCCCCCAGTCCTCCCGCGCGCATTCGGGACCCGCCCGGCGGCCATTGCCTGCATCTCTTCCCTCAGCACGTCAAGCGGGACCTCCTGCCCGTTCACAGTCACCGGGACACTCTCGACGACGCCTGCGAGCCATCCATGGTAGCCCTGCTGGTACTTCTGCTTCGAGAGCATCCGCTCTATTGATTGCTTTGCTCTCTTCTCGTCGAGCCGCTTGTACCTCTTCTTGTGCTCTTCGTAATACTCGTCCACTTCGTCCGCAGTCGCCGTAAGCGATTTCTTCATCGAGACGAGTTCCTCGTTCGTGGACTCGTAGTGGCCGGCAAGACGGTTCACCTCCATACGCTTCACCATCTGTTCCTGCTGCTCCTTCATCTCACGGTACTCTTCTGTCTGATCAAGTCCCTGTTCGATGCCGTACTGGCGCAGCAGTTCCTGGTCGATGGCCTGATCGAGCATCTTCTTCGGATACTCGCCCCCGCCGTACTCCATCATCTCATCGCGCAGGCCTGATGGCCCGAACACCTGCCATTCCGTTATAGGCACTTTGTTTACCGTTGCAAGTACCCTGTCCTGGCGGCTGCCGGTCTCAGAGACGATGCGCTCTTCACCCGGGCGCGTCGGCGGCCTTTCCGGCCTTTCCGGCCTCACCGGAGGCCGTCCCGGCCTGACCGGGGGCCTTCCCGACAGGACCCCCTCCTCCACGGCTCCGCCAGGCGACTGCTCCTCCGTCCCCAGGTCGGGCATCTTGAGCCTTATGGCGACCACGGCCCCCACCACGATGAGACAGCCGATGACGATTACAACCTTCTCAAATGCCTTCATCACTTGCCCCCTTCCATCCTGCCCTTCCTGTTTCTCCAAACTGATAGAACAGCACTTCCAGCTGACTATAAAGATACTACCAGGGAAAGGCAAGAGTCAAGGCCCGCCGTCCCTCCAGACACGAGGAGACCCTCGCGACCCGGTCATCCACCTGAGCCGTACTCCTTGCAGGCTCGTGCTGCCTGCCACCTGCGAGTCCCGTGCCCCGGTTACAGGCGCAAGAACCGTGCCAGGCGGGACTCTTGCGGCGCAAGTCCGATTATACCACCTTCTTACCGGGTTCCGCGAGGAAGACCAGGCCGCTCCCACCGCCCCGGCAGGACTGCGACGAGAGAATCTCTTGTTTTACAACAACTTACAGCTCAGGCAGGGAGCGCGGGGAGGAGACGTGACTCCGCAGGAGTGTTTCCGCAAGCGCAGGCGTGCCGTCACGAGGATGAAGAGCCGCGCGACGAGAATTGTCACAGTGTACCGCTTTCGCCGACCAATAAGGGTACAAGGGCACAGGCACTCTCCCCCGGGCGGTCAGAACATCGTCAGGTAGCGATCTACTTCCCACCGGCTGACCACGCGATGGTACTGTTTCCATTCGCCCTCTTTCAAGGTCAGGAACTCATCGTAGATCGGGCCGAGAGCCCCCTGTACCACGCTGTCCGCCTTCAGTTCCTCCAGCGCCTCGTAGAGACTCTGCGGCAGGATGCGGATACCACGCCTCTGCACTTCCTCCAGCCCCAGCGCGTACATGTTCTGGCCGTGATTTCCATCCCCCGGATCCATCTTCTTCCGTATGCCGTCCAGTCCGGCTGCGACGTAGGCCGCGAGGGCCAGGTAGGGATTGCAGGCAGATGAGATGGTGCGGTCCTCGAATCGATCGGGGCCGGGGCAGCGCAGCATCTGCGTCCGGTTGTTGTCTCCATAGGTGATGAAGGCCGGCGTCCATGTGTAACCGGAGCGGGAGCCCATCAGGGCCGCCCCTACCTGGAGCCGCTTGTAGCAGTTCACGGTAGGAGAAGTCACCGCGCACAGAGCACGCGCGTGGTGAAGGATGCCGCCTATGAAGTGGTAAGCCAGCTCCGACAGGCCCAGGCCACGGGGATCGTCACCATCGCCCCCGAACAGGTTCTTACCGGTCTTTGCGTCCGCGAGGTGGAAGTGAAAGTGCGCGCTGCTGCCGGTCTGGTCATGGAAGGGCTTCGCCATGTGTGTGGCGATGCACCCGTGCTTCCGGGCGACCTGGCTGGCCATCATCTTGAAAAACGTGTAGTGGTCCGCCGTGGTCAGTGCATCCCTGTACCTGAAATTAACCTCGTACTGGCCGTTGGCATCTTCGTGGTCCGTCTGGTAGTTTCCCCATCCAAGGTGGTCCATGTAGTCGTTCAGCTCCCTGAGAACGGGCATGGCCTGGCTTATGCCCTTGAAGTCGTAGCATGGCTTGTCCATGACATCGATCCCCTGCTCATCGAAGATGGCAATACTGCCGTCGGGCTGACGCCGGACCAGGAAGAACTCTGGCTCCATGCCCACGTTGAAGACATAGCCCTCCTTGCACAGGTCCGCCAGGACACGCTTGAGGTTAGTGCGCGAACAGTAGGGGTGAGGCTCGTCATCCACATAGATGTCGCAGGCCAGCCGTGCCACGCCCGGTTCCCACGGCAGCGGCGTGTAGGTACCCATGTCGGCGCGAGCCATCATGTCGTGGGAATGCGGCCCCTGCCCCATACCCCAGACAGCCCCGCCCGCGAACCCCGCGCCCTCGTTGACTATTGACTCCACCTCCCTGGCCGGCACCATCTTCACCTTTGCTGATCCGTGGATGTTCACGAACTGGGCCAGGATGTAGCGGATCTGGTCTTCCGACAGGCGCCTCTTCAGGTCATCCAGCATCGCGTCCGTCTTCTTCTCTCCCGCAGCCATACCTGTCGCTCCTTTCTCACCTGTCCCGCAAGTGCGGGAACCGCTCGTGGATCTTTCGGTCTACATCCGGATCGATCGCCATGGGCTCATGTTCCTTCAATATCTTCAAAGCCGCATCGTGGGCGCGGGCAAAGGTATCCTTCGAGCCCGCTGCCTCCCACGCTTCCCGGGGCTCGCGATCGCTGATGGTATTCGGAGCGAACTCCGTGCGCATGTGCCGTACCGTATGCTCCTCTCCGAGGAAGTCCGTGCGCCCCGCACCCACGTCGAGCATGAGGTCCAGTGCTATGGTCTCGTCGTTGATCTCTATGCCCCGCAGGACCCGCAGGCAGCGCCCGATGATCTCG
>SDBT01021058.1_pt1 | contig 10191 bp, 9 predicted proteins | sample 2277101 | NCBI WGS metagenome assembly SDBT01 (sample SAMN10404973, study PRJNA504765) | marine sediment metagenome | isolation source: marine sediment core GS10_PC15, 103 cmbsf | place: Arctic Ocean: Southern Knipovich Ridge | collected 2010
TCATAATTATACCATGCTTGACCCATACTTCAATGTGACAGGAGTAGTGCCTGACACAACATATGGTGATTTCACCAACAACACTGCAAGAAGAGCTATCTTTCCGAGTACAAACCACCTCTTCGAAACAATTGATCCAACTATAGTGAGTGAGAGCCTTGACTGGATGAAGAATAGTCTGAAGGGTGGAGTTGAGGACGAATACTGGATTACCAGTTCAAACCTGACCTATCCACTCTGGTTGGTTGGAGGACTCATGGGACTACTGGGAGCCCTATTGACAACTTTTCCCATGATAGTGATTCTACTTGGGACTCCTCTATTTTCAGATGTTAAAGGATCACCTTCAATGGAACATGCAGGTAGTACAAAGTCATTGGTGACGAATGGAACGATATATGCTCTGATTGGTGCGGGTTCCTTCTTCCCATTACTTTTAGTTGGAACACTCGCATCTTACGTGATTCCATTCCCACAATATTATGGGGTACCAATTATGATTTGGATGAGTGGTAGTGCACTTATTGCACTCCTATTTCTCTTCATAATTTTGCATTTCAGAAAACGAAGACAATCAGATACACACAGTCTAACAATAAGCGGATTATTTGGACTCGGAGATGGAAAGACCTACTTGACATGGGCAAAGACATTCATGTTGTCCTTCATCATATTCGGATGGGTATATGTTCTGACTCTCTTGGTGGATATAGGATTTATACTAGACTTACGTTGTTTCCTACCAGGACTGCATGATCTTACAATAGCTCAGGCAACCATTGTACCTCTCTACTTTGTAGTATTCCTGCTTTACTTCATTGTCGAGGGCGCTTGGTTGACAGGTCCAATGATGCAAAGCAGCTCGGGGACATGGTTCAAGTCTCAAATGAATACGACCGTGAAAGCAGTCTTCATCAAGACTATACCCTACCTCATTCTGATCGCATTCGAGTTCGTGGGTGGTTTTCTTGCGGGAGCACCTCTTGTACCTGGAATAATTGGATACTCTTGGTTGTTCTTCTATGCATTCACACCATGGTTTGCAATTTGTACTGTTATCACAATGTTTGCATATCGTGTGACTGGTAATCGATGGTTAGGTGCAATGGTAAATGCAATGCTTTGTGCATGGCTTCTAGCATCAATTCTATCAATCAGAGGATAATCCAATTTGAAATAAAACGGGTCAGCAATGACCCGTCTACTTCTTTTTCGCAGGATGCGTGAATAACCATTCAATAAGACCTGTACCAGTAGTCCCTAATTCCTTACAAGTATGAACAGCCATACCCTCGTAAAGCTCAGTTGTTCCTCCAGGAAACTCTCGTGCAAATCGAACAAAACTCTTAGGGGTGATTAACTTAGATCTGAGATTGTAGAGAGAACCCTCTGTACCTACAATTCTTGTTTTAGCCCCTATGGGTATACCAAACTCCGGATGTGTTTCTGTAGCAACGTCAACGCTCTTGATTGATTCATGACCATCAGCATTACTGATCCCTCCGGAGGAGTGAACAGCACCCTTGACTTCATCACGACGAAGACCAATAGAAATGTCATCAAACTGAGCGTGAAGGGCATACCAACTCTCGATGTGCCAGTCTCGAGATCCCCAGCTCTTATCGCGTTCACCATATCCCTTGAATTTTACAATCGTCCCATCTGGAAATTCTATGGTACCATGAGGGGCGCCTGATTGCTCAAAATGCCCAGCCCAAGAAGTACCACTACCACTACCAAAGTCATACACAGGAAATCTTGCAGGCCAAACAATGTCAGCCTTGATTTTTTCGCCCTTGTAGATAATATGCCATTCTTTCAGTGGTTCGACCAACTTGAATGTTAGCGTGCCATCAGTCAGTGATTCCGAGAAATCATCGGAAAAGGGTCCATCAGGCTCTTGGAAATAGACTTCACGTTCATTGTCATAAAAGAGCGCGAAGACAAATTCTCTCTTTATTGTATTCGGGAGTAAGCCAATAGTGGAAAATCCAGATATTCCAGTATCAAGATCAACCCAGTTGAAATAGTAACTCTCTCGCCAATCAGGTTTTCCATCAGCAGTATGGGCATACTCATCGGATTCTGTGAGTGGTGATGTGCCTTTCATTCTACAGTGCTCCTATTCGGGTAGAAAATAGAGTGTAGGATCTCCTTCCATGTCTTCGTCAAAACGACCGAATCGAAAGAAAGCTGGGTCAGCATCATTATCCATGAAGAATGGTAAATATTCATCAATCACTGACTGAGAGATAGTCCAATCTATCTTGTTTGTGATGCCCACTCTATCAGTATATCGAACGAATCCTCTCCAGTAAGCTACTGCACCTGCAAGCATGAGTTTCTTCTTATCCCATTCTGCATACTTCATGTAGAGTTCAGAAAGAGCTGCTTGTGCAGCATCTGCATAAGCTGATAACTCATCGAGTCCCAGAGGTACAATTTTTGACCCCCTCTCTGTATATGCTGCAACATTTGTGACAAGACCAGAGTAATCACCAGGCTCTATAGTCATCGTACCAATATCATTGAATGTGGCTGTGGCGCCCTTGATAGTCATAGCTACACCCAATTTAGCAGAAGGTATCTTTGTTTCAGTGTCAGACCAGGGAAGCCAGAGGTCTCCTTGTCCATCATGCAATCTGGTGAACTCTGAAATAACAAGTATCTCATCATCAGAGATTGGATAAGGTCCATGATCTATCAATTTGGCGCGAGCTTCACACTCATCCATGAAAGCATAGAGCTCCACCTGACCTATATTACGCCGAATCTTCTTCACTTGCTCTGCGTTAACTGGCTCAAGGTTGTTCTTCAACCAGCTCAAAGAATCATCTCCCAAAGCAAGATTCTTCCCACCGGATTGTGCAACCGTAGGTTCTCCCGTGTTGAAGTAGTTTGTACCTAGTTTATACCATTGCTCCAACATCCACTTCCACTGTTCCTGTTTTTCTTGAAGTTCATTTTTCGGATCACTTTCACACTTTTCAAAGACTGTTCCCATTCGTCCAAGGGAATAATACAGCCACAGATATGTGATGGAGAGAGCATTGACTTCAGATAGCAGGGTTTTGCTCTGTTTCGCAAGCTCCTCTGGCGATATTTTTTTCCAGACCTGTTTCATGACATCATAGAGATGGTCATATGTGTGGTAACATGATACAGAGATGTATTCGTTTGTTGGAAAAATCTCAGACTCCAAAAGACCACGCTCGGCCAGAATGTCAGAGAAGGTGTCAGAAACGTGTTGGATCATCTTGTTTGTTTCGCCAATATTCATTGTTATTGCTCCTTTTAATTATTGCAAATCTAAAGCAGGATACACGATAACGTGAGTATTAAGCGTTTCAGAATAATAACGTGAAGCTTATTACATGCTAAATGTGTCACGCGCAGAGTCTGAGGAAGGATGCCAAGTTGAAAGAGGTCGCAAGAGGACTCATCTCATTGAAACGGACGGCTGAGGGAGAACTAAGGTACATCACCACCATGAAAGAAGTAATCCAGTTGTTGAAGGAGGGTGCTGATGGAAAAATTGTCCTCGTGAATGATGGTGGGACCACTTTCTTAGCACCAGTTCTATCAAAGCTTGCAGGTGTGGTCTGTATAACTGGGGCCCTTGGATCACATCTTGCTATTGTTACGAGGGAATTCGAAATACCAGCACTTATGGGGACTAAAATAGAAAACCCCGAAGATATTGATAGAAAGCATGCAATGATTAGACCTGAAGAGGGAACAACAGGTTTGCTCTTAGTAACGGAGTGAGTGAATACTTGCAATTGATACATTTGCTTGAAGATATACGTCCACACGATGTTGATATTCACGGAGGCAAAGCAGTCAATCTAGCAAAGTTAGCACAGTTAGGATTTCTTGTCCCAAGCAGTCTTTCTATTTCCAGCAAAGCGTTTGCCCAAATGGTCGAAAGTAATCAAAATTTTACTGATATGCTGGAAAAAGCAGATAATTCTGATGATTTTGAAGAGTTGTTAGAGATATCAGTTGATCTACAGAATGAAGTAGAGAACTACAAAATTCCTGAGGAATTGGCATCTGAGATTGCTCAGTGTTACGATCGCCTCCTAAAGACGAGTAAGAATATTGAATTTGGTTTTGCAGTACGTTCTTCAGCAACAATTGAGGACCGTAGCGATATCTCATTTGCTGGACAGGCAGAGAGTTTTCTTTGTGTAATGGATGTAAGCGATATTCTAGGATCGGTAAAGAAAGTATGGCAATCTGCGTATTCAGAACGTGCCGTCATCTATCTGAAGACGAAAAAGATTCCTTTGAAACAAGTCAAAATGGCGGTAGTTGTTCAAGAAATGATGCCAGTGAACATCTCGGGTGTGATGTTTACAGCCAATGTTGTCAACAACAGTACAGACGAGATGCTGATCAATGCAACTTGGGGTCTTGGTGATTCATTAGTATCAGGAAAGATAGTACCGGACACATACATCCTGACTAAGAACCCCCTTAGTGTGATTCAACGAAATCTAGGAGAAAAGGAGTTCACCTCTCAACTAGAAAAGAATCAACCAGCTTTAGTGAAAACTCCAGAACACAAACAATCGGAATACACACTGGATAATCAAACTTTGTTCACTATTGCGGAGATTGGTATGAAGATTGAGAGTGGTATGGAATCTCCTCAAGATATCGAATGGTGTATTCGTCCAGATGGTGGTCTTGTTATTCTTCAGTCAAGACCAATAACCACACTCAGCGTACCTTCATCTCGTGAAGTGATGTCCCAGGAATAACAGTGATTGCTTGTTCAGGGCATGCTGATACACACTTCATACAACCAGTACACTTTGAAAGCCAGATTGGATCAATTCTCCAAATCTCGGGATTGTGAGGATCAGGATGTTCCTCTAATGTAGGATGCATCAGAAATATTGCGGGGTCGCATATTAGAAGACATTTTCTACAATCGCGAGGGTCTGTGTTTGCTCCGGAATGACACTTTGAGTAGTCTACCTTGATAACTGTCTTTTTTACCATTAGAAACACCTCAGTATTTTCCTGCTTGTCCTGGAACATCCTCACGTGGGAGCAGATTGAGCGCATCATGCTTGCATGCATGTCTACATACCCCACACCCGAAACACTTGTCCAAGTCTACAATTACTCGTTTTATTGAAGGAAGATACCGTAATGCACTGAACTGACACATCGAAACACATTCTTTGCAACCTTGGCAATTGTCAATGTCAATATCAATTACATATTCACCTTTGTAAACGGTTCTCAGATCAAAATCATTCCTTAATCTGAGTCCACCACATTCAGGAGTTTCACAGGAGCAGATTGCGTTAATGTAAGGTACGGGTTGGAACCAAACGGATGCAACGTATCCTTTCTCGTTCTGTTCCTGAAGTGCCTCAATTGCTTCTTCACGATCTAGTTTATACTTCACACCTTCGGGAATGTACCGAGTGTGTTTCTCAATGACCTCAGATAATTGACCAAAGTTGATACATACTGCGTCCTTGACCCCTCGTTGCATCCATCTGCATATACAATAGTTCTTGATGATGGGTTCTGCAGCAAGATTACCGATAATGTGTTGAGCATCCTCAAGCGGGAGAACTTGGCCAAAATGACCGTCTGCACGTGCCGGGTTCCTACTCTTCTTCTCGCTATGTATTTGGCCTTCAACAACTCTGCGAATCACTTTGCCTATAATAGGCATTTTCATTTTATATCCAAGACCGATGGAGTTGAATCCCATTATTTTACGTATGAAGAGGGTTTCCATGTTTTTCCATTGTTCTTCGAGGTATGCACTGGCGTTGTACTCATCAGCTAGCTCGTTTTTGTACAATCTAGCGTTCTCGTACCATTTTCCGCCGTCTCCATGTTTTAGACACCATTCACACATAGATATCACCGATAAATTTGTAGGGTGTCTTTTGTGTTCAAATGCTATATTTAAGACACGCGAATCTGTCTTTAAACGCCAAGCTAGCTCATACCGATATGGTCTAGTACAATAGTCATGATTAATTCATATTTGAAAAGAAAACAAACTCGACATCTAATAGTTGGAGGCATTACTCTACTAAATCGGGAGATTCATCCGGTTCACTGGATTGATTACGCATTGGGAACCATCCACTCCATGCCAAAATTCCAAAACAAATGATTATGATGATTATCCAAGAGCCGTATGCAAGTATTTCATAGAGCTGATAGGAAGACAGACCGAAAATCGGGAATATGTATAGGTCCACAAGAATCCAAAATACAAAGATGGAAGTTGCAATAATTCCTCCCAGGAGTTTTTTCCGATTAGCACTATCTTGGAGCATAGTCTTCACCCATCTTAACGCAAGATGTAGTAGTTTTTTATGTTGTCCTATGGCAATTAACTAGAAATTAGCAGGAATGATAGGAAAAAGAAAAGTAGGAGAGACCCTTCAAGGTCTCTCTTAAACTAGTATTCCTTCTAGAGGCGTTCTTTGACAAGGCTCACTACGACTGTTGGGTCTGCTAGTGTAGTAACATCGCCAAGATCGTCAACCTGTCCAGCTGCAATTCTCTTGAGAATTCTCCTCATGATTTTACCAGAACGGGTTTTTGGTAGTGCGTCAGCCCACTGGATCTTCTCTGGGGTTGCAATAGGTCCAATGTCAGCACGAACATGCTTTCGTAGGTCTTGTCTGAGTTCTTCAGTCTTTTCAACTCCCATCTTCAAAGTGACGAAGCAGTAAATGCTTTCTCCCTTAATTTCGTGTGGGAACCCTACAACTGCACACTCAGCCACTGCAGTATGCTTGACCAGTGAGGACTCAATCTCAGCTGTACCGAGTCTGTGACCGGAAACCTTGAGAACGTCGTCAAGACGACCCATTACGAAGAAGTAACCATCTTCGTTGAAGCGGGAACCGTCACCAGTGTAGTACATTGGATCTCCAGTTTCAGGATCCTTGAACTGGGACCAGTAAGTGTTAATCCAGCGTTTGTGGTCACCATAGACTGTCCTCATGAGGCCAGGCCAGGGTTTCTTGAAGCATAGATATCCACCCTCGTTAGCACCAACGGGAACACCATCTTCAGCAACGATGATGGGTTCCAGTCCAAAATAAGGAAAGGTTGTACTACCAGGGATTGTAGCATTGGCACCAGGTAGAGGTGTAAGAATAACTCCACCTGTTTCAGTTTGCCAGTATGTGTCTACAATCGGGCACTTTTCCTTACCGACTATTTCGTGATACCACATCCAAGCCTCTGGATTGATAGGTTCGCCCACAGTACCGAGTAGGTTCAGACTGGACATATCATATTTCAAGACTGGTTCATCACCGAATCTCATGATTGCTCTGATTGCGGTCGGAGCAGTGTAGAATTGGTTAACTTTCCATCGCTGGACTTCCAGCCAAAAGCGTTCCATGTTTTCAGCCTCGGATGCAGGGGTACCCTCAAACATCAAGGTTGTAGCACCAGCTGAAAGTGGACCGTACACAATGTAGGAGTGGCCAGTGATCCAGCCAATGTCAGCAGTACACCAGTAGACATCACCAGGGTGATAGTCAAAGATGTGCTTGAAGGTGTGTGTTGTATAGGTCATGTATCCTCCAGTTGTGTGGAGAACACCCTTTGGTTTTCCAGTTGAACCGGATGTGTAAAGAATGAATAATGGATCCTCAGCGTCCATCCACTCGGGATCACACTTGTCGTCGACTTTTGCGTATTCCTCGTGGTACCAAATATCTCTACCTTCAGTCCATGGGACGTCGATTCCAACTCTCTTGACAACAAGAACCTTCTCAACCATTGAAAGATCTGCGACTGCACCATCAGCACCCTTCTTCTGTTCGATGGTCTTACCAGAACGGTAGTAACCGTCAGCAGTGACAAGCACTTTACCGTCACAGTCAATGATTCTGTCCTTGACTGAGTCGGCACTGAACCCACCGAAGACTATGCTGTGCACCGCACCAATCCTGACACAAGCAAGCATGATGATTGCTAACTCGGGAATCATTGGGAGGTACATAGTAATTCTATCGCCCTTCTTAACACCGAGGTTCTTCAGGACGTTTGCGGCTTTATTGACTTCGCTTAGAAGCTGACTAAAAGTGTAAGTCTTTGACTCTTCAAGGGGTTCACCTTGCCAGATCAAAGCGATCTGGTCGCCCTTACCTGCCTCGACATGCTTGTCAAGACAATTGTAAGCCATGTTGGTTACACCATCTTTGAACCAGGAAAATTTTATCTTCTCCATATCTTCCCATACAAATCCGATAGTAGGTTCTTTCTTCCAGTAACAAAGTTCCTTGGCTGCTTTGAGCCAGAATTCGTCAGGATTTTCGATAGACTCATTCCAGATCTTCATTCGCTCTTCATGGCTCTTTACAAAAGCCTTATCGATGAAGCTCTTTGGAGGATCGAATCGCCTCTCTTCCTGGCTATAAACTGTAATTTTCTTATCTTCTGACAAAATTGGTCACCAAATTTGGTCGATGATTTGGCCGGTCGGACAAAGAGTACCTATATGAAGCTTGTCCAATCGAAGTTTTTGAAAAAACCTCGTTTCCGATTATGATTCACTTCGTATTATTAAAATGATGTAATTCAAGAAAAAGGAAATGGAGGTCAGAGAAAGAATTCCCCGACCTCACAACTTACAAATTATACGTTCTTACGCTTGGATTTCAGAACAAATGTGAATAGTACAGCAATGATTGCTAGTACACCAGTCACGACAAAGGCCATGAAGTATGAGCCAGTGGCATCTACAATAGGACCAGCAACAAATGCACCGGTGAGTCCAGCGATACCATATGCAGTGAACATTACACCATAGTTCTTACCAACGTTCTTACTTCCAAAGAAGTCTGCTGTTGCCGATGGGAACAAAGCAAAGTTACCACCAAAACAGAAGCCAATCAATGAAGCAATAGCCATTACTGCAATCCAAGAGATTGCTATGGTTGACATCCAGGCGAAAGCGAACATTCCAACTGCAAGGACTGAGAACATGAGTATCATTGTGTTCTCGCGACCAATCTTGTCAGAAGTTGCACCCCAGACGATTCTGCCAGCAGCATTGAGCAAACTCATGACTCCTACAAGTATCACTGCATCAGCAGCAGGATCAATCAATAGAGCAGCAGATTTTACGTTACCGAGAGTCATAAGACCAGCAGTTGCAGCAAATACAAACATCAACCAGAGTAACCAGAAAGTTGAGGTCTTAATCATAACACTAGGTGTAATTACTTCACCCCTACCATCAGCTGTGGTAGTTGGAGGAGTGTAACCTGCAGGTAACCAGCCTTCAGGAGGATTGGTTAGTGCCTGAGCACCTAGTACAACTAGAACGAGATAGATAACACCAAGTATCAACATTGGCATGCCAATATTGAGTGTGCTTGGTACACTGTAAAGTACAAGGAGATACTGTTCCAGGTAACCAAATACAAGTGCACCTGCACCAAAACCAGCTACAGCAACACCTGTGATTGTACCCTTTTTATCAGGGAACCACTTTACCAAAGCTGCAATTGGGCAGACATAGGCGAAGCCAATACCTGCACCACCAATGATACCATAGGTAATGACAAGGTAAATTGTACCAAGAAATGCATCGCCACCTGTAACCATATCAACAAAGAATGCCGAGATATATCCAATACCTAGAAGGATACCACCAACAGTAGCGACCTTTCTAGGGCCAACACGATCCTGCCATCTTCCTGCAAAGATCATAAAGAGTGCAAACGATGCCAGACCAGCAGCAAATGGGAGCTGTGTATATAGAGAAGGCCAAACATACGCACCAGCTGCGTCTCTCAGAGCAGTCTGAAAGAAGGACCAAGCGTATATCGAACCCAGGCACAGCTGAACAATTAGCGCACCGAGAATGACAAGGTTCCTATTACCAATTTTTTCATCAGACATGATAGTACACACCTATCAAATTGTTAGGCATTATCTTGCTGGCGAGAGCTACCCTACTAAAAGCCTTTCGACGTATTCATGTAAAAAAGAAGAGATTCTAGTACAGTTATGCCAATTGTAAACGACTATATAGTGATTATAGAGGGAGGTGTACATCCTCAGAGGTAACAACTATGGTGGCTGCATCTGATTGGACTGAGAAATACAAAAGTAAGATTCTTTCTGGAGCTCAAGCCAGCAAGAAAATCAAGCGCGGATCTAGAATCTTCTTGG
>SDBT01021059.1_pt1 | contig 10190 bp, 10 predicted proteins | sample 2277101 | NCBI WGS metagenome assembly SDBT01 (sample SAMN10404973, study PRJNA504765) | marine sediment metagenome | isolation source: marine sediment core GS10_PC15, 103 cmbsf | place: Arctic Ocean: Southern Knipovich Ridge | collected 2010
ATGCGGTAAGGTTTCTTCTGCGAAGCAATAATTACCTGGCACCTGCTTCATTGAGTGACCAATTTCGTAAATCCAGTATCTATATTCTCTACCAGACTTTCCATCCCAAAGTATTGTTAACTGATCTGCCATAACACACCTCTTTATAAAGTGACAGAAGTTCACTAGCCAAACCCTTTTGATGGATACTCTAAGCAGATGAGCGGTCAGTGTCAATAGTTTACAGCCTAAGTAAATCCCCGTGGGCGTGTGGAATGTGGTTACGGCGATTGAGAGAGAGGTGGTGTTGGTAAAAAACACTTGCTAGACTGTTGAAAACATATCAAATACGCGCTTTTTGATTAGGCTCACTCTTCTGATAAAAACTACATACAGTAAAAAACACAGTGAGAATGAATAAAACAGCGAACATAGTAACCATCACTAAATCACCAAGTTGCCCAAAATAGCCGGCGGCATACAATACCGAATACGCCAGGAGCCCCATTGACAATAGATATACTTTGAATCCCCAGCTGCGATTTGCAATTAATCCGAATCCTCCAATCAATAACATTGTAGCTGTGACGAATTCTGCTGCTATATGAACTGTAATTTGAATTGGCGCGGTTCTTAGTTCTGGAACTTGACCTGTGAAAAGATACATAATCCACATCCCAATCATTACAAAACCCACAACCATTGAATAGACAGCTGTAGTTTTCTTCAGTCTCATTGTGTACCTCCTGTTCAATTTTTCATCGAGCGAATTGAATTATAGTCCTATTTGGTGGGATGTCAATAGCAAGAAAACCTAAACACCCTGCTTACCACCAAAGGACTAGGAATCCGCTGTCCCTTGCTGGAATGGTAAGCAACAGTTTAACAAAAGAGACGGTCAAATTAATTAATTGTTATACTGATAACTTAAAGAGGAAACCACTACAATTTAGGACTGTGTCAGGATTTGAGTTTTCCTCTAGCAAGTGATGCAAATATACCGATAAAGCAAAGAGCGGCAAATACTGTGAACGCTATTTTCATACTCGTCAAGAAGGATGGAAAATACACAGGAGTAATTTCTACCCTACCAACATAAACAGCAATTATTAGCATGGCAATTCCCATACTGAAGGTCATCCCAACTTGACGCATAGTTGCCAGCGTTGCGGAAGCTACACCGTAGTATCTTTTATCAACAGAACTCATAACCGCATTTGTATTTGGAGAAGAGAATAATGCAAATCCAAATCCCAGCAATATTAAACTAAGCAAAATGAATCCAAGTAACGTATTTTCTGTTAATAAGATTAATAGACTTAACCCTATAGTAGTGAGCCCCATTCCTGTTGAAGCGAGTATCCTCGGTTCAATCTTGTCGGATAGCCTTCCTGTAATCGGAGAAAATATCGCCTGAACCGCTGGCATAGACACTAGGATTAATCCAGCCTCCTGAGCACTAAGCCCCTTGACATACTGTAGATAAAGACTCAGGAGGAAAGTTACGGCAAATGTCGCACTGTAGTTAATCAACGCAGCCAAGTTTGAAAAAGCGAAGACCTTGTTATTTCTAAATAGTCTGATATCTAAAACAGGACTTTCTAACCTTGTTTCCCACCAAATGAATACAGCAGTCGTAAATATACCAACGAGAATTAACCATATACCGAGTATTTCTGGTAATAGGGAAAGACCATACAGCAATGCTACGATTGCAATGCTATAGACTAGTGACCCGACGAGGTCAAACTTCTCACCTTTCGCCCCAGTCCACTCCCCTTTTAGCTTCCAGAATAAAAAGGAAATCACCACTAGACCAAGGGGTACAATTATTAAGAATATGCTCCTCCATCCAAAATGTTGTGTTAAGAAACCACCCAAAAACGGACCCAGTGATAGCCCCAGATAAACAGCAGCAACGTTTATCCCCAGAGCTTTACCCCTTTCACCGATTGGAAATACAGAAGTCAGAATTGCAACCCCTGTGCTGAAAATCAGTGCTCCCCCTAGCCCCTGCACGACTCTGAAAGAGATAAGCATAGTGGCAGAAGTTGAAACACCTATAAGAAAAGAGGAGGCGGTAAAGATTACTATGCCATATGTGAGAATCCGCTTTCTACCATATATATCTGCTATTCGGCCAAACGGGACAAGGAATACGGCAGCGGCTAGAAGATATGACATGGCAATCCAACCTAGCGAGATTGCATCCATTGCGAATTCTCTTCCGATAGTCGGGATAGCAACATTAACGGAAGACCCCATAAATGGGGTCAAAAAAGCAACCATCGTGGCAACTAGTAATACTGCTTTCTTATTTCCGCTATCATTAACATTATTATCCATTTCAGACATTATACTTGTTGTAAGTGACAGATTTCATATCTTATGCAGGGAATCCGCTAGCCGAATTACAACTGTGTACACTATGCTATAATTAGTTCACCTTCTGAATCTATGAGTATTTTGATGTGACCGAAGGGGGAATGGTGGTCAGTAAGAATTTTGATTCTAAAACCCAAAGCACAATGATTGGCAAGGATATACCCTGGGGAGAAACTAAAGGACACGGATTTCGTGTTAAGAAATTTACCTCCCTTGCTTCAATAGAGCAGGATGAAATAAGAGAACCCAAACAATCTTTACGCAATACACCTTATGCACTATTTGAGGTAGAATGCCCATATTTTGATTATGGAGAGACCACTATACTTCTACCTGTAGTTCACAGATTGGACTTTCGTCATTGTTGGGAACTATTCAACGAACGGGGAATTGAATCAGAAGAAGAAGTAATAGTATCTTATTCGCCACCAGAGAGTAAATTCTATAAATTCTTTGGGAAATCACTTCCACATTTGCTTATTGAAGTGAGGCCTAAGGGAAGTTTAGAAGAGATTTACGAACTTGGTAAATATGATGGATTAAAGGTTATAGAGGTTTTAAACCGCACTAAGCCCATTGTTGTATGGAAACCATTTGAAGGCAGAACGGAATGAGTTAATTATCGCCCTATTCAGATGATTGCCAATACCTAGACTGATTGCCAATACCTAGACACAATAATTGAAAAGGGAAGTCCCAAATAATAAACCTAAACAGTGGAGATGTTGGAAATGAAAGACGATCATAAGATAAAAGATACATCTAAGATCAGTTTTTCTATGTTGAAGCGATATACAGCCGCCGCCATAGTTTTATGGACAATCGTAATTGCAGGGTCTCTTGCCTGGGATATTCATCATGAAAACAAAGATGCTATTGAACTTGCAAAAAATGAGGCAAAAACAATCTTTCGCAAGGATCTGGCTTTTCGAACATGGGCAGCTTCGCACGGAGGTGTGTATGTGCCGCCTGACGATCGGACACCTCCAAATCCTTATCTTAGCCATGTTCCTGATCGTGATGTAACAACGACAACCGGCAAGTCATTTACTCTGATGAATCCCGCTTACGTAATGCGCCAGGTGATGGAAGATTACAGCGAACAGTACGGCGTCACCGGCCACATTACAAGTCTGAAATTACTTAATCCCAAAAACGCGCCGGATGAATGGGAACGCAATACTCTTCTAGCCTTTGAGCAAGGTATAAATGAGATGACTGAAATTATCGAGATTGATGGGATATCCCATCTGCGTTTCATGGAACCACTGATAACAGAAGAGTCATGCCTTAAATGCCATAGTGGTCAGGGTTACAAGGTAGGAGATGTTCGAGGCGGCGTGAGTGTTTCCGTGCCAATGACCACCTTCAACGCCATGAAGCGTGAAAGTATAGGCACCCAATTGTGGACACATGGAATGATTTTCTTTTTGGGGTTGGGAGGTATTGGTTTTGTGTCGATACGGAGCAAACAGCGTATTATTGAACGCATGCAGTCACACGAAGAACTAAGAAAGGCAGCCGAAGAATGGCGTACAACCTTTGACTCAATTACTGATTTTATTTCTATTTGTGATGAAGATTACAGGCTTGTTAGAATGAACAGGGCCTTTGCTGATATCTTTAAGAAGAAACCGGAGGAACTTCTCGGCAAACCCTGTTATGAAATAGTTCACGGGACAAACGAGCCTCCACCCAATTGCCCTCATGAAAAAACAATGAAGACTAAAAAACCGACTACTGTGGAATTCTTTGAACCTCGTCTGGGGATTCATCTTGAAATATCTGCATCACCAGTATTTAATGAAAAAGGCGAGGCTGTGGCCTCTGTTCATGTTATGAGAGACATCACCGAGCAGAAGCGGGCAGAAGAAGACATCAGGAAATTCAAGACAATTGCCGATAACACGGCATATGGTGTCGCGATAAGTGATATGACAGGTCACCTTATATATGCTAACGATTCATACGCTCAAATGCATGGATATACAGTAGACGAACTCATTGGTCAGAACATTTTTGCGCTTTACCCGGAGAATCAACAGGAATTCATGACGAGAAGAATAGAGCGCATCAAGGAAACTGGTAGCGCCGTTGGTGAACTGATACGTAAGAGAAAAGACGGGACTATTTTCCCTACCCTGTCGACTGGTACATTGGTTAAAGATGACCAGGGAAAACCTCTGTATATCGCTTCATCGCACTTCGATTTAACCGAGAGAAAGAAAACCGAGGAAGCATTGCAAATATCAGAAGATAAATTTTCCAGGGCATTTCATTCCAATCCTTATCCCATGAGCTTAGTCACCATGGAGGAAGGCCGCTACCTGGATGTCAATGACAGTTATGTGCAGATCTTCGGCTTCTCCCGCGAGGAACTGCTCGGCCGAACCACGGTGGAGATTGGAATAGCAAAAACCGGCGGATTTCGAAGAATATTACTGCAAATACTGGATAAAAAACAGGGAGTGAAAAATTTAGAAGTGGAATTCTACACGAAGTCAGGGCGTAAAGTCGATGCCCTGCTCTCCGCTGACAAAATTGAAATAGGCGGCGAAACCTGTTTGCTCTCAGTTATCAACGACATCACCGAGCGCAAGAGGGCAGAAGAAGAGGTAGCCAAGTTTAAACTTATTGCTGACAACGCCACTTATGGAGTGGTGATTCGCTCTCGTGATAATACCTTCAGCTATGTGAACGAGTCCTTTGCTGCCATGCATGGTTATACCCGGGATGAACTGATTGGCCAGCACTATTCCATACTATTTAACGATGAGCAAAAAACAGCTGTCGATGAGATGACAGCCAGACAGATGAAAACCAACAAAACAATTAGTCAAGAGCATTGGCGTATACGAAAAGATGGCACCAGTTTCCTGTCACATGCGATTGGTACGGTGGTTAGAGATGAAAAGGGAGAGCCTTTGTTCATTGAGTCAACAGTCATAGATATTACCGAAAGCAAGCGAGCGGAGGAAGAGATTAGCAAATTCAAAACAATCGCTGACGAGGCATCTTATGGAGTAGTAATAAGCGATCTGGATAATATTATTGTGTATGTTAATGCAACTTTTGCTGATTGGCACGGATATAAAATAGATGAACTCATTGGTCAGCCATTATCCATTCTGTTCGCTGAAGATCAATACAAAGTCCTGACAGAAAGGCGAAAGAAAATATTGCAAACAGGCAGGATCACTCCTGCCGAAATATGGCGCAAGAAAAAAGACGGGACTATATTCTCTACCCTGTCAAGCGGATCAATAGTGAAAGATGATAAAGGAAGACCTGTATATATAGCAGCAACACACTTTGACCTTACCGAACGTAAGAAAATGGAGGAGCAACTCATGGTCACCGACCGGCTGGCGTCTATCGGTGAACTGGCGTCAGGTATTGCCCATGAAATCAACAATCCGCTAACCAGCGTAATCGGCTTTACTGAACTCTTAGCGGAGAGGGAGGTTCCTGATGACATTAAAGATGATCTACTATTTATCAATAAGGAGGCGCAACGCACTGCTCAGATAGTTCAGAACCTTCTCACCTTTGCACGAAAACATAAACAGGAAAAGGAACTTGTTAATATAAACGATGCTATCTTAAATGTACTGGAACTCCGCGCCTATGAGTTGAGGGTAAACAAAATCGAGGTTAATACTCAGCTGGCCACTGACTTACCCAAAGTTATGGCAAATATTTTCCAATTGCAACAGGTATTTCTTAACCTCATTATAAATGCCGAATATTTCATGATTAAGGAACACAACAGGGGCAATCTTACTATTACCACAGAAACAGTGGGGAACCTTGTACGGACTTCAATTGCCGATGACGGCCCCGGGGTCGCTAAAGATGACATCGAACACCTTTTTGACCCTTTCTTCACTACAAAGGAAGTTGGAAAAGGCACCGGGCTTGGCTTAAGCATTTGTCATGGTATAATAACCGAACACGATGGCCGTATATATGTCGAAAGCAAGCCAGGGAAGGGAGCTACATTTATCGTGGAGCTTCCGGTCTTCAAGAAGCGACAAAAGGAGGTGAAATAATGGCAGGAGAGCAGGCAAAGATACTCGTTGTCGATGATGAAGAGGGAGTACGAAACCTTCTGCAACGAATACTCGAAGGTGCCGGCTATGAAGTGGTCAGTACGGGAGATGGTGAAGAGGCGTTATACTTGGTATCGCAGGGAGATATAAATGTTGCGCTTCTCGACATCAAAATGCCGACCATATCGGGGATTGAGTTACTCAACAAGATAACCGCAGATTACCCCGATGTGTGCGTTATCATGGCGACCGCAGTAATAGATATCCAAACAGCCATCGATTCGTTGAAGTTGGGTGCCTTGGACTATATCACGAAGCCCTTCAAAAAGGATGCGATGCTACAGAAGGTACGCGAAGCAATTTCAAGATGGGAACGCCAACTCAAGGAAAAGAACCAGCAGCTTCTAATTCAAGAGAAGTTTGCAGATCAGACGGAAAAAATGCAGGAACAGTTCGGGGAGTTGGTCAATAGTCTCTCGAGAGAGCACGCAATAATATTTAAATTGGCGGCTAATCAGGGAAAGCCTGGTGAAGAAATGCTTAAAAAACTTCCACCGGAATTGCGCGAGCCAATCGACTCGATTGATGGGTTTAGAGATGCCCTGCTGAGAATTCTTAAAAGAACTTGAAATTAGAACTGTTGCGATTATATCGGAAAGCGATTAACGTCCGCGGAAATAACTGAGCCATATTTCCAAGAGGCAGTTGTGGTCAAAAAGCGCATACTATTGGTAGATGATGAAATAGGCATCATAAAATTCCTTCGGGCTAGATTGGTAGCCCAGGGTTATGATGTATTTACAGCTATGGATGGGAATGATGCTATCCAGGCCGTTGAAATGGAGATGCCCGATCTCATTATCCTGGATATAATGATGCCCAAAATGGATGGCTTTGAAGTCTGCTCCAGGATCCGTGAATGGTCGCAGATTCCGGTCATCATGCTCAGCGCCCGCGGTGACGAAATGGACAAAGTGAAATGCCTAGAACTCGGTGCCGATGACTACATAACCAAGCCATTCGGGGCAAAAGAACTAATCGCTCGAGTTAGCGCAGTGCTGCGCCGTACGGCAGTGACATCTGTTACACCAACTCGGCCTTCAGTTAGAAGCGGAGACCTTGAAATTAATTTTGCCCTTAGAAAAGTAACATTGGATGGCAAAGAGATACAACTTACCCCGACGGAATATAGCCTTTTACAAGAATTGTCACTTAATGCTGGAAAGGTTCTTACCCATAGTCACCTTTTAAAGAAAGTATGGGGTCCAGAGTATGGGGGCGAGACAGATTATCTGCATACCTTTATCCGCCGTTTACGTCGCAAGCTCGAACCCGACTCACCAGAACCACTGTACATTGTCACTGTGCCCGGTGTAGGCTACCGATTTAATAACTAAACTTAATAAATAGATTAATTGTTGTTAAAGGCATCCAAAAAGGATGCCTTTTTTTATTTGTCCTGAAGTGTTCAGAAGTTGTCCAGAATTTCACCGTAGATTTTCAGACCTTGTTCGGCATCCCGGTTCTATCCTTGAAGTAGTAAATCAAGGAGGAACCAGAAATGAAAAACAAGAAATTACTAAAGTGGATCTTCCCCCTCATCGCTCTAGGGTTACTGCTCCCCTGGCCAGTGGCCTACGCCGCCGATGTAGCTGGTGGAACCAGCAAGGACGAAGTTCGTATAGAAATCGCCGAGGAAACTCTCCCAAATTTCACCGCCTGGGGTAAGGCTATCGGTGGTGTCCCGGCCGGAGACTTATTCTACATCGACGCTACCAGCGACACCGCCGATAAGGTAGTTACTCTGTATCTCTCTAATGTCGACGAGCTAATTAACCACTACACCTTCATGAACTTGAAAATCGGTATCTACGTTGATAGCAACGGGGAATGGGAACCGGCTATCGGCAGCAACGGTGAGCTTATACCCGAGACAATTCTGTCAATGCGAAATGGCCAGGTGAGCTTCCTGATGCCGGGTTTTGCCAAGTACAAGGTCAGCGTCAACGGTGGAGCATTCTACTGCACCAACGCTAACAACGATGATGGTGGCCTTTCACCGCAGCTTTTCTTAGAAGTGGATTAGCTGCAGAAATGAAGTGTTGAAAGGAGGTATAGAAAAATGACAATGAAATTGGACAATACCAGAGTATCCTTTGAGGAGCACAACGAATACATGCGAGAATTCCGCAGGGCTCATGCCGCAGTTGCTTTGGTGAACGCACCAAGGTATGGCGAACCGGCTATCCCGGCAAGGACAGAGCCCCTGCAATTAAAAGACATTATCATAGAAGCAGGCGGGACAGGATTTCTCGATAACGCAATGAATTGGTCAACCTACGTTCCCGTGCCGAAGGTAGCACGATACAAGCTTTACCAGAATTAGAATACGACACCATTCAGGGTCCAACCATGAGAAAAGGAGTTCATTATAGATGAAGAAGCACACGTGCATAATGGTGGTAGATGATGAGCCCGGTGTACGCAAATTACTCAAACGCTGTCTTGAACCGGAAGATTACGACGTTATCACGGCTTCCGACGGTGACTCTGCTCTGGCGGCAATGAAGAAATGCCAACCAGACCTGGTTGTTCTGGATATATTGATGCCAGGACTCAATGGCTTTGAGGTGCTCGAGTTGATAAGGCAACGCTTCGATATTCCGGTAATAATGCTTTCCGGAAAGCAAGAAGTCACGACCGTGCGTGATGCCCTAATCCTAGGTGCGGATGACTACCTGAGAAAGCCGTTCCACACCCGGGAATTGGTGGCCCGTATTCGCGCGAAGCTGAGGCGGGCTACACCAGCCCTAATGGTACTTGAAGGGAGCAAAGGACATGGCTAATGGGAAACATATCCGAACAAACCAATGCCCGATTAAGCAAGAGTATTGCCTTCCTTCCTGCTACTGGCGCAAGAGAGACCGCTGCTACTTTAAGAGCAAACGGGGCAAAAAAATAGTTGCGTTGGGGGGAAAAAAGAGGGGGAGGTAGATAAAATGAACAATTTAATTTGGTGGTGCAACTATGGGGAATAGGCCAACTCCTAGTTATTGATTTTAACTTTAAATCCAATCGATTCTATGATTGTAAGTATGATAATTTGAAGCCAAGTTAACAATCGCTTGTTTTGTTGCTCGTCGAATAATTGTCTGTTTTGTGTAATTCAGGTCAATGGGACTCCCTCCCCGTATAATTTATAATACTGCAATAGGAGGTAGCATTATGAAACCAGGTTCTACTGGTTATGGTCCTGCTGTGATGCGGGCGATGGAAAATTTATTGCCAGAAGATAAAAGGCTTTTTGAAGATCCCTATTCTGAGAAATTTCTATCACCTTTTTATAAATTTTTCGTGATTTTAATGCGTTCTCCTAAAATATTGAACTTCTTGATAAAGATAAGAGAAAGATCAACACCTGGAGTAATTGGGGGACTTATGTGCCGCACGCGCTATATAGATGATGTATTAAACAATGCCATTAAGGAAGGAGTTGGAACAGTTGTTAACCTGGGAGCCGGTATGGATACCCGTGCTTTTCGTATTTCTGGCATTGAAAATATACAATACTTTGAATTAGATTTTCCTGAATTACAGAAAGTCAAAAGAGCATACATCGATAAAAAAATCGGAGAACTTCCTTCCAATGTATCTTTGGTTCCTATTGATTTTAATAGTCAAGATCTTGGTGAGGAGTTGAAGAAAGCAGGATATACTTTATCTTCTAAAACTCTTTTTATATGGGAAGGTGTAACACAGTATATTTCTAAAGAA
>SDBT01021060.1_pt1 | contig 10190 bp, 5 predicted proteins | sample 2277101 | NCBI WGS metagenome assembly SDBT01 (sample SAMN10404973, study PRJNA504765) | marine sediment metagenome | isolation source: marine sediment core GS10_PC15, 103 cmbsf | place: Arctic Ocean: Southern Knipovich Ridge | collected 2010
ATGCCACCAGCTAGCTGATTGGTTGAGAGAGCCTTTCACTGGCCAAGCAAACAGACCAGAACCACCATAAGCGTAATAGACGGGCTGGCTGGATGGTGGTGAAACTTGAGGCAGAGGTGTCGGTGGGGGCATCTTTCCACCTGGAACAAACAGTGTCTGGCCTATTCCAAGTTGTAAGGAATCATCGATATAGTTAAATGGGTAAACCGCAACAGTCTGAGCGTCTGCTTTATATTTTTTGGCTACAGAACGTATCGAATCGCCTTTTTTCACTTTGTGAACGATGCCCGATACTGGCGGGATAGATAACACAGCACCTGGTTTTATTACATCCGCGCTAGTTATATTATTCGCCCACTTGATAGTCTTTACATTTATTTTATAGATTGAGGCTACTTTAGAAAGAGTATCGCCTTTCCTAACTGTGTATTTGATAATTTCTGAACGCGGCCGACCCTCAGGAATAATTGTTTCTGGGGTGTTTACAGCTGCTAAAACCTGGTCGCGAGAGAAATCTTGCGGTGTCACACCTTTGGTGAATAAACTCCCGACGACCAACGCGATCGAACCTAAAACCAATATACCTCCGTGCGTAGTCGGTCTGAAAAGCAGCCCACGTCGCCACATTAAGATTCTCACCAATCCATCCTTGAGATCTTCTAGGAAGTATATAAAAGCAACGATCCGCCTTTGGACAAAGAGAACATAGAAACAAAGGAAAGTGAGACTCTCCCAGGAAACATGCAGACTGGTCACAGAAATAACTTTTGCCCAAGCTAATAAACCTTTCAGAATTCGAAGCGGGAGCGAGAATCTAGAGGTGCGTGAAACGTAATCGTCTTGGACGAAATCTAGTTCGTATATTGAAGTAGTGGTAGAAAAAGATAAACTGCCTTCCGAATCTTCCGAATTTGTCATTAGGCTTATTCCCGGCGCCAAAGCCCCAGTCCAAAATAAACTGCAGCCAGGCCCTCTCGGGAGCCCCCCTTCCACTCTCCGCCAGCTAGCGGAAACAGTTATAATTTAGCCTTGCCCTAAAGCTAAAGAAGCTTAAGTAGAATACTTTCTTCTTACTTAAGCTCGACGCAAAAATTATAGCATACGCAGCCAAAATCTGTCAAAGCTTAGCTTTAACTCGTTCCTTTGTGCAAATTTTCAAGAAACTCATCGTTTGAAGCTGTTTTGCTTAGTCTTTCAACAAACCGCTCGGTGCGTTCTATCTCATTCAGGGTTTCAAGCATTCGGCGCAGCTTCCACACCTTTTGGAGTTTTTCCTTGTCTAGCAATAGTTCCTCGTTCCTAGTACCAGAGCGGGAAACGTCAATTGATGGGAAGATTCTCCGCTCGGACAAACCTCTATTCAAATGCAATTCCATGTTACCAGTACCCTTAAATTCTTCGTAAATCAGATCGTCCATTCTACTCCCAGTCTCTACTAAAGCCGTTGCAATGATTGTCAGAGAACCCCCGTCCTCAAAATTTCGGGCGGCTCCGAAAAACCTTTTTGGCGGATACAAAGCTACTGGATCAAAACCACCAGTCAGTGTCCGGCCAGAAGGAGGTAAGGCCAAGTTGTAGGCTCTACCAAGCCTTGTGATTGAATCAAGCAGGATAAATACGTCCTTACCAGTTTCAACCAGTCTTTTTGCCCGCTCAAGAGCAAGTTCTGCCACTCTAGTTTGATGCTCTGGTGGATCGTCAAAGTTGGAAGAAAGTACCTCTCCCTTAATACTACGAGTAATATCAGTTACTTCTTCAGGACGCTCTCCAATAAGTGCTGCCATCAGGTGTACTTTCGGAAAATTTCTAGTTACACCATTGGCCATTTCCTTCAAAATAGTTGTTTTACCAGCTTTCGGAGGAGAAACAATCATTCCTCGCTGGCCAAAACCAACTGGAGCTAAAAGATCGATTATCCGAGTTGAAAGTGGGCTTTTTCCAACCTCAAGTTTGATCTGCTTATTTGGGTAGACCGGCGTTAGATGCTCAAATCTTGGTCGTTTGATGGCCGTCTCAGCACTAACCTCGTTTATTTTTTCCACCTTAAGCATTCCCCAGTAACGTTCAGTATCTTTAGGTGGCCGAACCTGCCCTTCAACTTCATCGCCAGGGCGAATATCAAAGCGCCGGATTTGAGATTGAGAAATATAGATATCATCCGAGCCTGGAGTAAGTCCGTTTGCTCTCAAGAACCCGTAGCCTTCTTGCATTGTTTCTAAAATGCCTTTTTTAGCTTGCATAGAGGTTCTTTCTTCCCTGGCCGGCGGGCGGTATTCTTCTTTTTCAACAGGCCCTATTTCGAGGTCTTCTGTTTTCACTGCAGAATCTGGCTGCTCTTTTTCAGTAGCCTCTTTAGGTTCTTTTTCAGGAGTTGTTTTGGCTTTTGGCATATGTTTGTAAGGAGAATAAACGCACTTACTATTTAAATTCAAATTAACTACTTATTGCACGCTTTCGGGAAACAAATCATTGCGAGGCGCTAGATTTCTGCCCTATTTAAACATACAAGGATGGCTTTGTCAAGCACTTATCACGCGGGAATGCTAAACCTAAGGGTGTTTTAAAGCTTTACCAAGTATTTTCGAAGTACTATACCAGCTGGAATACTACCAAGCAACAGAATCACTCCTGCAGCCGGACCAGTATCTGGCAATTGAGACACAGGAGGAATATCTTTAACTGAGGAAATTTTAGCTTTATATTCAATCACCTTAGCGTGCTCAAAAGTTCCATGAATATCACCCAAAGCAAGACCTTTACCAAAGAATTTATTTACTTCGGCTGCAGACAAAGTCTTAATAGTATTACCGTAAAGATCCTTCAATACTACGCTACCAGCGATTAGGTTTATTTCTTGAGTGTTTGTAATAGTAACTCTTACCAATCTATTAACGGTATCCTCGTCACTAGTTGCAGTAGCAATCAATACTTGAGGAGTTTTATTACCGGCTGGTTTTTGATCAGATACAACTACGTTGTGAAGAGTAGATTCAGCAATACCGTTTTTAACAATTACTCGGAAGGCAACCTTGTCTCCAGGACCAGCAGTTGTCTCAGTTTTTTGATTATCAAAAGACTCACCGTCAGTTATATTAGCAACGTGTTTAATAAGATCCAGTCTTGGATTTATAACAACAGGTTGCTTGCTAACAACTTTAACTTTAAAGTAAACCCAAAGCCATTGATTCGCGTGGGCTGGAACATTAGTTACCTCCATTCCATCATTAAAGGCTAGTGGGCTTGTGCCATTTACATCATCAATATCTGTTTTAGTCATGTGGGCTGGACGATCATCTTGATAAAGAACAGTCGAACCAGATACGTATTCAAGATAGGTGTCGTTTGGAACAGTGGTATCTACTTTTCCACCTACCCAAGCTAGTTCGTCAGCTTTTGTATCAGCGTGAAATTCGGTTGGATTGACTTCTTCTGAAAAGAAAGCCTTGAATCGAAGGCTACTAATATCATTACCCTCTTCCACGTTCCCTACTTGCATTCGCAGTTGGGCAATTTCGCCTGAAGCCAAATTAACACTGTCTGCAGCACCATCAAAGGTGCCATTTTGGGAAACGTTTCTTACTTGCAATTTGTAATATGGATTCTTTGTAGCAGTAGCTGAAGCGCTAGAAAAATAAGGAACTATTACAGACCCCAGCAAGAATGCTAGAGTAAAAGAAAATATTGAAATGGTTTTTAGAACAGTTCTGGTAAACATTGTCGTGTACAATATCATATAGCTATAGGGTCTGTCAAGCCCCTATTTCTACGCTTGTTGTTAAGACTACTATAGATCGCTCCATATTTCAAAACTTGTAGTTTCTCAGTACTCTCGCGTTCTGCGTCTACTTTGTATGCTAGACCCTTGTTAAATCACACTTCCGCAGTTAGCAAATCGAGATGTATTTACTAACTATGGAAGTGGCGGAAGCAGATGACGACGGTTAAGTCGTACCTGCTCCCGCTCACTCTCCCCTTGGCTATTACGGATCCGGCGGTGTCGCCTGTGGCGTCGGATCCAGAGTAGGCGGCGGTGTCGGAACTGGAGCTGGCGTGCGCGTTGGCGCGGGCGTCGCTCCTTCCTCCGATACCGGTATCCACCTAGAACACGCTGTGAAGACCCTTCCGTATATGTCAGTGGCCTTCACAACCAGATACGCCCCTTCTTCGACTTCGAGCCGAAGCTTCCGCGAGGTTTCCCAGATAACACGCAGATGCTTCGATGGCGGGGTCACGCTCTTGCTGGTCCAGGTAACGGTACGGGTCGCGTCTATCGTCTGCACCCGTGTGAACCTATCACCCGGCAGCAATTGGCCGTGCTCACGCCATCCGTCGCAGAGAAATGACGGCTCTGGCGGTGGCGGAGTCGGCGTAGGCGTCGGTGTTGACGGAGGAGTAGGCGTCGGTGTCGGTGTCGCCCCCGGCGGTGTTGGTGTCGCCCCCGGCGGTGTTGGTGTCGCCCCCGGCGGTGTTGGTGTTACACCCGGCGGGGGCGGTGGTGTTGGTACCGGAGCAGGTACAGACCCCGGCGGTAGCACTATCACCTCCTCCCCAGGCGGTACAATCACGTTGGCGCAGTATGACCGATGAAGTATCGGTTTTGCTGCACCAGGTGGCGTTACCGCCAACACGTTCTCGCCGACATTCACGTTGGACTCCACAATCGTGACGTTCCCGTCAACGACTATAGAGTTACTAACCGTTACAGTGCCGCCGCTAGCTGCTATACCGAGCTCGTCCAGGTAGTCCCCAAGTGGCCCCATCTCTATTTCAGAGGCCTGGAAGATTCCGTCGAGTCGGTACCACCATTCCCGACGGGTATCGACGCAGCGTAACTCCTCCTTAGAGGGAACGCCCTCGACTCCATAGTCCAACAAAAGCTGGCCTAGGACTAGTGGATCCTGCCGGGATGCGGCAAGGATCACGTCAACGGCAGCTTGGGTGGTAGCCGGAAGGCCTCCGTTGAGTATTCGGCCCTCCTCGCCGTGCAGACTCTCGTTGAGAGCCCATTCTCCGCTGCCGGGCTCACAGTCCTCAGGAACTGCAGTAGGCACCTCTCCGTCCTCAACCACTGATGTGGGACTGACCATCTCACCAGGACTCTCATCCGAGTCGCGGGAAATGACACCCCACAGCACTAGAGCGGCGAGCATAAGAGCTCCAACAACGACGATTACGATGGACCGCTTGCTGCGAACCCAATTGGGCACACCCAACCTCATAGGCTGTCTCCTTTCCTCATATGTTGATCAATCTGGATTGATTGCCAAAGGGAGAGTTGTGAATGTGCGAGAACAAAAAACGGCCTTCGCTAGGCAGCCTTTCATTCTCACTATTTTCGTTCTGCTAATAGTACTCTTAAATTATGGAATTGTCAACTATAGGACACTACAGATACTCAAAACTTCTAGTTTTTCATATACTCTCGCATCCTGTGCCTGACAAAGTCGGTCTAGGGGTTTCTTTCCTTAGAGGCATTGTAGAAATAAAAAACTCGCAGGCAGTCCTCAGCGCCCAGTATGAGTGTTACCCCAAACCAGACGCCGGGGACCGGCTGCGAGTTTTCAAGCTAGTTGAACAAAAACGCTACTCAAAAATCAGCTATTTTTGAAGTCCTATTTATATACTTTGTTATAGTGCTAGTCCGTAGAAAGCTATCAACCAAACATCAGACTTGACTTTCCACGTCTCACAGTGTTTAATAGAACTTAATCAGTACACCTGCTGTCCAGATGTACAGTTTGAAACACTGCCATCGGTGTCTAAGTCCTTCCGACCATGGCGGTGTTTCTTTTTATCCTACTTCTAAATAATTCCTCCCCTTCTCCACCTTTTGAGCGGATCCGGGGCGTCACAATCCCCTGCCCAAAGATTATGACCGAGGACCTACCATTTACCCCTTACTGGGTTCAAGGCAGTACCTTGTAACGATTCTTAGTCTCTCACAAAACCCCTTTTTTGTCAAGTTTTTTGATCCCATAGAAAATAATGGCTACAAAATTGGCATGTCCCATAGAAAATATAGGTTCATTTTTAGCTGTTTGTTTGCTTGCGGGAATTATTTTCTCGTTACGGGAAATTACGCGAAGAGCATTTAACTAGTCTATTTATTTCTTTTCTTTCTCGCTTATCTGGGTAAAAAAGACTTCCTGATTTCGCTTAGGAACCTTGTTTCCGTCCGGTTTGTTCAAACTGGACGAAAATCATCCTTCCAGCTGCAGTTTGAAGCACTCGGGAAACAATGGTCGAGACGGTTTTCCCAATGAAAGAGGCGCCGTTTTCAACTACAATCATCGTCCCATCAGGCAAATAGCCTAACCCTTGAGTCTTTTCTTTGCCTTCTTGTATAACCTTTACTTCGAGAGGCTCACCAGGCAACAACGTTGTTTTTAGGGAGTTTACCAACTCATTTATGTTTAGAATCTTGATCCCCGAAACAGTAGCGACTTTGTTCAAGTTAAAGTCTGTAGTAAGAACTTTTGCTTTGAGTGTCTTGGCAAGATTTAATAGCTTATCGTCTATATTTTTTCCCTTTGGATCGCTGCTGTTGTAAACTACTGTTTTAACCTGCTTCGATTTTTTAATTGTTTCAAGCACCTCAAATCCCCTCCTACCCCTACCTCGACGCAGGGCATTCGAGGCATCTGCGATGTGTTGGAGCTCAGATAAAATAAAACTAGGTACAATTAGTGTTCCAAACAAAAAACCACTCTCCACAACATCTGCCACCCGACCATCAATAAGCGAGCTTGTATCAACCACGATTGGGTTTACGTACCGAACCTCCTCCTTCTTTTTGCCCCCTGGCCTTGGTATTCTACTACGCAGCTCTCGCATCCCACTTAGGTTTGGGAAATGCAGCTGTGAAATTACTTCATTAGCTACTCTTTGGGCAAAGATGCTGCTCCAATACCCGATCCAACGACTTATCAAAGGAACTAGGAAAACACCGGCTGCTCCTGAGGCAACCGCAATAACTACGCTAATTCCTGTTTTGACTCCAGGATCTGCTATGTTGAGGAAACGAACCGAGGCAAAATAACCAAGGGCTGCAAAACCGACACCGAGAATTACACGAAATATTACTTGAATATTCACTTGGATAATTCCTTTCTAAAGCTAGCGAGAGATAAATCCTGGATAAAATAGCTAGCTTCTTCTAGCCCTTTAAGTTCAGGGCCAATCTTACTGCTTCACGCAGTGTTCGAACCTTTTTACTGGTTATAAACTTTTTAAAGCCAAGCTTTCTAGCTTCGCGCAGCCGCTTTTCTTCGTTTGGGGTCACTCGCACTTCGCCAAGAAGCCCGACCTCCCCAACCGCAACTGTGTCTTTCGATATTACCTTATCGTACGCACTAGATGCAACTGCTAGGCACACACCCAAGTCAACTCCTCTCTCCTTTACCCACAAACCACCGGCAATATTTACGAATATATCTTGGTTATCCAGCGAAACACCGGCTCTTTTTGAAAGCGTAGCGATCAATATTTGGAGCCTGTTGTAATCAATACCCGAGCCTCGCCGAACCGGTAAACCAAAGTTGGAAGGGCTTGTAAGAGCTTGGACTTCGGTTAGAATCGGGCGAGAACCCTCCATGACAGGTACGACAATAGAACCTGGCGCGGAAATACGAGAAGAGAGAAATTCTTTGGAAGGGTTTTTTACTTCGCTCATTCCAGCTTCTTTCATTTCAAAAACGCCTATCTCATCAATTGGTCCAAACCTATTTTTCGTCGCAGAGAGGATCCGAAACACATTGCTACGATCGCCTTGCAGGTACAAAACTGTGTCAACAAGATGCTCCAAAACTTTGGGGCCGGCAATTGCTCCTTCTTTCGTAATATGACCAACAATAAAAACAGTTGTTTTACCCTCCTTTGCTAGCCTTTGTAGTCGGTAAGAAGTTTCTCTCACCTGACCAACACTACCAGCGGCGCTGTTTAAGTCGCTGGTAATCATCGTTTGAATACTATCAACCACTAAAATTTGGTACTCGTCTGCTGCTGCAGCTTTAATTATCTGATCTACATCTGTTTCGGTAAAAACGAATAGGTCCTTTGCACGCCTGCCTAGCCGATCAAAACGCAATTTAACCTGCTGCGTACTTTCTTCGCCGCTAACGTAGAGGGTTTTGAACAATGAGGCTATCTGCAACAGAATAGTTGACTTTCCTATCCCAGGATCCCCTGCAAGCAGCACAAGGCTGCCAGGAACAATACCCCCACCAAGTACTCTATCTAGCTCTAAAACGCCTGTTTGAAGACGTTGTAGGGGCTTTTTTACTGCTTCCGTCAGCCTTTGCGGTTTAGTAGTAAGTTCAACAGCTTTCAAGCCCAGTTTCTCATTTCTAGGTGAGACAAGTGTTTCAACCAAGGAATTCCATGAATTACAATTTGGACACTTCCCAAGATATGAAGGTGTTTTGTAACCACATTGCTGGCAGACATATGTCGAAGAACTTTTCGCCATAGCTTGCTCATTTTAGAGGAGATTGATTGGTTTGACAAGTTATTGTTAGCTACGAAGCTATTTTAATACGACCTTATCTTTTTCTACCTTCATAGTAACTGATTGGCCTTTTTTGAACTTACCAGCAAGGATTCCTTCGGAAAGTGGGTCTTCAATCATTTCGGTTACGGTGCGGCGCATTTCGCGTGCGCCAAATTCTTCGGAGAATCCTTTTTCGACAAGATGGTCGTAAACCACGGGTTCAACTTTTAACTTCATCTTATGCTCGGTTTTTAACCGATCGGCTGCCTCTTTAACCATCAATCTTGCAATTTGTCTTACAGTTTGTTTACTTAAGGATCGAAAGACAGTTGTCGAATCAACTCGGTTTAAAAATTCTGGTTTGAAGCTTTTACGCAATTCGTCTTTCAACTTTGAAGAAATACTTTTGTAAGCATCTTCTCGGCTCCTTTTGCTGTCTTTATCTTGCACAAAACCGATATCGCCTTCTTTTTTTATCAGATGGCTACCAACATTGCTAGTCATAATAATAATTGTGTTTCGAAAGTTTGCCACTCGTCCTTTCCCATCCATCAACTGGCCGTTGTCCAAAACTTGCAACAAAGTATTGAAGATTTCGGGGTGGGCTTTTTCGATTTCATCAAGTAATACTACACTGTAAGGTTTTCGCCTTAACCTCTCGGTTAGTTCACCACCTTCTTCATAACCAACATAGCCCGGAGGCGCTCCAATCAAACGTGACACGGTGTGGCGCTCTGAAAATTCACTCATATCCAGCCTTACTAAACTTTCGGGATCATCAAATAAAACGGTGGCTAAGGTTTCAGCTACTAGTGTCTTACCTACGCCACTTGCCCCTAGAAAAATGAAGCTGCCAGTAGGACGGCTTGGATCCCGCAGGCCTACTCGATTACGACGCAAAACTCCTGCGACTTCCCTCAAAACGTGGTTTTGGCCTAGCACGCGTTTCGCAAGAACTTTTTCCAAATCAAGAAATTTCTGTGCCTCTGGTACAGTTAATTCCTCGGTAGGTACCCCCGTCATAATTGATACTACTTCCGCAACGTCTTTCTCATCAATATCGGCAGAGCCGTTTCCTTCTTCTAAACCAACTAGCTGTTCCAGCCTCTTCCCAAACTTATGCTCTTGGTCTCGTACACTCTCCGCGGCTCCCCATTCTTCTCGCCGGACAAAACGATCCTTTTCCTTCTGAAGATGTCTTAGTTTTTCACCCAAACCAACCGTACCTTTTGAACGTTGTCCAGAGGAAACCACTCTTCTACTAGCTGCTTCGTCCAGAATATCGATTGCGCTATCAGGCAAATGCCGATCGACAAGGTAACGCTGAGCGAGCCTGGCGGCGGTTTCCAAAGAGCCCTTTTTGATCCTCACCCCATGGTAAGACTCATATCGACCTTTCAAACCGCTTAATATTGCTACTGTCGTTTTTATGTCTGGTTCCTCTACATAAATAGGCTGGAAGCGCCGTTCCAGGGCTGCGTCATTTTCAATAAATTCTGCGTGTTCACTTGCTGTAGTCGCTCCAATACAACGTACTTCCCCGCGTGAAAGAGCTGGTTTTAAGATATTTGCTGCATCGAGCGCTCCACCTGCTCCTCCAGCACCAACAATCGTATGAACTTCATCGATGAACAAAATCACGTTTCCGGCCGCCTTTATTTCATCGATTACCCCCATCAATCTTTCTTCAAAATCCCCTCGA
>SDBT01021062.1_pt1 | contig 10190 bp, 9 predicted proteins | sample 2277101 | NCBI WGS metagenome assembly SDBT01 (sample SAMN10404973, study PRJNA504765) | marine sediment metagenome | isolation source: marine sediment core GS10_PC15, 103 cmbsf | place: Arctic Ocean: Southern Knipovich Ridge | collected 2010
GGTGCCATGTCGGGCGGCGGGGCTTACCGGGAACTCAGGGAGGCGGGAGTCGAGGAAGGGCTGGCCAACGCAACAGCCTTGTTGGTCGGCACGTTCGAGGCGGTAACGGAGAAATTGCCGTTCGATGCCATATTCGGCAAGACATCCAAGAGGTTCCTGGCCAAGTTCCTGAAATCAGCATCTCTGGAATCATTGCAGGAATTCTTCCAGAACATGGGCGAAAATTATTTCACGCATTTCGCTAAGGAATATCAGGAGACCGGCGAGGTGGGCGAGTCCTTAAAGATAGAGTGGGCCCAGTTGATGGAGAACTGGCAGGACGCCATTGCCGGAGGCATAGTCATGGGTGGGGCCGGTGCGGTGATGACCGGGCGGGCAGGGCTGGCGCCGCAAGAGCCGGGACTGGCGGAGGCGGCGCCGATGCCGGAAGTTGCGCCAGAACAACAACAACGGGCGCTGGAGGTGTGGGTGCAGGGCCGCACCATAGGAAGCCTAAAAGACAGAAAGATAATGCTTCAAAAAATATCTCTTGCAGAGCCGAAAACAGAAGAACAGCAGGCAGCGACGCAGATAGCCTCCCGGTTTGGAAAACAAGCTGTATGGTTTAATGACCCGACAGGCATTACTGGTGTGTATGCTTCCGTAATGCCTACTCAGCCTGGCATTGTATTCATGGCTGTTCAGGACGAGAAATCTGTTGTAACGATAATGACCCACGAGCTTGTCCATCACATACAATATGACAGCCCGGAGGTTTATGAAACATTGCGAAAGTCTACCGAAAAATACACGATAGACCGGGCTGCATACGAAAAAGGCCGACCTATTATACGAGCACTGGACAAAGAGCAGGCCGACCGTGAATTTGTTGCCGATATCGTCTCTCAGGCTGGATTACAACCTGCCTTCTGGAACAATATCGCCAGAGAAGAACCCGGTGTCCTGGAAAAAATCATTGCTGTTATTCGCAAAGTGATTAACCAGGCCCTGGGTCGGGAAGCGGGAGACGTAGAATTTCAGACCGAGGAATGGGCATTCCAGCACATCCAGGACTTTGTGAAGATACAGAAGGCCGCCGAGGATGCATTCAGGGCGTGGGCCCCAGCGGCGCGTAAGGGTGCCCAGCTTCGCAAAATGAGGCAAGTTGCCCGCGCCAAGTCTGAGGCAGGCGAGGAGTTGTCGCCGGAGGAGATAAAACTCCTGCAAATGAAGCCCAGGCATATCAGGGAAATGGTGGCTGGGAAGATTCAGGAAAGCCAGCGAGAGTCCGTCAATAAGCGGGTGCGGAAGATTGCCTCGGAGACAGAGGGGGCGTTTTCGGAACACGCCTGGACGTTTTTGTCTAACCTTAGCTATGAGCAGCAGTTATCGGATAACACGGTGGCGGCATACATGACGGCGGTTCGTGATTTCTCCAGGTTCTTCAAGAAAAACATCCAGACCGTCAGGCCAGAGGACCTCCGGGCGTACAAACAGGAAATGTCCAAGGCTGGCAAATCAGCCGCCACAATCAACCTGCGGATGAGTGGGCTAAACGAGTTCTTCGGTTTCCTTACAATGACCGACCGGATAGCAGGCAACCCGATGCTGGCGCTGGCCGACGAGTTGGTCAAGGGTCCAAAGACATTGCCCAAGGTTCTTTCTGTGTCCCAGATGGGCAAGTTTGTGCGGGCGGTCAAGGAAAGGACCCGGAGAAACCTCCTGGAAAGAAATGTTGCCATGGCGGAATTACTGTGGGCGACCGGGGCCAGGGCGACAGAGATAACGGATATCAAGGTTGGAGACTTGCGGCTGGGCGAGAGACAGATACTCATTCATGGCAAAGGAGGCAAAGAAAGGTTGGTGCCGATAACACCTTCGGCTGCGACGGCGATTGCCGCACACATTGAAAAAGCCGGGCTCCAGAGACATGAGTACCTGTTCCAGACCCGTAACGGCGACCAGTTGACCCGGCAGGACATTGGCCGGTTCGTGAAACAGTATGCCATAAAAGCAGGGTTGCCATCCTGGGTTCACGCACACACGCTCAGGCACACGTTTGCGACACAACTACTGGAGGGCGGGGCCGACATCCGATTCATCCAGGAAATGATGGGGCACACAACTCCTGAAATAACAGCACTTTACGCACACGTTACGATTAAGAAGAAAAAGGAGGCGTTCAAGAAATACCATCCGTCAGAGGTTGGGGTGTTAAAGCGTGCCAAAGCGGTAAAAGAAGCAGCGCTGAAAGAAGGGGATGTTGTTACTGATGGGCTTATAAGGGGCCGGATTATTAGTGAAGGTTCTATAAAATTTGGAAAAAAACAATTACCGGCCTTTAAGGTTGAAATTTTAACAGGACACGAAAAAGGCAAAATTTCTTTAATAATTAAAAGCGATGCTAAATTAGTAGCCCCGCCCACCATCCAGGCTGCCGAGCGCAGGACCAGGCGAGCCTACAAAATCGGCAAGTTTATCCAAACGCCCGAAGGCAAGCTCAAACGGCAGCTCACGGTGCGGCAGGCCGCCCAAAAGAAGGTCGCCCGCGAGACGGGCATGGAGGCAGAGGCCAAGGTTGTAACCGAGGCGGAGGCACTCAAGGCCAAGATGAGGGCGCAGAAGAAGGCCGCCGCCCAGGGTTACAAGGCCGGGCTGGCGATGGGCAAAGAGAAAGCGCTGGAGCTCAAGGCAAAATACAAAACCCTGGGCGAATGGCGAAAAGAGTTCAGGAAATATGTCAAGGCGGCGCTGCCAGCCGATGTCCAAGGCACAATGCTGACTGCCCTGGAGGGAATAAAAAGCGAAAGAAGTTACGAAAAAGCATTGCAAAGGCTCATTGCTAAAATTGAGCAAGTCCAGACAAAGCAAGCACTTACGCGACTTACAAAGCAGGTCAAAAAGATAACAAAAAAATGGGGCCGCAGGGGCACGTTCGGCGGATACAAGCTGCTGCCGCAATACGAAAAAATCCTGACCGACTTGATGGGATGGTTCACTACCAAGCGGGAAATGGCAGAAGATGTGCGGGCCAACCTGAACGAACTCCTGCAGTGGGCGATTGATGAACAGGCGGCGCTGGAGGCCAAGGGCCAGACCGACACCCCGTACCAGCAGTTTGAGGTTGTCCCAACCATCCGGCGACTGCAAAAGGAATTGGGCGACGTTAGTGTCGCCAAATGGCCCGCCGAAAAAATAGACCAGATTACCGACGCCCTGTTGACCATTGTGTACCAGCACCTGTACGAGCGAGAGGCGTTTAACGAGGCCATGAAGCGACGGCTGGATGCGGACATCGCTCAGGGCACAGAGGATGTCTCAGGGGCCGCAGGACGCCTACAGGAGCCTGGCCTGGCGGTTGGACCTGACGTGCCTAAAGGTATCGGCGAGAGAGCCCTTGGGGAAACCAAGGCTCTTGTGGGTCGGCACAACTACAACCTGTCTACCTTGTCCAAAATTATCAGCGGGATGAAAGAAAAGGGCCCGGTGTGGAGACGTTTGGCGGGTGCTCTTGAGGTAGGCACAGGCAGGGCCATCGAGCACCTGTTCTCCACAAAAGACATGATTGCGGCCACGATGAAAGAAAAAGGTATAACTGACCGTGAACTCATGTCGTGGTCCAAGCTAACAAGGCGCGCGTCATGGCAAGGACCGGCGTGGCTTAAAAAATTAGCCGACCTTGATATAGATTTCGAGAACAAAACAGCAGTATTTATCAAGACAAAGTTTGTCAACGTAACACTGGGAAGCGGTAAGGCGCTCAAGCTCAGTGTGGCCGAGGCCATTGATGTCTACATGCACACCCGGAATCCGGACAATTACAAAGTGTTGACCGGCAAAAACGGTGTGTCGTTTTACGGCAAGCCGGTGAAGGAAGGACAGGTGTTTACTCCTGACGATGTCGCCAATATTGCCGAGGCATTGTTTGAGGTTGCCCCCAAGGCCAGAGACTTTATCGAAATCATGGAAACAGCCCTGGCTTATCAACAGGACGCCATAAACATAACCTCCCGGCACCTGTTGGGCTATGACCTGGCCACGCTGCCGGGATACTGGCACATTCGGAGGCTGTTGCCAAAAGTGGCGCGTGGAAAAAAGGCGGCGTTCACTTATGAAACCGTGGAAGGGCGGAGCCACTGGAAAGAACGCGTCGGCGGACCACACCCGCTCGTGCTGGGCGATGCCCTGAACCACCTGATAGAGACTATAGAGGTTGGTGCTGAGTATGTAGGCATGGCAGAGCCGCTGCGAAATGCAAAAACAATGTTGTCCGATAAAAATTTCAGGGATGCAGCGGAAAAGAAGGGGTTTGGTAAGTATCTAACTGACATTAGCTGGCAGATAGGCCAACTGGAAAAATCAAGCTCTGAAAAACAGTGGGTCGAACGGTGGCTGGCGGGTTGGCAGCGAAACGTAACCAGGGCCATATTCGGCATTAACTTGAGACTCAGTGCACAGCAGGAAATTTCTGTGTTTTTGGCCTTTGCACAGATTTCCTTCAAATACATCACGGAATTACGGCCATATATTACGAAAGACGTTGTTGCCAGAATAGAGGCGTGGGACCCATATTTAAGGCATCGGTTTCAAGGTCATGTTTCACGAGAAGTTGGCGATGTGGCCCAGACGGGCGGAGTTCTTCGCTTCTATACAGACAAAGACCAGTTTAATAACTGGGGGACTTGGCTGGTTAAGCATTTCGATAAACGGGCCATCGTAAATGTCTGGCGCATGGTTGAGGCGGAGGTCGCCGACCGCGGGGAATTTAGCCATTTGACACGCCAGCAGCTATACAACAACGGGGCTTACCAGGCACAGGTGGTTGCCCGTGCCGAGCAGGTCATACGAGACACTCAGCCGACGTGGCACAAGGTTGACAGGTCGCTTATCGGCTCCAGTCCGAACATGAGCGTTAGAATGCTGACCATGTTCCACTCACAGCGTGAAAAAATGGTCCAAATGGTGGGCCAGGCCAATGCCGTGTACCGAAACAGCGGAAAAACCCAAAAAGACAAAATCAAACTCTCCCGCACATACGGCATGATTGCCCTGAATCTGGTCCTGCTTAACGCCTGGAAGGTGGCCTTCGGGGTCCTGGTTCTGAGACGAGAAGATGAGCCGGAGGAGTGGGCGACCAATGTTTTGGCCGATATCCCCGGCATGTTCTATATCGTCGGCGGGCCAATACGCGAGTCGGTTAAGGCTGCGAGCCGGGCTTGGCGAGGCAAGCCTGTGTACCAATTAGGCGCGATGTCCCTGCCTGCCCTGAAACCCTTGGAAACGGGAGGCGCCGCGCTGTTTGCCTGGGAAAAGGTTGCGTTGGAGGCGTTGGGTGGTAATAATGTCGAGACGGAACTTTTAAACGCCTTGGATAAAACGTGGGAGTTCAGCCAGTATGCCCTTGGCCTGCCCTTTCACTCGACAACTGTGATAGCTAAGAAATGGATAGATTAACATGGCGAAGAAACCGAATGGGTTTACGGCGTGGATTGTTGTCGGATTGGCAGTGTTGGCGATGTATACCACCACCGTGGTGTGGGGTGTGCGGCTTGAGGGCAAAACCAAAATCAACGAAACCAAAATCGAAGGCGTGGCCGGTGATATCAGCGAAATTAAAGAAAGTATCAATAAAATTTTGGAGAAGTTATGAAAAAATGGACAAGAATTGTTGTGTTGGCTGCCTTGTTCGCGGCAATGGGTGCCGGTTGTGTAACCTCATTGAACCCAGGCACGGGCGAAACGGAAACACTGCTGCGGGAAGATGTGGCGACGAAGATAGATGCTGTCGCAGAAGCCGCACCCGGCATTGCCGCACTTTTGGCGATATTTGTTCCGATGCTCTATCCAGGCATAGGAATAGTCGGCGGGGCAGCAGGTATGTGGGCCAAACTACGACCGAAGCTGAAAACCGCCCGTACTGAGGCGGATATGTATTACGCCGCCACAGAATCGCTCGTCGAGGCCATTGAGCGGTTCAAGGAAAAAGACCCTGTCTCGTGGGCTACACTGAGAGAGAAGTTGGGCGATAATGTGGGCGATAACACTGAGGCTGTTATTCGGGCGATTCGTGGGCTCCCTCTAAAGGACTAAGGTGGACCTCTGTGCGAGGGTTCCCGCTTTCCCACAAGGCTATGGTTGCCAGCCGGATTTGTTTATCGTTGATATAGTAAATGCCTGCGAGCGCGTCTGAGACGAATTTACCGTAGTTATCCCAATCGCCCGGCACTTTGCCAAAACAGGCTATGATTATGTATAGCGGCCCCTCCAGCGGCTCGTCCGGCCTGCATTGGGCCATTGCCTGGACGAGGAATGATTCCTTGTCTTTGGCGGATGGGTCGTATTTTCCGCGGCCCCTCCCGCGGTCGCGGTGCCGCTTCTGAACGCGGGGCTCGCCTGGGATTGTGAAGCTAATTTGTTTCATGCTATCGCGTCCTTCATAAACTCAAGCAGGAACAGGCGTGGGGCGATGAGGATTTTTAGCCAATCCCAACCCTCTATGCAGCCTATGAATCCAAACATGCCACCCACCGCATAGGCCAGGCTTATCCCTAATGTGGGTATGGGGCCATCGTCCCAGGAATCCTTGATTGTGTTGTATGATTTGCGCCGCATACGGTAAAGGCAACACAATACCAAAACGCTTGCAAGGAGCAATATCGCACTGCTTACTCCATGCCACCACAATATCTCTTTAACCAGAATCGGCGATTGCTCACAGAGAAAATCCACCGCCTTAGCCAGGCCCTCTTTGGTGCCCTCGATGATTGGAATAAGTTGTGCTTTGATTTCTTCATCCATTTTAAGCTCCTAATAATTCTTGTAATTTTTTGCTCGTCATGCAACCTTTCACGAGCACCAGGTCGCCCCGGTGATACTGCTGATGGTGCGACGTACAAAACCATGTTACTTCCAGGGGCTTACTGTGGTCGTCATGGTGGCCTTGGATTCTCACGCTACACTCACCGAGCCCCTTGTGGGTACATGGGCCAATGACTAATTCGCCCGCCCGGATAGCCTTCCACATTATACGGTGGCATTTGATTTTTTCCTGATTGCGTTGATTATACACCTTATTGTACCGGCTTATTGCGACCCGGCGAGCATCATTGTACCCCTGCTTATACGCCCGGAGCCTTTCCATGTTGGCCTCGCGGTATTTCGCAGCATACGCGAGCCGCTGGGCCCTGTGCCTGTCGTAATAAGTGTCCTTTTTGCGTTCCATAATCAAAATCGGCAATCATCCTCTAATTTCTTAACCTGCTTCCGTATTTCCTTGGACATGGCCAGGGGGCCCTTTTTCCGCTCGTTTTTATAGTTGGGCCTAAAGGGTTTTGTGCCTTGTATGGCCCCTCGCTCATCCATAAGCTGCCGCTCGGTTACGTCGGCCCGGACAACCCACCCGGTTCCGTCCGACTGGTTAAGTTTTTTACACATTTCCTCGGCGGCGGCAATGTACTGCTCGTTCGGTATGTCTTTCAAATGCGAATCTTTCATTATTATCGGTAGATACCGGCCTGTAGTGGGCCCTTTTGTGCACTGGACAAATACGGTGGGTTCGTAATGTGGCCGGAATATTCTTTTTAATGTTGCCTCAGCCTCGTTGTGAGCCTGTTTCTGTCGCCGCTTGGCGGCTATGTGCCACGTCCTCACACAGCCCTTCCACGACACCATGGGCTTGGCGTTCTTCCTGCTGCCCACCATCCAGCCAATGGCGTCGTTTTTGGCTATGAAATACTCGACGTCGAGGTCGAACCCGATACTGTCGGCGTATTCTTGAACTTGCTGGATGGTTGGTTTAATCACGGCTAATGCCCATACCGCCTGTTTACGTCGCCTAACTCATCTTGCCGTTCTTCCTCGTGGCGCCGCATGTCATCGTCAAGGTCCATCCTCGCCTGTAGTTTTTCTTCGTCGGTCATATCACTTTCTTCAATCCGGTCCTGTTCCATGTTATATGCTCTCACGATGTCCATTATTTTCTCCAAAAATTATCTAAACCGGCTGACAATGGACTACAGTAAAAGCAATCCATCGCTCGTTCAAAGGCATCCGTCATTCACAGGCAGGGGATTATAATTTCAGTCCAATGCGCCCCGGCGAGCCGTAGCGCTGGTTTCCTGTGGTGGAACACTTCTTTTCTTCCGTGAAAGTGGAAGGCGGCAAGGTATTTACGCGAACCGCTCCTGAGAACATCTGTAAATAAATTATATGGAGGGCGGGGCAGGGGGGTTTGGATTCTGGCTTCACAATCCACTCTTTGCAGTCGCCCTGCTCGTTTCGCAACCCACGTCGCCCCGTGGCGACCACAGTAACCGCCATTTATTCTGCGAATCAAGGCTTTGGTCGCCCGCCCATTAAAATAAAGCCTGGACAGTGAATTGGCACCGCCCAGGCCCGAAAGGAGGGTTGCCAATATGCGACACACCCCATAAGGTCCCGTAAAAAAAGCCCACGCCGGAAAGTCTGGTGAGACTATCGGGACGAGGGCTTTTAGATTCAATTTATTTGATAGTTTCACCATACCCAAACCCTACCACATCTTTCCGAGTTGTCAAGAGGGAAAATAAAAAGTTTTTATCTCACTGGCTGCAACCGCTCGATTAAGTCGTTTTCTTTCCGTATCTCTGTGTCCAGGTACGACACAAACTGCATCGCAAAATATGCAAGCGGAGCATTCTCGCACGCCTCTCTCGCCTCTGGGCCATTCGCTCGCCGTTCTTCTAATCGCCTTAATCGTCGTTTAGCGTTACGGATTTGTCGGGCCTTATTGGGCGTCATTTTTATCCTTTCAAATCTTGTGGGGCCAGGAAACTCGACGTAACCCGACCCCACGAGGAGGAGGGTGATGAAAAACTAAATTTTATAATCCTCAATCAGGGCCCGGAACCGCTCATGGAAATCTTCCAGGTTGGCGCCCCACTCGCCAGGGTCCTCGACAGTGTATCTGTGGCCGATTATCTCACATAACTCCCGTAGGGTTGTTTCCCTGAGTCGCCGGTAGCCGCCCCTTCTTCCCGTCCTGCCCACGAGTATTTCCCTTAACGACAGTTCGCCCAGCAACGCCCCTAACGTGCCCAGGGCTATGCCTGTCTGCTCGGCGATAGCGGCACCCAAAACGCGGCCAGTGTCTGCCTCAAGGTTATCTATGACATCCAACGCCGCTGCCATATATACAACCTGTTCCGGCAATGGCCCCTTAGCGAAAACCTTTTTCTTCTTTGGTCCCATTATTTCATCCCAATCAAAATACCAAAATCCGTAAAATCTACAATACCGTCTCCGTTCCGGTCCAGCACACTGCCCGCCGCCAGCCATCTTCCGCTCAGTATGGCCAGCATGGTGGCATATTTCGGGGGCCGCACCACTATCGTATGTCCAGGAGGCAGCCAGGCCACAATCACGTCGCCGACCCGTGTAAGGGAGGGCCCCTGTGTGGCCCCCGCCAGCGGCAGGAGGTAGTCCGACCGCCAAAGCCAGTCGCTGCAATATAGGCACGGGCCAACCTCGTGGACGTTTATATCAATCGTACGGCTGAACCCCTCATTGGGGTCCACGATTGATAATTCTGCGTCAATAACACCAATTCCCTCACTTTCGGCTGGCACATGGTAGCTTATTGTATACGGCCATGCCGTTTCGGCGACAGAGGCAATACTATTGCTGTCGCAAGGCAAGAGTGTGATGAATGGAGCGGGGATAAGCACCCATTCACCATCTTCCACTCTTGCTTTAATCCATCGTGAGCGTATGAGAATGCCCACACCATTGGCATTGGGGTCGCTGTAAGGTGGATAATTTACAGAATTTGCGCATTCGGCCAACACTGGCAACACCCGCTGGATGTCCGCAACCGGCACCCTTGGCGTGGGCGATGCCGGGCCTAAATCCATGGGCATGAAATCTGGAACCGGGGCCGAACACGGCAAAGATGACGTATTGCCGACGCCGCCGGGCAAGTGGGCCATCCCCTGCAGAGAGAGGTCGAACCCGCCGTTGTTGCTGAAAAAAGGTGCCCCGCCCTGCTCAAAGTCGGCATCGCTGGTTGAGTGCACGTTGGTTTGGTCAGTGTCCATTCCTCGCACCCGCCATGTAACTATACTGCCATTGAAAAGATATGCGCCGTGCGGCCAGTCTCGCGTAGATAAGTAAAAGTTTGCAAACCCGTCGTCTCCGGTGATGACCGTAATGCTGTCCGGGTCGCCGCCCGGCTC
>SDBT01021063.1_pt1 | contig 10190 bp, 9 predicted proteins | sample 2277101 | NCBI WGS metagenome assembly SDBT01 (sample SAMN10404973, study PRJNA504765) | marine sediment metagenome | isolation source: marine sediment core GS10_PC15, 103 cmbsf | place: Arctic Ocean: Southern Knipovich Ridge | collected 2010
CTTGATTACCCTGTAATCACAATGGATGGGAGGCATGATGAATCACTAATCGGCCAGGCCATTCAATTATTAAAACTTTCAAAAACAAGCAATATCCTGTCCTGGGAAGAAATCTCGGAAGTAAAAATTTCAAACAGGTTTGGAATAAGGATGCTTACAAATGATAAAAGATATATCGATTTTGGCACCGGAAATCTTATAAGTAAATGGTATAAAGTTGAAAAAATAATTAACCGTTCTAGAAACATCAACCTAACTGAAAAATATATAAATATAAGTTCTGAAAATATGGGGATAGTTAAGTTTAAAATTTAATTATGGCTGAAAATCAAAAAATATTTATAGGCCTTGACCTAGGAACAACAAAAATATGTGCAATTGTTGGAGAATTTAACAACGATGAACTTGAGATTGTAGGTGTAGGTATTCACCCTTCACATGGCTTAAAAAGGGGAGTTGTTGTAAATATTGATGAAACAGTTGATTCAATAAAAGTGGCCGTTGAAGAAGCAGAGAGAATGGCGGGCTGTGAAATTCAAAGTGTTTATGTAGGGATTGCAGGCGGGCATATCAAGGGTATTACCGGGCATGGAATGATTACCCTAAGAAACAGGGAAGTCACTAAAAGGGACATTGAAAGGGTTATTGAATCGGCAAATGCACTGATGATCCCGGCAGACAGGGAAATTCTCCACGTTATACCCCAGGAATACGCTGTCGATGGTGAAACCGGAATAAAAGACCCGGTAGGCATATGCGGAATTAAACTTGAAACAAAGGTTCATATAGTTACCGGGCAGGTTACAGCGGCACAGAACCTGATAAAATGTATACATCTTGCAGGAATGGATGTTGCCGATGTTGTACTTGAGCAGATTGCATCCAGTAAAGCAGTACTTACTCATGACGAAAAAGAGATAGGTGTAGTAATAATTGATTGCGGAGGCGGTACTACAGATATAGCAATATATTCGGGAGACAGTATTAGGCATACCGAAAACCTCACACTTGGCGGTGATCACCTTGATAAAGATATAGCACTTGGATTATCTGTATCTCTCTCTGAAGCAAGAAAACTCAAGGAAAGATACGGTGTAGCTTTATCCGAACTTGTATCAAGTGAAGAAACAATTCAGATAGACGGCGTAGGCGGAAGAAGGCAAAGGCAAATTTCAAGAAAAGAGCTCTCTATGATAATTGAACCGAGAATGGAAGAGATATTCAGCCTTGTAAAAAGAGAAATAATTAAATCCGGTCATCAGAACTTATTACCAGCCGGGGCAGTTATTACAGGCGGCACTGTAATTATGGAAGGCAGTGTTGATCTTGTTGAAAGAATTCTTGGCATACCTGTAAGATTAGGAATACCAATGGAAGTCGGTGGTTTAAAGGACATTATTGCCAATCCGATCTATTCCACGGGTGTTGGACTTGTACAGTATGGAGCAACGAATCCTGAGAACAGCATCAGAAAAATTAGAATAAGAGATGAAAATATATTTAATAAAGTTTTTGATTCAATGAAAAACTGGTTTCAAGAGTTTTTTTAAGTTAAAATGTTTTTATCCAGGAGGAGTATAAAATATGGCAAACTTTGAGATTGAATTTCCTTCAGTTGAAAATAAGGCCAAGATCAAGGTTATCGGTACAGGTGGTGCAGGCGGAAACGCTATAAATGCAATGATCGACAAAGGGTTAAACGGAGTCGAATTTATTGCAGCCAATACCGATTCTCAAGACCTTAAGAAATCTGCAGCACCTACCAAGATCCAGCTTGGTGCAAGAGTTACAAAAGGATTAGGTTCAGGAGGTGACCCTTCCGTAGGAAGAGAAGCAGCTCTAGAAGATCAATCCAAAATCGCAGAGGCACTTGAAGGTTCAGACATGGTCTTTGTAACCGCGGGTATGGGAGGAGGGACCGGCACAGGTTCATCCCCAATTATTGCACAAACATCTCGTGAACTTGGCGCACTTACAGTGGGCGTAGTAACAAAACCTTTTGGTTTTGAAGGACCCAAAAGGAACAAGCAGGCTCTTGAAGGTATTAGAGAGCTAGAAAAGCAGGTTGACACCTTAATTGTCGTGCCAAACGACCGGCTTGCTGCAGTTCACAAAATCAGTATCTTGGATGCCTTCCAGAAAGCCGATGAAGTTTTATATCAGGCCGTAAGGGGCATTTCAGATATTATCACAGGCACTGGTTATATTAACGTCGATTTTGCCGATGTTAAAAACATAATGAGTGAAAACGGTGGTAAAGCTCTTATGGGTGCAGGCTTTGCCCAGGGATCAAGCAGGGGCATAGAAGCAGCAGAAATGGCAATCACAAGCCCATTACTTGAAGATATCTCGATAGATGGTGCAAAAGGTATATTACTTAATGTAACTGCCTCACCCGATTTTGGCATTGAAGAGTTAAACGATGCCTGCAACTATATCAGGGAAAGAGCTCATGATGATGTAAACCTTATTTTTGGTTTAGTTTTTGATAGTAACAGCCAGGATTCAGTCAGGATTACCGTTATTGCAACAGGGATTGACAGCGGTATGCAGGAAAGAGTTGAAAACATAGTCACAACTGTTCCATCGGATTTAGATGAACAAGATGAGTTCGAAATTCCTGCTTTTATCAGAAGAAGGGGAATTAAGTAAAACTCAAAAATTAATGCAAGCCTGTTTTTAGACAGATTGTGGACTAGGCCGATATAATAGAAGGTTAATTTTATTCAATAATGTTTTCGTTTACAGGGAGACCTATCCTTGGAGAGTCAATATAAAGACCTTCCAGGTCATAGAACTCCCTTAAGGGGTCGTAAAGGATATGAGTTACAACGTTAGCAGCATCAATTAAAATCCAGTTCATTTTTTGCGTTCCCTCAATTCCCAGGATCTGGACCTTTTCTTTTTTGAGAACATCCTCGATATTTTCAGCAATTGTTTTTACGCCTCTGTCCGAATTTGCACTGCAAATCACAAAATAATCCGTAACATCACTCTGCTCCGAGACATTTATTATTACGGGGTTTTCTGCTTTTTTATCTATTGCAGCACCTGCTATTAATAATGCTTTATCTATCGCTTCGATCTCATTCTCCCAAATACAGCTTATTTTTTAAAATATATTTATTTACACTATCCGGCACAAAATATTTAATTGATTTACCGTTTTCTACTAATTTTCTTAAAGTTGTTGAAGAAATTCTTATACCTTTGATCTTAAAGAAGACCAGGCTGTTGCCGCTTGAATGTTTATAAACTGTCTTACCATTCTTATTTTCAGACAATTTAAACTGTTTTACCAGGCCGCGGGGAATTATATCCTTAATATTTTCTAAATTAAAGCCCGGTCTGCTCAGTACAGCAAAATCAGCATATTTAAAAAGCTCTTTATAGTCTTTCCATGTATCAATCTTTGCGAGATTCTCAGTACCGAGAATAAAAAATAGCCTGTAATTTTTAAATTTATCTTTAAAATATTTTAATGTGTCAACTGTATATGATGGGCCCGGTCTTTTCATTTCAACAACTGAAACCTCAAAATCCTTAATATCCCTGGTTGCAAGTTCAAGCATTCTCAACCTGTATTTTGCATCTACTATATTCTTTTCATTTTTAATTGGGTGAATCGAAGAAGGTATAAATATAATTTTATCAAGATCCAGTATTTCCCTGACCTCTTCGGCTGCTCTTAAATGACCAATATGCAACGGGTTAAAACTACCCCCGAATAATCCCACCTTTAATTTAGCACCCATCTCTATTAATTATTAAGATACCCTTCAACCATAAATTCCTGGCCGATTTTTTTTATATTTATATGACTGACATTAATCGCATTTTCCATTTTATCAATGTTTAAGCCAGCTATCATACTTAGACCATCACCACCAACAATTTTTGGGGAATAAAAAATATTTAACTCGTCAACAAGTCCTTCTTTTATTGCAGAAGATGCAACCTTACTCCCACCTTCAAGCAGGACACTGGTAATACCCATCTTAACCAGCTTTTTTAAAAATTGTTTGATCCTTATATGCCCATTTTTATCAGTAGCTACAGGCAATACAAATGCACCTGCATTTTCAAGGATTTTTTTTCTCGTTTGCTTTGCATCTTTACTACAGGCAATAATCGCTTTATCATGAATTTTAAGAATATTTGATCCGGCAGGAGTCCTTAAATTACTATCGAGTACAAGTGGGATCGGCTGAGAAGTCTGCTTTCTTTTAATCCTTACATTAAGACTTGGATTATCGTTAATTAACGTATTTATTCCTACCAGGACTGAGTCCATTTCATTTCTTAATTGATGCGCATACTCTCTCTGGGTTTCACTCCCTATCCACTTAGAATCACCTGATTTTGTGGCAATGTTGCCATCCAGGGTTACCGCCATTTTTAGCAGCACGTATGGTAGCCCGGTTGTGATATGTTTAATAAATACCTTGTTTAGTTTCCTCGATTTTTCTTCCAGTATTCCGCTTTCAACTTCTATTCCGGCTTTTCTAAGTTTCTTTATTCCAAGTCCTCTTACCTTTGGGTTTGGATCACTCATACCAATAAATACTCTTGATATTTTTTCACGGATAACAGCATCTGTGCATGGAGGGGTCCTTTTCCCTTTATGGCAGCAGGGTTCGAGGTTTACATAAAGGTCTGAACCAGAAATTCTGTTTCCTTTTTTCTTTGCATCTTCAAAAGCTTCGATCTCCGCATGAGGAAGGCCGGCTTTTTTGTGATAGCCCTTCCCTATTATCTTCCCGTTTTTAACAAGGACTGCTCCAACAAGAGGGTTTGGGCTTGTCATTCCTTTACCTTTTTGGGCAAGTCTTAATGCGAGTTCCATAAATTTAATATTTGTTGTTTGGTTCATATAATTGCTTTTATTGTGTAGATATTTAGATAACAGGAAAACTATTAGAAAAAATCAATGAACTGTCGTATCACCATCCGCAAAAAGTGCTTCAACAAACTCTTCAGCTTTAAATTCCCTGAGGTCTTCAAGGGCTTCACCTATCCCAATATATTTTACTGGTATATTCAGTTCATCAGCAATTGCAATAATAACACCACCTTTTGCAGTACCATCCAGCTTTGTTAAAACTATACCACTAATGTCTATCACCTCATTAAATGACTTTACCTGCTGCACCGCATTCTGGCCCGTAGTAGCATCAAGCACTATCAGCACCTCGTGGGGAGAATCACTAATTTCTCTTCCGAGTATTCGTTTTATTTTCTTGAGTTCGTCCATCAGGTTTGTTTTGGTGTGCAGCCTTCCTGCAGTGTCCACAATCAAAAGGTCAATTCCCCTTGCCAGGGATGCCTGCACTGCATCAAAAGCAACAGCAGAGGGGTCAGCCCCGGGGCTTCCCTTTATAAAATCGCTACCAACCCTTTGCGACCATATCTCAAGCTGCTCTATTGCAGCTGCACGGAAAGTATCCGCAGCAGCAACCATAACTTTGTTGCCACCTTTAATAAATTTATTAGCAAGTTTACCGATTGTAGTTGTTTTACCTACACCATTAACCCCTACTACCATCACTACTGTTGGTTTTGTTTTGAATTCTGATATCCCGCCTTCGGCATTTTTTAAAATATTCAAGATTTCTGTTTTTAGTGCGTCTTTTATCTCTGAGGGACTATTTAAGTCGCTTCCTGCAATAACTTCCCTTAGTTTCATTGTGGTGCCAACACCGATATCAGATGAGATTAAAGATTCTTCAAACTCGTCCCAAGTTTCCTGGTCTATTTCGCTGCGTGAGAATATTCCGTCAAGCTTACCAAAAAGCCCGGTCTGCGTTTTTGAAAGCCCTTTTCTTAGTCTTAAAAATACAGATTCTGTTTCGCTAACTGCCGGGGATTCCTCTACCAACCCTACTTCTTCTATTTCTTCAGTAACAATTTCTTCCGGGGTGGGCTCTTCCTGTACTTTTACTGCAATTTCTTCTGTTATTTTTGCCGGTTCAGGAATTTCAGGATCTAAAGGCTCAACAGCTTTAAAAGCATCCTGGACTTCCTCCGAGACAGGATCAGATGGTGGTAAATCAACTGGCACCTCTTCCGGTGGAGTAATTGTTGGTTTTTCTTCAATTACTGCTTTATCAACTTCGGGAGTTTCTTTCCCGGATAATAATTTCGAGATAAATAATGTTAGTAAATAGAGTATTAATGCCAGTACAAAAACTACAAAGATGTCGGCATATACCGCCGGGTAACTGTTAATTGTGTTTAGTAGGCTGTTCATGAGATGATTAATATACTTTTTGAAAGTACGTTTTCAATAATTGATGGGATTAATTCTTTATAATTCTGATTGCCATATCTTTTTGCCTATAAAGAAAGGCCCGAGGCTTTCCAGGTACAAAGCAGTTTGCTTAGTTTTCCTCATAGTCTGTATTACAGCAGATAATGGGTAAAGCTCTTTACCTAATACCCCAATTACAAAATCATTGTCATTTTTATCAAGACCGTGGCAAGCAAGCCTTATATCGGTAGCAAACCCGGCTTTACCGAATTTAAAACCAATTTTTCCATGTTCACCCAAAATAGATCTCTGCTCTTCATGGGAAAGCGTTTCAAACTCCTTGGCCCTCCTGAGAGGATACCAGATGACCCATTTAAGCAGCTCATCGAGTATTTTTCTTCTTGGGCCGGTAATCAGTGTTTGTTCAAGGTCATCTTCATATCCAAAGGAATAGGTACGGCCAAACATTGTTAATTCATTTTTTTGCATATATTTACTGAATGGCGCATTAATCAGTAAATTACGGAGTTCTGTTACAAAATAGTCGGGGTCCTGCGACATTACAACCAACCCGTAACCATTAGGGTCGTTAAGGTCAGCATATAAGGCACCGTCAAGGCCGAAGTTTCTAAGTGATGTAATTACTTCGTCTTCATTCGCATTTCCCCTGAAAGCAAGAAATTGAATAAAAAGCCTTGTATCACTCGAAAGGACAGTTCCGTCTTTAGCCCTTCCCTTTTCCGATATATCTATAGAATCATCGTTGTCTTTATTCATAATAATATTGGCATTAAATATAACCAAAAAATAAAAAAAGAGGTGGTTTACATAATTATTAACCACCTCTTTGAATTTTAATACTGGTTTTATCTCTTATTTGTAGTTTGATTCGGTTGTCGCATCAATAAGTTCATCAAGGCTTAACTTAATGAAATCAGGCCAGGTCGAAGCGGTCAAGATTCATCACCTTTGTCCACGCCGCCACAAAGTCCTGCGTAAACCGCTCTTGAGAGTCCTCACATCCGTAGACTTCAGCGAGAGCCCGGAGTTCTGAGTTCGAACCGAAGATGAGATCGATACGGGTACCGGTCCACTTGAGTTCGCCTGTCTTACGATCACAACCTTCAAACACTTCTTCGGTATCCGAAGTCGCCTTCCACGCCGTGCCCAAATCGAGCAGGTTGACGAAGAAGTCATTGGTGAGCACCTCCGGACGTTTAGTAAAGACACCATTTTGGGTTTGGCCGAAGTTCGTGTTAAGTACACGCATGCCACCAATAAGAACCGTCATCTCAGGAGCGGTCAGTGTCAACAGTTGTGCCCGGTCAACCAACATTTCCTCTGCCGATACGGAGTATTGGGTCTTCAAGTAGTTGCGGAATCCGTCTGCAGCCGGCTCGAGGAAGGCGAAGGATTCCACATCGGTTTGCTCTTGCGACGCATCGGCACGTCCCGGCGTAAAGGGCACCGTCACATCGTGACCGGCATTCTTCGCCGCCTGTTCGATGCCTGCGCATCCGCCCAGAACGATTAAATCGGCGAATGAAACCATCTTACCCCCGGTCTGGGCGTCGTTGAACTCTTTTTGGATGCCCTCAAGTGTCTCCAGCACTGTCGCTAATTGGGCCGGATTGTTGACTTTCCAATCCTTCTGCGGCGCAAGGCGAATACGTGCACCATTCGCACCACCGCGTTTATCGGAACCACGGTACGTTGATGCTGATGCCCAAGCGGTGGATACCAGTTGGGACACAGACAGTCCTGAGGTAAGGATATTACCCTTCAGTGCAGCAATGTCCTGATCTTCAATTAGTTCATGCGTAACCGTTGGTATAGGGTCTTGCCAGATTAGCTCTTCCGCTGGCACCTCCGGGCCGAGATAGCGCGGGCGTGGGCCCATATCGCGGTGCGTAAGCTTGAACCAAGCCAGGGCAAAAGCGTCTCTGAGCTGATCCGGATTCTCATAAAAGCGTCTTGAAATTGGCTCATATATAGGGTCCATCCGCAATGCTAGGTCAGTCGTAAGCATGAATGGCGCATGACTCTTTGAAGGGTCGTGCGCATCCGGTACTGTACCGGCGCCTCCTCCATCCTTCGGTTTCCACTGGTGCGCACCGGCTGGGCTCTTCGTTAGCTCCCATTCGTAACCGAACAGGTTTTCGAAGAAGTTGTTGCTCCACTTTGTTGGCGTCGTGGTCCATGTGCCCTCGAGGCCGCTGGTAATAGTGTTGCCTGCATTGCCGCTGCCAAACGTGTTTTTCCAGCCGAGACCTTGCTCCTCAATGCCAGATGCAGCAGGCTCTCTATCAACATACTGGTCTGGATCGGCGGCTCCATGGGTTTTGCCGAATGTGTGTCCGCCGGCAATAAGCGCTACAGTCTCTTCGTCATTCATTGCCATACGGCCGAAGGTCTCACGAATATCATGGGCTGCCGCGAGCGGATCAGGATTTCCGTTTGGACCCTCAGGATTCACGTAGATCAGGCCCATCTGAACTGCACCGAGGGGATTCTCGAGATCCCGGTCACCGGTGTAACGCTTGTCTTCAAGCCACTCGGCTTCAGAACCCCAATAGATGTCTTCCTCAGGCTCCCAAACATCCTCACGTCCACCAGCGAAACCGAATGTCTTGAAGCCCATTGACTCGAGGGCGCAGTTGCCGGCGAGAATCATCAGGTCGGCCCAAGAAATTTTCTTACCGTATTTCTGTTTGACCGGCCAGAGCAGCAAACGTGCCTTATCCAGGTTCGCATTGTCAGGCCAACTGTTGAGTGGTGTAAAGCGCTGGTTACCGGAACCACCACCACCACGGCCGTCACCGATGCGGTAGGTACCAGCACTGTGCCACGCCATCCGAATGAAGAGCGGCCCATAGTGACCGAAGTCGGCTGGCCACTAGTCTTGGGACGTGACCATCAGTTCGAAGATGTCTTTCTTCACTGCATACAGGTCGAGGGTCTTGAACTCTTCAGCGTAGTTGAACGCCTCGCCCATCGGATTGGACAAAGAAGAGTGTTGGCGGAGAATGTTCAGCTTCAACTGATTTGGCCACCAGTCTCGGTTTGAAGTGCCACCGCCAGCGCTGTGCTTTAACACTCCACCCGTAAACGGGCACTTGCTTTCACTGTTAGTATCGTTATTAGCCATTAAAATGCCTCCATTGTTTTTCCCTTTTTTTGCTATTGGTAGTATTGTATATTTACCAATAGATATCAAATATATATTATCAATAACAACTATAGTTATTGGCTATACGATGTCGGCAATGGAACTGAACCAATTAAAATATTTTATAGCAGTAGTAGAAACCTGGAACTTCAGCAAAGCGGTTAAAAGATGCTACGTGGCCCAGCCTTCTCTCAGCCAGTAAATAATTAAACTTGAAAAAGAAAGATGAAGAGCATTTTTTCGGTGAACAGGTAAAAAATTTGTGCTATCAGAAATCAATAAACCCCGCCATAGTATGTAAAACATGGAACCTGAGCACCATTACAAACTGTGTTTCTTCAGATGTTGGTGTTTCGATAATCCCCCTACCTTACCAACAGACCTAAAGGTACAGTTTTTAAAGAAATTGAAGAAAAACCTTCAAGGACAATTGTAAGTGTAAGTTATATGGACAGGAGTAAAAAGTCTGTTGCGTTAAAATTTGAAGACACAGTGATAAGAGAGTATATGAAACTTCTAAGTAAAATCTAAGAAATTAACAATAATATTATTAAATCCCACCCAGCTTACATTTACGAACTTTTGGTAAACAATCGCTTGGTTAAATTGAGAAGTTTTAAGAATTATTTGTTTTCTTCAACAACTTTCTTGAGATTCTTAAGGCCATTTTCAAACTCCTTTCCTACCCAGGTGTCCATCTTTGCAGCAAAATATCCGCCTAATACGGGTGTATCAACTTTTCCCCTCATCTCCCATATTACATCTGTACCC